>Ga0180221_1000040_pt1 | contig 298044 bp, 283 predicted proteins | sample eDN5th37CKraftMG_FD_151339 | JGI IMG/M metagenome (GOLD analysis project Ga0180221, IMG submission 151339) | Enriched Miracle-Growth compost microbial communities from Emeryville, California, USA - eDNA 5th pass 37_C Kraft MG (version 2) (version 2) ... | reverse complement strand
TCGAGCAAGCCTTCGCCAAGATCAAGCACTGGATGCGCGCGGCACAGAAGCGGACCATCGACGATACCTGGCGCCACATCGGCCATCTCGTCTCCACCATCGAACCAGCAGAATGCGCAAACTACTTCGAAAGCGCCGGATACGCTTCCGTCAAAACCTGAAAGGCTCTAAACTGCACTATTTTTGTGGGGAAATCCTTGCGGGATTTCAAAACGATAGGACGCCGCCTGCCATCTGCGCGAACGGCGCCGCAATCCGCTTTACTTCAGATCGGGAAAGAAATGCGGAATATCGTCGAGACCGAAGCCGGCGACCTGCGTCAGGTAATAAAAGCCCGCGAAAATGATGGTGGAGACGATGGTGGTGCGGAAGAACGCCAGCCAGATGCGCGGTCGCGCCGGCGCGCTGGCGGTGGTGCCGAGCGTGATGTCGCCCTCCTCGGCCTGGGTGCGCACACCGACGGGCAGAAGCGCGAAGAGCATCGTCCACCAGATGATGAAATAGATCGCGATTGCCGAACCAATACCCATGACTATACCTGTTCCAGTTCGATAAGGGTGCCGTTGAAATCCTTCGGATGCAGAAACAGCACCGGCTTTCCGTGCGCGCCGATCTTCGGCTCGCCGTCGCCCAGAATGCGCGCGCCCTCGCCCTTCAGGCGATCGCGCGCGGCGATGATATCCTCCACCTCATAACAGAGGTGATGCATGCCGCCGGCCGGATTCTTATCCAGAAAAGCCTGGATTGGCGAGCCCTCCCCCAAAGGTTCGAGCAATTCGATCTTGGTGTTGCCGACATCGACGAAGGCGACGGTGACGCCATGCTCGGGCAGCGCCTGCGGTGCACTGGGCTCGACGCCGAGTACCGTGCGGTAAAGCGCGGCGGCCGCCTTGAGATCGGGCACTGCGATTGCGACATGATTGAGGCGGGTAAGCATGATCAGGCACCCCCCTCTGCCCTGCCGGGCATCTCCCCCTCCTCCTCCGTCATCCTCGGGCTTGACCCGAGGATCCACGGCAAAGAGGTGGAAGCACTGCCACCATCTGCGATGGGATCATAGGCCACGGAGTTGGATATTGGTCCAAAAACGAACGCTGTTTCCGCTTGCTGGAAAGCGCCGGCACAGCGGGGGCGCCCGTGCTCCCCAGCCGTGGATCCTCGGGTCAAGCCCGAGGATGACGACGGGATGAACGAGCGATGACGTCCTTCGACAAACTTAGCAGGACGGAGGGAGGCGCCTGGCGTTTCCATCAAAAATCCCCCTAAACCTTCGTCAAAAACACCGTCACGACCGGCTTTTTGCCCCAGACTTCATTGGCGGCGGCGCGCACGGCGCGGCGGACCGCCTCGCGCAGCACCTCCAGATCCTTGCGGCGGGCGCGCGGAATGCTTTCGACGGCACTGACCGCGGCATCGAACAGGATATCCTCCATCAGGTCGCCGCCGGCATCGGCTTCCGGCAGGCCGATCGGCACCAGATCGGGATCGCCGACGATGTTGTAATTGCCGTCGATGATGATCGAGACCGCGACATGGCCGACATAAGAGAGTTTGCGGCGCTGGGTGATGCCGACTTCGTCCTCGTCGCCGATCAGCTTGCCATCCTTGAAGACGCGGCCGAAGGGCGCCTCGTCGATGATTTCCGCCGGGCCCGGCGCCAGGCGCAGCATATCGCCATTGCGGATCTGCGCCACCTCGGGAATGCCGGCCAGGGCGCCGAGGGAACCCTGCGCCACCAGATGCGCGGCCTCGCCGTGGACGGGCACCAGGATTTCAGGCCTCACCCAGGCATACATGCGCTTCAATTCATTGCGGCGCGGATGGCCGGAGACGTGAACCAGGGCGTCATCATCGGTGATGATCTTGATGCCCTGCTCGATCAGCAGGTTCTTCGTCTCGATGATCGCCTTCTCATTGCCGGGAATGGTGCGGGAGGAATAGATCACCGTGTCGCCCGGCGAGAGCGCCACGCTGCGCATCTCGTCACGCGCCAGCTTGGCGAGTGCGGCGCGCGGCTCGCCCTGGCTGCCCGTCAGGATGACCACCACGTTCTCGCGCGGGATATAGCCGTAATCCTCCTCGGAAAGGAATTCCGGCAGGCCGTCCATGTAGCCGAGATCGGATGCAACCGCGATCGCCCGCTTCATCGAGCGGCCCAGCACCAGCACCTGGCGGCCGGCGTCCCGCGCGGCTTCAGCGATGGAGCGGATGCGGCCGACATTGGAGGCAAAGGTGGTGACGGCGACGCGGCCGCGGGCATTCTCGATCAATTCACGCAAGCTCTCGCCTACCTGGCGCTCGGAGGGCGATTCCCCTTCCCGCATGGCATTGGTGGAATCGCAGACGAGTGCCAGCACGCCCTCATCCCCCAATTCGCGGAAACGCTCCTCGTCGAGCAGCGGCCCGAGCGAGGGCTCGGGATCGCTCTTCCAGTCGCCGGTATGGATCACCGTGCCGAGCGGCGTGGTGATCGCCAGCGAGGCCGGCTCGGGGATGGAGTGGGTGACGGGGATCGCTTCGATCTCGAACGGGCCGACGGAGAATTTTTCGCCGACGCGGTAGAGCGTCACCGGGATTTCCGGCGCATTCTGCTCCGCCTGGCGCTTGGCCTCCAGCAGCCCGGCGGTGAAGGGCGAGGCATAGACCGGCACTTTCAGGCGCGGCCAGAGATCGAGCAGCGCGCCGTAATGGTCCTCATGCGCGTGGGTGATGACGATGCCCTTGAGATTATGACGCTCGGCCTCCAGAAAACGGATATCCGGCAATATCAGATCGGCGCCCGGCAGTTCCGGCCCGGCGAAGCTCACACCCATATCCACCACGATCCATTCGCGGTCGTCTTCCGGCCCATAGCCGTACATGGCGAGATTCATGCCGATTTCGCCGACGCCGCCGAGCGGCAGAAAGACGAGTTCCGCGGATTTGGGTTGAGGCATTCAGGCTCCTCGTAGAGTTTTCATGAATACTTGCATTGTTGCAAACGCTTAGCACTGGGGGATTACCCAATGCTACCCCTACGTTGCCCCCGCCGCCGTCATTCTCGGGCTTGTCACGAGAATCTACTGACAAAAGACAAAGGCGAACCAACGTCAGTGACTTGTATGCGCATGAAGCAGCGGGAAGACCAGTCCCGCCAAGGCAGTAGATTCTCGGGACAAGCCGAGAATGACGGCGGCGGGGACGCGCTATCCCGCGCCGGCGGACGCCACTGCGCCGAAATGGACATCGCCGGCAGCGATCCGGATCCGCTCGCCATCCTCGTCACGGATGACGAAACGGCAATCCTCGTCAATGGTTTCGAAGATGCCGCGGATGACGCGGTCTTCCACGCGCACGGCAACCTCGCCGCCGAGCCCGGCGGCACGCTCGAGCCATCGCAAGCGGATTGCGCCAAGCCCCCGCCCCTCGTTCCAGAGCGCATAGTTTTCCCGCCAGCTATCGGAAAGCGCCAGGAACAGGGTCTCGGCATCGCAGGCGCTGCCAAGCACCTTGAGCGAGGTCGCGGGGTAAGGCAGGCCCTCGGGGTGGGAAACGACGTTGACGCCGATCCCGACAGCAATAGCAAAACGCCCCTCAGGGAGAAGCGCCGATTCCAGCAGAATGCCGGAGAGCTTGGCGCCATCGACCAAGACGTCATTCGGCCATTTGAGGCCGATGCGGGCACGGCCAAGCGACGGGTTATCGGAAAAAACGGCATCGAGTGCATCGGCAAGCGACAGCCCGGCCACGAAGCCGAGGGTTGCGGCAGTCTTCAGCTCATAGGTCTCGACGAGGAGAAGCGTGGCGGCGAGATTGCCTGCAGGCGTCGCCCAGGCGCGGCCACGTCGCCCGCGCCCGCTCTCCTGTGCCTTCGAGACGACCCACAGCTTGCCCGGATCACCAGCCTGCGCCCGCTCAAGGGCAACCGCATTGGTGGAGCCGATGGTCTCGAAGGCCTCCAGGCGATAGCCGCTCTGGCCGGCGAGTGGGGAGAGGGAGAAGGTCATTTAGGACACTTCTTGTTGTGATGAGAACGCACTTCTCTCCTGTCTTTCCGGGCAGCCCCTCCAACCGTCATCCTCGGGCTTGTCCCGAGGATCTGCTGCCCTCGCAATTTCAAAGTCTTACCTCGTTAGACTCGATTTTGTGGTGTCAATGTCGGCAGATCCTCGGGACAAGCCCGAGGATGACGACCGAGACCCGAGGATGACGGCAGGGGTTGAGGAGATGCCGAGGCAACCGATCTCCTCACTCAGAAGAACGACTTCGCAGCCGCTTCCGCGATCGCGCCGATCGGCCCGCCGATCAGGACATAGAGCAACACGAACGCGCCCGATACACCGAGCACGAGACGCAGCTCGCCGGCCACCGGCACGAAGCCGCCGGCGGGTTCGTCAAACCACATGATCTTGATCAGGCGCAGATAATAGAAAGCGCCGATGACGGAGCTGACGATGCCGATGACGGCGAGCGGATAGAGCCCAGCCTCGACAGCGGCGAGGAAGACATACCACTTGGCCCAGAAGCCGGCGAGCGGCGGAATGCCGGCCAGCGAGAACAGGAAGATGGTCATGATCGTCGCCATGACGGGATTGGTGCGCGAAAGGCCCGCCAGCTCGTCAATCTGCTCGACATTGCCGTCCTTGTTGCGCATGGCGAGGATGAAGGCGAAGGTGCCGAGCGTCATTACGAGATAGATGAGCATGTAGAGCGCAACGCCGCGCACACCGGTCGTGGTGCCGGCGGCAAGGCCGACGAGCGCATAGCCGACATGGCCGATCGAGGAATAGGCCATCAGGCGCTTGATGTTGCGCTGGCCGATCGCCGCGAAGGCGCCGAGCAGCATGGAGGCGATCGAGATGAAGATGATCACCTGCTGCCAGTCCTTCGTCACCGGCTCGAAAGCGCCCATCACCACGCGCACGACCAGCGCCATGGCGGCCATCTTGGGCGCCGCGGCGAAGAAGGCCGTCACCGGCGTCGGCGCGCCTTCATAGACATCCGGCGTCCACATGTGGAACGGCACGGCGGAGATCTTGAAAGCAAGGCCGGCGAGCACGAAGACCAGGCCGAAGACGAGGCCGAGCTGGCGCTCGCCGCCCGAAAGCGCTGCGGCGATCTCTTGGAAGCCGATCTGGCCGGTATAGCCGTAGACGAGCGAGATGCCGTAGAGCAGCATGCCTGATGAAAGCGCGCCCAGGACGAAATATTTCAGCCCCGCTTCCGTCGAACGGACGCTGTCGCGATTGATCGCCGCCAGCACGTAGAGCGAGAGCGACTGCAGTTCGAGGCCGAGATAGAGCGTCAGCATGTTGCTGGCCGAGACCATCAGCATCATGCCGAGGGTGGCAAGCAGGATCAGCACGGGGAATTCGAACCGGTCGAATTTCTCCGCCTTGGCGAAACCGACGGACATGACGAGCGTGACGATGGAGCCGATCAGCGTCAGCACCTTCATGAAACGGCCGAAGCCATCGCTGACGAAGGCGTCGCCAAACGCTTTTCCATTATCGGGAAAGAGGATGACGAGCGCCAGCGCGCCGATCAGCACGGCAACGGCAAGGCCGGTCACCAGCGTGCTCGCCCGCTCGCCGGAGAAGACCCCCACCATCAGAAGCACCATCGCTCCGGCCGCGACGAACAGCTCGGGAGCTGCGAGCGTCAGTTGAGCAATCAGATCGGTCTGCATCGTAAGCCTTTTTTGTATCGCATGATCTTCTCCGAAAAGCCTGCAACTTTTCGGGATCGTGCTGTGCCTCTTACTGCGCCAGCGCAACGCTGGCGGCCGCGGCCAGCGATGCGTGGTATTGGTTGACGAGCGCGTTCACGGCGGTCGCGGTCGCGTTGAAGACCGGAGCCGGGTAGACGCCGAAGAAAATGGTGAGCGCCACGAGCGGGTAGAGGATCACCTTCTCGCGCGGCGAGAGATCGAGCAACGCCTTCAGGCTCTCCTTGTCGAGCGAGCCGAAGATCACCCGGCGGTAGAGCCAGAGCGCGTAAGCCGCCGAGAAGATCACGCCCGAGGCCGCGAAGAACGCCACCCAGCTATTGACCTGGAACACGCCGAAAAGCGTCAGGAACTCGCCGAGGAAGCCGCTCGTGCCGGGCAGGCCGACATTGGCCATGGTGAAGATCATGAAGGCGACGGCATATTTCGGCATGTTGTTGACGAGGCCGCCATAGGCCGCGATCTCGCGGGTATGCATGCGGTCGTAAACGACGCCGACGCAGAGGAAGAGCGCGCCGGAGACGATGCCGTGCGACAGCATCTGGAAGAGCGCGCCCTGCACGCCCTGCTGGTTGGCGGCGAAGATGCCCATCGTCACATAGCCCATATGGGCGACGGAGGAATAGGCGATCAGCTTCTTGATGTCCTCCTGCACCAGCGCGACCAGCGAGGTGTAGATGATCGCGACCACCGAAAGGGTGAAGACGAACGGCGCGAGCTCGGCGGAGGCAAGCGGGAACATCGGCAGCGAGAAGCGCAGGAAGCCATAGCCGCCGAGCTTCAGGAGAATGCCTGCCAGGATGACCGAGCCGGCCGTCGGCGCCTCGACGTGGGCGTCGGGAAGCCAGGTATGGACAGGCCACATCGGCATCTTCACCGCAAAGGAGGCGAAGAAGGCGAGCCACAGCCAGGTCTGCATGGAGGCCGGGAAATTATGCTTCAACAGCTCGGTAATATCCGTCGTGCCGGCCTGCCAGTACATCGCCATGATGGCGATCAGCATCAGCACCGAGCCGAGCAGCGTATAGAGGAAGAACTTGAAGCTCGCATAGACGCGGCGCTTGCCGCCCCACACGCCGATGATGATGAACATCGGGATGAGGCCCGCCTCGAAGAAGACGTAGAACAGCACGATGTCGAGCGCGCAGAACACGCCGATGATCAGCGTTTCCAGGATCAGGAACGCGATCATGTATTCCTTGACGCGGAAATCCACCGACTGCCAGCTCGCCAGGATGCAGAACGGCATCAGGAAGGCGGAGAGCACGACGAACAGCATGGAGATGCCGTCGATGCCCATATGGTAGGAGATGCCGGAGCCGAGCCAGTCATATTTCTCGACCATCTGGAAGCCGGCATTCGAATTGTCGAACGAGGCCCAGACGACGAGCGACAGGATGAACACGAAAATCGTGGTCAACAGCGCGACATTGCGGATGTTGCGGCGTGCGGCCTCGCTGTCGTCCTTGATCAGAAGGATCAGGAACGCGCCGACGAGCGGCAGAAAGGTGACCGTAGAGAGAATTGGCCAGTCGGTCATCAGAAGGAGCTCCCCAGCATCATCCAGGTGACGAGCGCGGCGACGCCGATGAGCATCGCGAATGCGTAATGATAAAGATATCCGGACTGCAGCTTGACGACCCGGTTGGTGACATCGATGACCCAGGCGGAAATGCCGTCCGGGCCGAAGCCGTCGATCAGCCAGCCATCACCGCCCTTCCACAACAGGCGGCCGAGCGCCTTGGCGGGACGGACGAAGAGGAAGTCGTAGAGCTCGTCGAAATACCATTTGTTGAGCAGGAACTGGTAGAGGCCGGGATGGCGGCGCGCCAGTGCTTTGGGCGTTTCCGGCGAACGGATATAGAAGATCCAGGCGATGACGAAGCCGATCGCCATGGCGACGAACGGTGAAACCGCCACCAGGAACGGCACATGATGGTGCTCTTCCAGGATCTCGTTTTCCGGCCCGGTGAAGAGCGCGCCTTTCCAGAACTCGGCATATTCATGGCCGAAGAAGAAGTCGCGGAAGACGAAGCCGGCGAAAAGCGCGCCAATGCCAAGGATGAACAGCGGCACCAGCATGACCGGCGGCGATTCATGCACATGGTGCATGACGTCGGCGGTGGCGCGCGGCTTGCCGTGGAAGGTCATGAAGATCAGCCGCCAGGAATAGAAGCTGGTGAAGAGCGCCGCAACGACCAGCAGGATGAAAGCGTATCCGGCCGCCGGGTTGTGCGAGACATAGGAGGATTCGATGATCGCATCCTTGGAGAAGAAGCCTGCCGTGCCGATCTCGGTGAAGGGAATGCCGAGGCCGGTCAGCGCCACCGTGCCGATGATCATCATCCAGTAGGTGGTGGGGATCAGCTTGCGCAAGCCACCCATGCGGCGCATGTCCTGCTCGTCGGAGACGGCATGGATGACCGAGCCGGCGCCAAGGAACAGAAGCGCCTTGAAGAAGGCGTGGGTGAACAGGTGGAAGATGCCCGCGCCATAGGCGCCGACGCCGAGCGCCACGAACATGTAGCCGAGCTGCGAGCAGGTCGAATAGGCGATGACGCGCTTGATGTCGTTCTGGACGAGACCGACGGTCGCCGCGAAGAAGGCGGTGGTGGCGCCGATGATCGTGACGAAGGTCAGCGCCGTCTGCGACAGTTCGAACAGCGGCGACATGCGCGCGACCATGAACACGCCGGCCGTCACCATGGTGGCGGCATGGATGAGCGCGGAGACCGGCGTCGGGCCTTCCATGGCGTCGGGAAGCCAGGTGTGCAGCAGGAACTGCGCCGACTTGCCCATCGCGCCCATGAAGAGGAGCAGGCAGACGACGGTGATCGCGCCCTGCCGGTCGAGCGAATAGCCTAGGAAATTGAGAACGGCCTGGCCTGCTTCCGCACTGCCTTCGGCCGGCAGATATTGCGCCGCGGCGGCAAAGATTGTGTCGTAATTGACGGCGCTGAACAGCACGAACACGCCGAAAATGCCGAGCAGGAAGCCGAAATCGCCGACGCGGTTGACGATGAAGGCCTTCATCGCGGCGGCATTGGCCGAGGGCTTCTTGTACCAGAAGCCGATCAGGAGATAGGAGGCGAGACCGACGCCTTCCCAGCCGAAGAACATCTGCACCAGATTGTCCGATGTCACCAGCATCAGCATGGCGAAGGTGAACAGCGAGAGATAGGCGAAGAAGCGCGGCCGGTTCGGATCGTGATGCATGTAGCCGATCGAATAGATGTGCACCAGCGCCGAGACGGTGTTGACCACCACCAGCATGACAGCGGTCAGCGTATCGATGCGGAAGGCCCAGTCGAAGGAAAGCGCGCCGGATGTCACCCAGTGCATAACCGGGACGCGCAGCGTTTCGCTCTCACCGAGCGCTACCTGGAAGAAGGCGATCCAGGAGAGGACCGCTGATATCACCAGGAAGCCGGAGGTGATGTATTCGCAAGCCTTGACGCCGAGCTGCTTGCCGAGAAGCCCGGCAGCCAGAAAGCCCAGAAGCGGAAGGAAGACGATCGCGTAATAGAGCATTTGCCCGTCAACCTTTCATGACATTGACGTCTTCCACCGCGATGGAGCCGCGGTTGCGGAAGAAAACAACGAGAATTGCCAGACCGATGGCGGCTTCGGCGGCCGCGACCGTGAGCACGAAAAGCGCGAAGACCTGACCGACCAGATCGCCCAGCGCCGCCGAGAAGGCGACGAAGTTGAGGTTCACCGCGAGAAGGATCAATTCGACCGACATCAGGATGACGATGACGTTCTTGCGGTTCAGGAAGATGCCGAAGACGCCGAGCGTGAACAGGACGGCCGAGACGGTCAGATAATGTGCGATACCGATTTCCATCATATGTTTCCCGTCAGATACCCTTGCCCGTTTCGACCTGCTTGACCTCGATCGCGGTGGCCGGCGTGCGCGCCACCTGCGCCGGGACCGACTGGCGCTTGACGTTTTCCTTGTGCCGCAGCGTCAGCACGATCGCGCCGATCATGGCGACTAGCAGCACCAGGCCGGCGATCTGGAAGAAGAAGACGTAGTTCGTATAGAGGATGTCGCCGAGCGCGGCGGTGTTGGTGCGCGTCGCCAGATCCGGGATCGGCTGCGCCGTCGCCTGCCCGAGCTGCGGCGCGAAGACCGATCCGCCGAGCACCACGATCAGCTCCGCCGCCAGGATGATGCCGACCAGGGCGCCGATCGGGGCATATTGCAGCGCGCCGCTCTTCAATTCGGCGAAATCGACGTCGAGCATCATGACCACGAAGAGGAAGAGCACCGCCACTGCGCCGACATAGACGACGAGCAGGATCAATGCCAGGAACTCGGCGCCGGCCAGCAGGAAAAGCGCGGCCGCATTGAAGAAGGCAAGGATCAGGAACAGCACCGAATGCACGGGATTGCGCGCCGCAATCACCATGAAGGCGCTCGCGATCATGATAAAGGCGAATAGGTAGAAAAACGCCGCCGCTAGACCTGTCAGCATGGGGGTTCCCCGACTGTTCCAATTTTCGCGCCGGATACCCGACGCGATCGTTATATTTCAATGTCGCGGCCGAGGCCCCCATGGGCCCCGGCAGAGGGACATCCGTTCGATTTACACTTCCCTATACCCCACTTTGGGGGGAGTACAGGGATGTTTTGGGGGCGTTATATCCCCGTTTTTTGCCACCTGACCGTACTCAGCGGTACGGCGCGTCCATCGCGATGTTGCGCGCGATCTCGCGCTCCCATCGATCGCCGTTCGCCAGCAGCTTTTCCTTGTCGTAGTAGAGCTCCTCGCGCGTCTCGGTCGCGAATTCGAAATTCGGCCCCTCGACGATGGCGTCGACCGGGCAGGCTTCCTGGCAGAAGCCGCAATAGATGCACTTCACCATGTCGATGTCGTAGCGCACGGTACGGCGGGTGCCGTCATTGCGGCGCGGGCCGGCCTCGATGGTGATGGCCTGCGCCGGGCAGATCGCCTCGCAGAGCTTGCAGGCGATGCAGCGCTCCTCGCCATTGGGATAACGACGCAACGCATGCTCGCCCCGGAAGCGCGGGCTGACCGGCCCCTTCTCGAAGGGATAGTTCAGCGTCGCCTTCGGCGAGAAGAACTGGCGCATGGAAAGGAAGAACGCACCGACGAACTCCTGCAGAAGGAGCGATTTGGCGGCTTGAGCGAGAGAAGCCATTTTTATCTCCTTATGCCAGACCGGTGATCTTGAGGAAGGCGGCGGTGGCGATGACCATGAACAGCGAGATCGGCAGGAACACCTTCCAGCCCAGACGCATCAGCTGGTCATAACGGTAGCGCGGCACGAAAGCCTTCACCATGGCGAACATGAAGAAGCAGAAGCACAGCTTCAACACGAACCAGATCACGCCCGGCACCCAATTGAGGAACCACACGTCGAGCGGCGGCAGCCAACCACCCAGGAAGAGAATGGTGGTCAGCGCGCACATCAGCGTGATGGCGACGTATTCGCCGAGGAAGAACAGGAGGAACGGCGTCGACGAATATTCGATCATGTGACCGGCGACGAGCTCCGATTCCGCCTCGACCAGGTCGAAAGGCGGACGGTTGGTCTCGGCGAGCGCGGAAATGAAGAAGATGACGAACATCGGGAACAGGCCGAGCCAGTGCCAGTCGAGGAACGAGTTCGGCAGGCCGATCATCGTGCCGAGGCCAGTCTTCTGCGAAAGCACGATGTCCGTCAGGTTGAGCGAGCCGACGCAGAGCAGCACCGTAACGATGACGAAGCCGATCGAGACTTCGTAGGAGACCATCTGCGCGGCCGAGCGCAGCGCGCCGAGGAAGGGATATTTCGAGTTCGACGCCCAGCCGCCCATGATCACGCCGTAGACTTCAAGCGAGGAGATGGCGAAGATATAGAGGATGCCGACATTGATGTTGGCGACCGCCCAGCCCTGATTGACCGGGATCACCGCCCATGTCGCCAGCGCCAGAACGGCGGAGACCAGCGGGGCGAGCAGGAAGACCGCCTTGTTGGCGCCCGACGGGATGATCGGCTCCTTGACGACGAACTTCAGGAGATCGGCGAATGCCTGGAACAGGCCCCAGGGACCGACGACGTTCGGACCGCGGCGCAGCTGCACGGCGGCCCAGATCTTGCGGTCCGCATAAAGCAGATAAGCCACGACGATGAGCAGCACGACGAGCAGCACGACCGACTTCAACGCGATGATCAGCGCCGGCAAGACGAAGTTTACGAAAATACCGTCCATTTTTCCGTTTCTTTCCCTGCCTATTCGGCTGCCTGCTGGAAGCCGCCCTGGGCGAGTGCGGAACACTCGGCCATGACCGCCGATGCCCGCGCGATCGGGTTCGTCAGATAAAAGTCTTTGATCATGGAAGCAAATGCGCCCTTGCCCGAACCGGCCTTTTTCGCGCCAAGTGCGACAATATCGTCCGCCTGGCCCGGCTCAATCGCGTCGATCCGGGCGAGATGCGGGTGCTCAGCATAGAGCAACGCGCGCAGCGCGGCCAGCGAATCGAAGGGCAGCTTGTGGCCGAGCACGTCGGAAAGCGCGCGCAGGATCGCCCAATCCTCCTTCGCCTCGCCAGGCGCGAAGCCGGCGCGGCTCGTCATCTGCACGCGGCCTTCCGTATTGAGATAAGTGCCGGACTTTTCCGTATAGGCGGCACCCGGCAGGATGACATCGGCGGCATGCGCGCCGGCATCGCCATGGGTGCCGATATAGACGGTGAAGGTGTTGCCCTTGGCCGAGAGGTCGAGCTCGTCGGCGCCGAGCAGGAAGAGGACATCGAGACCGCCGACCATTTCCACGGCCTTCTTGCCCCCCTCGCCCGGCACGAAGCCGATGTCGAGGCCGCCGACGCGCGCGGCAGCGGTGTGGAGCACGGCAAAGCCGTTCCACTCCTCGCCGACAGCGCCGACCTTCGCCGACAGCTTGGCGGCGAGGACCAGGGCATCCATTCCGTTTTCGCCCGTGAGCGCGCCCTGGCCGATAAGGATCAGCGGACGCTTGGCGTTTTCGAGAACGGAATAGAATTCGCCCTTGCCGCCGGCCAGGCCGCGCAGCGTGTCGATGCCGGCGCCGAGATAGGCATAGTCATAGCGCAGATCCGCTTCCTCGCCGATCAGGCCGATCGGGAAGTGGCCCTGACGCTGGCGCTTGCGGATACGGGCGTTCAGCACCGATGCCTCGTAGCGCGGGTTGGAGCCGATGATCAGCAGCGCGTCGGCATCCTCGATGCCCTCGATGGTCGGGTTGAAGAGATAGGACGCACGGCCGAGCGACGGGTCGAGCGCCACGCCGTCCTGCCGGCAATCGATATTGGCGGAGCCGAGCGAAGCGAGAAGGCTCTTCAGCGCATACATCTCCTCGACGGTGGCGAGATCGCCCGCAATCGCGCCGATCCGCTCGCCAGAGGTGGCGGAAACCTTGGCGGCAATGGCCGCGAAAGCTTCCGGCCAGGTGGCAGCATGCAGCCGGCCATTGCGGCGGACATAGGGGCGATCGAGGCGCTGCGTGCGCAGGCCGTCCCAGATGAAGCGGGTCTTGTCGGAGATCCATTCCTCATTAACCGCATCATTGACGCGCGGCAGGATGCGCATCACCTCGCGGCCACGCGTATCGACGCGGATGGCCGAGCCGACGGCATCCATCACATCGATGGATTCGGTCTTGGAGAGTTCCCACGGACGGGCCTGGAAGGCGTAAGGCTTGGAGGTCAGCGCGCCGACCGGGCAGAGGTCGATGACGTTGCCCTGCAGCTCCGACGTCATGGCGCGTTCGAGATAGGTGGTGATCTCGGCATCCTCGCCACGGCCGATGAGGCCAAGCTCGGAAATGCCCGCAACTTCGGTCGTAAAGCGGACGCAGCGCGTGCAGTGGATGCAGCGCGTCATGATGGTCTTGACCAGCGGGCCGATATATTTGTTCTCGACCGCGCGCTTGTTCTCGCGGTAGCGCGAGCCATCGGCGCCGAAGGCCATCGCCTGGTCCTGCAAATCGCACTCGCCGCCCTGGTCGCAGATCGGGCAATCCAGCGGATGGTTGATCAGCAGGAATTCCATCACGCCTTCGCGGGCCTTCTTGACCATCGGCGTGTTGGTGAAGATCTCCGGCGCCTCGCCATTGGGGCCGGGACGCAGGTCGCGCACGCCCATGGCGCAGGAAGCCGCCGGCTTCGGCGGGCCGCCCTTCACTTCCACCAGGCACATGCGGCAATTGCCGGCAATGGAAAGACGCTCGTGGAAGCAGAAGCGCGGCACTTCCGCCCCCGCCTCCTCGGCTGCCTGAAGGAGCGTGTAGTGATCGGGAACCTCGATCTCTCTGCCGTCAACCTTGATCTTTGCCATCGCTTGTCCAAACCCGCGGCGCGCGCCGCATATTTCCTAATTCCAGTTTTCCCGGCGAACGCCGTAATCCAGCCCTGCCCTACTCCGCCGCTTCCAGCGCGATATATTTGCTGTTGACGGCATTGCGGCTGTATTCATCGATCCGCTTTTCGATTTCCGGGCGGAAATTGCGGATGAGCCCCTGGATCGGCCATGCCGCCGCGTCGCCCAGCGCGCAGATCGTGTGGCCTTCCACCTGCTTGGTGACATCGAGCAGCATGTCGATCTCGCGGCGCTGCGCATTGCCTGTGACCATGCGCTCCATCACCCGCCACATCCAGCCGGTGCCTTCGCGGCATGGCGTGCACTGGCCGCAGCTCTCATGCTTGAAGAACTGCGACAGGCGCGCGATTGCCTTGATGATATCGGTGGACTTGTCCATCACGATGACAGCGGCGGTGCCGAAGGAGGATTTCACCTCGCGAAGCCCGTCGAAATCCATCGGGCAATCGATGATGTCCTCGGCCTTGACTACCGGGCAGGACGCGCCGCCGGGAATGACGGCCAGCAGATTGTCCCAGCCGCCGCGAATGCCGCCGGCATGCTGCTCGATCAGCTCGCGGAAGGTGATGCCCATGATCTCCTCGACCGTGCAGGGCGTGTTGACATGGCCGGAGATCATGAAGAGCTTGGTGCCGACATTGTTCGGCCGGCCGAGCGAGGAGAACCAGGCCGCGCCACGGCGCAGGATGGTCGGCGCGACGGCGATGGATTCCACGTTGTTGACCGTCGTCGGGCAGCCATAGAGGCCCATATTGGCCGGGAACGGCGGCTTGAGGCGCGGCTGGCCCTTCTTGCCCTCGAGGCTTTCGAGCAGCGCGGTCTCCTCGCCGCAGATGTAGGCGCCGGCGCCGTGGTGGACATAGATATCCATGTCCCAGCCGGTCTTGTTGTCCTTGCCGAGCAGGCCGGCTTCGTAAGCTTCGTCGATCGCCCGCTGCAGCGCCTCACGCTCGCGGATGTATTCGCCGCGGATATAGATGTAGGCGACATGGGCGCCCATGGCGCAACCCGCGACGACGCAGCCTTCCAGCAGCGTGTGCGGATCGTTGCGCATGATGTCGCGGTCCTTGCAGGTGCCGGGCTCCGACTCGTCGGCATTGACCACGAGGTAATGCGGACGGCCGTCGCTCTCCTTCGGCATGAAGGACCATTTGAGGCCGGTCGGAAAGCCGGCGCCGCCGCGGCCACGCAGGCCGGACGCCTTCATCTCGTTGATGATCCAGTCGCGGCCCTTCTCGATCAGGGCCTTGGTGTTGTCCCAGCGGCCGAGCGCCATCGCCTCTTTCAGCGAATGGCCATGCTGGCCGTAGATATTGGTGAAGATGCGATCCTTGTCAGCCAGCATGTCTCACCTCTTGTCCCGATCGATCTCGTTCATCATCCACATCGCATTGTTTGGCCGCCAACATGCAACACCAGGCTCTCGCCTGGCTGCAAATGCTTAAACCGGCTTCTTGCCAAACACCTTTTCGTATTCCGCCACACCGCCCTTGGCCAGGGCCTTGGCCTGCTTCACCCAGTCCTCGCGCTCGATGCGGCCGTGGAATTTCACATAGCCGTCGACCCACTGCCGCTCGGCCTTCTTCCACGCGGCGACCTGTGCATAGGTATAGATGCCGAGTTCGTGCAGGATGCCCTCGATCTTGGGGCCGACGCCGGAAATCAGCTTCAGATCGTCGACCACCGCGGGCTTCTCGATCGCCGCCGGGCGGTTCTTGTCGTCGAGCGAGACACCGGGCGCGGGCGCCGTGGAGGTCTTGCTTTCGGCTGATTTGCTCACCTTGACCGGCGACGGCGACTTGAGCGCCTCGCTCGTCTCCTCGGCATGGGTCTTGGGCCTTCCCGCCTTCGACGGCGGCAGGTCCGCATTGGCGGCAGCCGCACCCTTGGCAGCCTTGCGCTTGCCTTCCGGGGCGGCCGGCTTCGGCGCGATGTCCTTAAGTGTCGTCAGCCCGCTCACCGGCGCGGAGAGCATGCGATCGATCTGCGGGCCGGGCTTAATCTCATCGCCCCTGCCCGCCTCGAATGCATCGATGATCTCCTCAAGGCGCTCCGGCGTCAGATCCTCATAGGTGTCCTTGAAGATCATGACCATGGGGGCATTGACGCATGCGCCCAGGCACTCGACCTCTTCCCACGACAGCGTGCCGTCGGCATTGGTTTCGAACGGCTCGTGATTGATCTTGTGCTGGCAGACTTTCTTGAGCTCTTCCGCGCCGCGCAGCATGCAGGGCGTGGTGCCGCACACCTGGATGTGGGCGCGGGTGCCCACGGGCTTCAACTGGAACTGCGTATAGAAGGTCGCGACTTCGAGCACACGGATCAGCGGCATGTCGAGCATCTTGGCGACATATTCGATCGCCGCGCGGGTGACCCAGCCATCCTGCTCCTGCGCACGCATCAGAAGCGGGATCACCGCCGACTGCTGACGACCCTCGGGATATTTCTGAATCGTCTGCTCGGCCCACACCTGGTTCGCCCGGTTGAACGAAAAGGCAAGCGGCTGGACGGATTCATCTGCGAGACGGCGTACGGACATCAGCGGTCAACCTCACCAAACACGATATCGAGCGAGCCGAGGATTGCGGAAACGTCGGCCAGCATGTGGCCACGGCACATGAAGTCCATGGCCTGGAGATGGGCAAATCCCGGCGCGCGGAACTTGACGCGATAGGGCTTGTTGGTGCCGTCGGAGACGAGATAGACGCCGAACTCGCCCTTCGGCGCCTCGACGGCGGCATAAACCTCGCCTTCCGGCACGTGGTAGCCCTCGGTATAGAGCTTGAAGTGCTGGATGAGCGCTTCCATCGAGCGCTTCATGTCGCCGCGCTTCGGCGGCACGATCTTGTGATCCGAATTGGAGACGGGGCCGGTCGAATCCTTGCCGAGCAAGAGATCGACGCACTGGCGCATGATGCGCGTGGACTGGCGCATCTCCTCCATGCGGATCAGATAGCGATCGTAGCAATCGCCGTTCTTGCCGACGGGGATGTCGAATTCCATCTCGGGGTAGATTTCATAGGGCTGGCTTTTACGCAGGTCCCAGGCAGCACCCGAGCCGCGCACCATCACGCCGGAGAAGCCCCAGGCCCAGGCATCCTCCAGCGAGACGACGCCGATATCGACGTTGCGCTGCTTGAAAATGCGGTTGGGCGTGATGAGATCGTCGAGATCCTGCAAAGTTTTCAGGAACGGGTCGATCCACTTGCCGATATCCTCGACGAGCTTCTGCGGGATATCCTGATGGACGCCGCCGGGACGGAAATAGGCGGCATGCATGCGCGCGCCCGAAGCGCGCTCATAAAACACCATCAGCTTCTCGCGCTCCTCGAAGCCCCAGAGCGGCGGGGTGAGCGCGCCGACGTCCATGGCCTGCGTGGTGACGTTGAGGAGATGGTTGAGGATGCGGCCGATCTCGGAGAAGAGAACACGGATGACCTGCCCGCGCCTGGGCACCTCGATGCCGAGCAGGCGCTCCACGGCAAGCGCGTAGGCATGCTCCTGGTTCATCGGCGCGACGTAATCGAGGCGGTCGAGATAAGGCACCGCCTGCAGATAGGTCTTGGCCTCCATCAGCTTCTCGGTGCCGCGATGAAGCAGACCGATATGCGGATCGACGCGCTCGACCACTTCGCCGTCGAGCTCCAGCACGAGGCGCAAAACGCCGTGCGCCGCAGGATGTTGCGGGCCGAAGTTGATGTTAAAGTTGCGAACCTGTGTTTCAGCCATTCTCTCGTCGCCTCAGTTCGCCTTGGCTTTCTCATCGCCCGGCAGGACGTAATCCGTCCCTTCCCACGGGGAGAGGAAATCGAAATTGCGGAATTCCTGCCTGAGCTCGACCGGCTCGTAGACGACGCGCTTCAACTCGTCGTCGTAACGCACTTCCACATAGCCCGTCAGCGGGAAGTCCTTGCGCAGCGGATGCCCCTCGAAGCCGTAATCGGTGAGGATGCGGCGCAGGTCCGGATGGCCGGAGAACAGGATGCCGTACATGTCGTAGGCCTCGCGCTCGTACCAGTCCGCGCCGGGATAGACGGATGTCGCCGAGGGCACCGCCGTCTCCTCGTCGGTCTCGACCTTGACGCGGATGCGCAGGTTCTGGCGCGGCGACAGGAGCTGGTAGACGACATCGAAACGCTTGGGGCGCTGGGGATAATCGACGCCGCTGATATCGGTGAACGCCACGAACTGGCACTGCACGTCATCGCGCAGGAATGTCAGCGTGGCGATCAGCTTGTCGACCGGCACCACCAGCGTCAGCTCGCCATAGCTCAACGCGATGTCGTCGATGCCGGCGCCGAGACGCTCCTTGAGATAGACCATGAGATCACCGAGGGCTTCCTCGTTCATATCGGCCTCTCCTATCGCTCGATCGTGCCGGTGCGGCGGATCTTCTTCTGCAGAAGAAGGATGCCGTAGAGCAGCGCTTCCGCGGTGGGCGGGCAGCCCGGCACATAGATATCCACCGGAACCACGCGGTCGCAGCCGCGCACCACCGAATAGGAATAATGATAATAGCCGCCGCCATTGGCGCAGGAGCCCATGGAGATGACGTAGCGCGGCTCCGGCATCTGGTCATAGACCTTGCGCAGCGCCGGCGCCATCTTGTTGGTCAGCGTGCCGGCGACGATCATCACGTCGGACTGGCGCGGTGAAGCGCGCGGCGCGATGCCGAAGCGCTCGGCGTCATAGCGCGGCATGGAGATGTGCATCATCTCCACCGCGCAGCAGGCGAGGCCGAAGGTCATCCACATCAGCGAGCCGGTGCGTGCCCAGGTGATGAGCGCATCGGCGGAGGTGACGAGAAAGCCCTTGTCGGAGAGCTCGCTGTTGAGATCGTTGAAGAAGGCGTCGTCAGAGCCGACCGGCTTGCCGGTCCGGGGATCGATGATCCCCTTGGGCTGGGGCGCGACGAGCGTGGCACTGCTATCGGTCAATCCCATTCCAGTGCTCCTTTTTTCCACTCATAGATGAAGCCGATGGTCAGCACGGCGAGGAAGAGCATCATCGACCAGAACCCGAACCAGCCTATGGCGCCAAAGGAGACGGCCCATGGGAAGAGGAAGGCGACTTCCAGATCGAAGATGATGAAGAGAATCGACACCAGATAGAAGCGGATGTCGAACTTCATGCGCGCATCATCGAAGGCATTGAAGCCGCACTCATAGGCCGACAATTTCTCGGGGTCGGGCTGCCGGTACGCCACAAGGAAGGGCGCGACGAGCAGCGCCAGACCAATCACCAGCGCCACGCCAATGAAAATGACGATGGGCAGGTAGGAACTCAAAAGTTCGTTCATGATCCTTATTCCGCCTTTTGAAACGAGGCTGTTGCGCTTGGTCTATAAGCCTTTTACCGGCCACGAACATGCGACACATTGCACCTGTGCAGACCCCTCGCCCAAGCAGCTTCAAAAGGCATGCCGTGCGAATTTGCGGCGAGGGTTAGCGCAGAGCCGCCGACGGCGCAAGCCCATAGACCGCCAAAGAGCTGCCGAGCTTTCGCCACATGCTTAATAACATGCCGCCCTGCGCCGCATATAGGACAATGATAGCGGCAAGGCCAGCCCGCGATATCCCCCGAAGATCAACGGAAAAGAACGGGATAAACCGGCATCCGCATGCGGTTTCTCGGAAAATGCCGGGCCGACAGATGTTTTTCCATTTGTATAGATGTTTCAAATGTTCGTGATGCGGACGAGGGTGCATCAGCGCGGGAAAGCCGGCGCCGGGGTTCGGGCTTCGTCCGAAATCCGGGCAGATTATGCGCCTCCGCCGACACATATCCGCCGAATTGCACCCCATCATGAACCGATTGCTTTAGATCTATTTAGGGATTTTCATCATGGGAAAATGGCGAGCCTTCCTCAATTCCGCCTCCTGGATTTTTGTTCTCCTCACTCTGGCAGGCGAAGCGGGACTGGCCGCCGGCATTTCGCTGGAAAGCCTCGGCCCGCAAGGGGAGATTCACGAGCCATGGTTTCTTATCGGCCCGGCCGCATGGTCATTGATCGCCGGCATCCAGGGGATGATTGCCACCAAGATCGTTATAGCGCTGCTGGACAACAGGATTCGTCGATCGACCCGACAATCCTGACCCGTGCATGCAGAAATGTTTCAAGGGGAAAATCAGAATGAAAAGTTTGAATTGCCGGCCCGGCATTCAGACTTTGCGCGTTCGCCACTTTCCTGAGTGATTGAAAAGTGGCGCGAGTGACGGGGCTCGAACCCGCGACCTCCGGCGTGACAGGCCGGCACTCTAACCAACTGAGCTACACCCGCGCATTTTTCGGCCGGCGCTTCGTCCGGCGTGAGCGGTCGTTTAAGGGGTTCGCCGGCACCTGTCAAGCGACCATCTGAAGGAAAATTCGAGAATATTTCCGATACCCGGAAACACGGGGTTTTGCGCGCCCGCAATCGCCCGCAAATGGAGGAAACGCGCTCAAGGTTCCCTCTCGCAATCTCCTCTCACGGCAGAAAAATGATTCCGGTCCGCCGATTCCGCGATATTCGGCGCGGCCCCGCCGTTTCCGTTCCAGGAATCGCCGTCCGGCCATACTTGCCTCTTGCACTCTGCGGACGAATTGCCTAAACGCTGCGGTCACATGCTGCTTGCACAGCAGACGGGCGATTAGCTCAGTTGGTAGAGCGCTTCGTTTACACCGAAGATGTCGGCAGTTCGAGCCTGTCATCGCCCACCATTCTTCTCACCGAAATCATCTGGAATGTCTCGTTCTGGTAATTGAGCCCTGCTAGAACGATTCCATGAACGACTCGGCGAATATTTCCACCCTGCCCTATCTCCATTTCGATGCGGCCACGCGCTGTATCAGGCTCGATCCGCACGAGCCGGCCTTCGTGCAGAACCCTTATGCGGCCTATGGCTGGCTGCATGCACATTCACCTGCCTTCTTCTGGGAAGATTACGGTTTCTGGTGCTTCGCGGGCCATGATGAAATCAGCAGATTGCTGCGCGACCGCCGTTTCGGACGCGAGAAGCCGGCGGACGAGGCGGAGAGCGGCATGGAGCGCGCGCATCTTGCCGATTTCGATCGAGTCGAACGGCATTCCATGCTGGAACTGGAGCCGCCGACGCACACGAGGCTGCGCACACTGGTCAACCGCGCCTTCGTTTCGCGGCAGGTGGAACGGCTGCGCCCTCGCATCGAAAAGCTCGCCAATGAGCTGATCGATGGATTCGAAAGCAATGGCGGCGTTGACCTGATGCCGGCCTTCGCCACACCTATTCCCGTGGTGGTGATCGCGGAAATGCTGGGAGTGCCGACCGAGAATGCGCCACAGCTTCTCGACTGGTCGCACCGCATGGTCGCCATGTATATGCATGGACACAGCCGCGAAACGCAGGATAGCGCCAACCGCGCGGCGGCGGAATTTTCCGCCTATATACGCGACTACGCCAATCAGCGCCGCAGGAAGCCAGGAGACGACCTACTGAGCCTCCTCATCGCCGCGGAGGAAGACGGGTCAAAGCTTTCCGAGGACGAGCTGGTGACGACTGCGATCCTGCTGCTCAATGCCGGACACGAGGCCACCGTCAACCAGACCGGCAATGCCGTAAAGACCGTTCTCGAAAGCGGCCGTGACCCGAAGGTGCTTTTCGCAACACCCGAATCGACGGCGGCGACTATCGAGGAATGTCTGCGCTTCGATGCACCGCTGCACATGTTCACCCGCTATGCCTATGGCGAGATCGATCTGGGCGATGGAATCACCATCCGGCCGGGGGAACAGATCGGGCTGATACTCGGTGCGGGCAATCGCGATCCCCGCAGCTTTGGGGAACCCGGCCGGTTTTCGCCCGGGCGGGCCGATCAGAAGAATGTCTCCTTCGGCGCCGGTATCCATTTCTGCATCGGCGCACCGCTGGCGCGCCTGGAAATGCAGGTCTCGCTCAAAACGCTTTTCACGCGCCTGCCCGGCCTTCACCTCGCCGAGACCCCGCTCTATCGCGACACCTATCATTTTCACGGGCTGGAGCGGCTGCTTCTTGAATGGTAATGGAGGTGACCGCATGCTCTTAATCGTCGGAACGATCCGCCTGCCGCCCGAAAATCTGGAGACCGCCCGTCCGGCGATGGCACGGATGGTTGCGGCCAGCCGCGCGGAGGATGGCTGCGAGGAATATTCCTATGCGGAAGACGTCCTCGATCCGGGGCTTATCCACGTCACAGAAATGTGGCGCGACCAGGCGGCGCTGGATCGGCATTTTGCATCGGAGCATATTGCGAAATGGCGTGCGGAGTGGCCGGGACTCGGGATCGGCGAGCGCAATCTTCGTGTCTATGAAGTGGGACGTCCGCGCGCGACCTAGAGCGATTCCTGTTTGACCGAAGCGACAAAGCCCTCTCCGTCGTCATTCTCGGGCTTGTCCCGAGAATCTACTGTGACGGCAAGGCTGGCGCCGACGTTGGCATGCTTCAATCTTCTGTCGGTAGATTCTCGGGACAAGCCCGAGAATGACGATGGAGAGGGCAGCGGTACCATCAAACCCGGAACCAGCCTAGAGCGGTTACGGTTTTAATGGAATCGCTAGGCGCCCCCCTCTGGCCTGCCGGCCATCTCCCCCGCAAGGGGGGGGGAGATTGGCTGACATGTCTCTCCGCCTTCACCTTGCAACGTTGGCGATTGGTGCCACGCGTCTATGAAGGCTTAATCTCCCCCCTTGCGGGGGAGATGCCCGGCGGGGCAGAGGGGGGCGCTGTCCCGCCAGCGCTTCCACTTAAATCTGAAATGATCCAGAGCAGGCTCCAATAGCAGAAGCCCCATGCCTGCCCCGCTCAAACCCTGATCACATATTCCTTGCGCGTCGTCTCGATCACTTCCCACGTTCCCCTGAAGCCGGGGCGCAGGACGAAGCTGTCGCCGGCGCGCACGGTGATTGCCGGGCGGCCCTCCTCGGTGATGACCGAGATGCCGGAGAGGATATGGCAGAACTCCCATTCATCATATTCTATGCGCCATTTGCCCGGAGTCGCTTCCCAGATGCCGGCATAGAGGCCGCCCCCGGCCTCATCGACGTTCCAGGTACGGAATGTGGGATTGCCGGAGATGACCCGATCGGCGGGCGGCGCGCCTTCCTCCACATCCGCATGATTCGTATCGATCGATTGAAAGAGAGAGCGCGCCATCATGGAATCAGCCCGCCTTTGCCAGCGCCTGGTCGAGGTCGGCGATGATGTCGTTCGCGTCCTCGATGCCGATGGAAAGGCGGACCACATCCGGACCCGCGCCGGCGGCGATCTTCTGCTCGTCGGAGAGCTGGCGATGCGTGGTCGAGGCGGGATGGATGACGAGCGAGCGCGTGTCGCCGATATTGGCGAGATGCGAGAAGAGCTCGAGGCTGCCGACGAGCTTGACGCCCGCCTCATAGCCGCCCTTCAGGCCGAAAGTCAGCACGGCGCCGCCGCCCTTTGGCGAATATTTCTGCTGGAGCGCGTGATATTTGTCCGTTGGCAGGGCGGAATAGGACACCCAGGAGATCTTGTCGTGTTTTTCCAGCCAGGCGGCGACGGCAAGCGCGTTGTCGCAATGGCGCTGCATGCGCAGCGGCAGCGTCTCCACGCCGGTGAGCAGCTGGAAGGCGTTGAAGGGCGAGATTGCGGGGCCGAGATCGCGCAAGCCGAGAACGCGGGCGGCGATGGCAAAGGCGATGTTGCCGAAGGCCTGGTGCAGCACCATGCCACCATATTCCGGGCGCGGCTCGGAAAGAAGCGGATAATTGCCCGATTTCGACCAGTCGAAAGTGCCGCCGTCGACGATGATGCCGCCCATGGAATTGCCATGGCCGCCGATGAACTTGGTCAGCGAATGGAGGACGATATCGGCGCCATGCTCGATGGGGCGGATCAGATAGGGCGAGGCGAGCGTGTTGTCGACGATGAGCGGGATGCCATGCTTGCGCGCGACGGCGGCGACCGCTTCGAGATCAACGATGATGCCGCCGGGATTGGCGATGCTTTCGAGAAAAACAGCGCGGGTGCGCTCGTCTATCAGGGTCTCGAAGGAGGCCGGATCGTCGGTATCGGCCCAGCGCACCTCCCAGCCGAAGGACTTGAAGGCGTGGCCGAACTGGTTGATCGAGCCGCCGTAAAGCTTGTTGGCGGCGATGAAATTATCGCCCGGCTGCATTAGCGTGTGAAAGGTGAGAAGCTGCGCCGCATGGCCGGAGGCCGTCGCCAGCGCCGCCGTGCCGCCTTCGAGCGCGGCGATACGCTCCTCCAGCACCGCCTGGGTCGGATTGGTGATGCGGGTATAGATGTTGCCGAAGGCCTGCAGGCCAAAGAGCGAGGCGGCGTGATCGGCATCCTCGAAGACGAAAGAGGTCGTCTGGTAGATCGGCGTGGCGCGGGCGCCGGTGGTCGGGTCCGGCCTGGCGCCGGCATGGACGGCAAGGGTTTCGATAGCTGGGGTGCGCTGAACCATGTTTCCTCCGCTTGATTGGCTTTGCCTCTTTATCGGCTATCTATGGCCAGCGCCTTGCCGGAAATCAAAGCAATTCATTCCGGAAAGCGCGCAGAAGAGAGCAAAAACGGCGGAGATTCGCCTGAAATCAGCGGCCTTTCAGGGCTTGCGCGCGGGGCATTCTGGTGCCGAGCAGGATGTCGAGATAGCCATCCACGGCGCGTTCCGGCGAGAAGAAGTCGCCGCGCTCCTTCAGGACTTTCCGATCAGGCGGGGCATCCAGCATGGCTTTCATGGCTTTGGCGAGCGCTTGCGGATCGCCGACCGGCGTCAACGGGCCGTAGCGGCCGTTTTCGAGGATTTCGGCCGAGCCGCCGGGGCAATCCGTGCTCACCACCGGGCAGCCGCAGGCGAGCGCCTGGATCAGCACGCCCGGCAAACCCTCGAATGTCGACGACAGCACGAAAAGCCCGGCATGCGCCATATAGGGGAACGGGTTCACCACGAAGCCGGGAAAGGCGACATCCTCCGCCACGCCGAGCTCGCGGGCGAGCGCCTCGAGCGCTTCCCGGTCAGGGCCTTCGCCGAGGATCATCAGCCGCGCCGCGCGTTCCTTTCTCAGGGCGGCGAACGCCCGCAGGAGCGTCGGGAAATCCTTCTGCGGCTTCATCTTGCCGGCAGCGAGGATGACCGGCGGCGTGCCCGGCGCAAACCAGGGATGGTCGAGCGGCTCCGCGGCTTTTTCGTCGAGGACGGGCCCGGAAACGGCATTATAGATCGTGACCACCTGCTCGCGCGGCAGGTTGCAGGATGTCGCGATATCATCGGCAACGCTTTGCGATACGGCGACGACACGATCGGCGCGGGAATAGAACCAGCGGAAGACTTGGCGGGCAAATCTGGCGCGCCAGGCATTCCCAAGTGCCATGTGGGACGAGAAATGGTTGCGCTGGCTTATGACCACCCGGGCGCTTGTTGAAGCGATATCTGCGGCGACGACGGAGGCGATGTTGGCGTAATCGAGGGCGGAGAGGAGCGCGACGGGGCGCGCCGCGCGCAGATAGGTGACCAGGCCGGGGATTGCCCTGAGCGGCTTTGGCGAATGGGGCACAAGGACCAGGGAAAGGAGCGCCAGGAGATCAGGCGGCCGCCGCAGGAGCGACAGAAAAGCCCCGGCGGTGGAACTGCGCTTCAGCACGATCAGCTCGACCGTATCCGGCACCTCTTGGAGAAGTTCCCCCGTCGCCTCGACAAGCAGCAGGTCGACCGGGATGCCGCGCTCCGCCAGGGCGCGCGCCAGATTGAGGGTCGAGCGCTCGGCACCATTGCCCTTGAGCGCGCGAATGAAGAGCGCGACGCGCCTGCCGCTGGTGAAAGAACCGGAAAGGTCGTTCATCCTGTTTCCTGTTTTTCCGGCGCAAGGTCGGCGGTTCAGCCGATGAGCCGGGGATATTCGATCGCCGGGCAGCGGTCCATCACAACCTTCATGCCGGCCCGCACGGCGCGCGCCGCGGCCTCATCGTCGCGCACGTCCAATTGCGTCCACAATACCATCGGTAACGGATCGAGCGCCAGCACCTCCTCAACGAGGCCCGGCAATGCGGAAGGTGCGCGGAAGACATCCACCATGTCTATTCGCTCGCCGATATCGGCGAGCCGGGCATAGACCTTCTGCCCCTGGATCTCCCTGCCCGCGAAGCCGGGATTGACGGGGATGACGTGGTAGCCCCGCGCCAGGAGAAAACTCATGACGCGGAAGCTCGGCCGGATCTCCTTCGCCGAAGCGCCGACCATGGCGATGGTCTTCACCGAGCGCAGGATATCGCGGAGATATTCGTCGGGATAAATCAGCTCTTTCATTCGCCCTTCCACTCCGGCCGGCGCTTCTCGATGAATGCGCCGATTCCCTCCACGGCGTCACGGGCGAGCATGTTTTCCACCATCACCCGCGTTGCATAATCATAGGCATCGGCAAGCCCCATCTCCGCCTGGCGGTAAAAGGCCTCCTTGCCGATCTTCAGCGTCAAAGGCGATTTGGAGACAATGGTTTGTGCATATTTCCTGACAATCTGATTCAGATATTGCTGCGGCACCACCCGGTTGACCAGCCCGAACTCCTTTGCCGTCGCCGCATCGATCGTCTCGCCGGTCAGGAGCATCTCCATCGCCTGCTTGCGTGAAACATTGCGCGACAGCGCCACCATGGGCGTGGAACAGAAGAGGCCGATATTGACGCCCGGCGTGCAGAAGGCCGAATGGTCGGTGGCGATCGCCAGGTCGCAGGAGGCGACGAGCTGGCAGCCGGCCGCCGTTGCCAGGCCGTCGATGGCGGCGATGACCGGGACGAGATGATGGACGATCGCCTGCATCAGCTCGGCGCAAAGCCTGATCGTCTGCTCGAAAAACGCCCTGCCCCGATCGGCATCGGCGCGATGCGCCGTCATCTCCTTGAGATCATGGCCGGCGGAGAACAGTTTGCCTGCGGCGTCGATCACGATCACCCGCACGGCCCTGTCCTCGCGCGCCGCCTGCAATTCATCGAGCAGCATCCGCATCAGCGCGATCGAAAGCGCATTGGCGGGCGGGTTCTGCAGGGTCAGGCGCAGAATGCCGTCCTCGAATGATTTGCCGAGCGGCGACCCACCGCCCCCGGGCCTGATATTGACGACCTCCGCCATCTGCTTCCTCTTCCCTTGCTGTTCCAAGCCCCATAACATTCGGCCCGATCATGGGAGGATATATGGATCACACATCGCTTCGCAAACCTAGTCCCGTGATGGGTATCGAGGAAGTGAACCGCTTCATCGAACGGGAGTTCCCGCAGGTCAATGCCGGGAGCCCGCCCGGCAAGCCGACCTATTCGATCCTGGCGATCGGCGACGGCACGGCATCGATGCGGCTCGAGGCCGACGAGCGGCACCTGCGCCCCGGCGGCACGGTTTCAGGGCCGACCCTGTTCGCGCTCGCCGACATCACCGCCTATGTGGCGATCCTCGCCCATATCGGGCCGGTGGCGCTGGCGGTGACGACGAACCTCAACATCAACTTCCTGCGCAGGCCTTCGTCCGGGCGGATCGACGCCCTCTGCCATATCCTGAAACTCGGCAAACGGCTGGCCGTGGTGGAGGTCTCGATGACCAGCGCGGCGGACGGCGAACTGGTGGCGCATGCCACCGCCACCTATTCCATCCCGCCCAAAACGGGCTGACTGGATACGGTATTATAATACCAAATTTTCAAGCAATTGTTTTCATTGATGTTTTCTGCACATCCATATAAATAAACGCTTGACGCGATGCCGGCATGCGTGTATCTGGCCGCGTGGGATGCGGAAGGTTCGCCTTTTCGCATCCTTTGTTGTTGTGGGCGGCTTTGGCCTCTCCGGCAACGCAAGCAACAAAAAATGCCTTCCCCGTGAAGGATCATTCAAGGATCTAGATATGACAACCTTCTCCCAGAAGCCGGCAGAAGTGGTGAAGAAGTGGGTTCTGATCGACGCCGAGGGTCTCGTCGTCGGCCGTCTCGCCACCATCGTCGCCAACCGCCTGCGCGGCAAGCACAAAGCCACCTTCACCCCGCATGTGGACGATGGCGACAATGTCATCATCATCAATGCCGACAAGGTGGTCCTGACCGGCAAAAAGGTCCAGGACAAGAAATATTACTGGCACACCGGCCATCCGGGCGGCATCAAGGAGCGCACTGCGCGCCAGATCCTTGAGGGCCGTTTCCCCGAGCGTATCGTCGAAAAGGCCGTGGAACGCATGATTCCGCGCGGGCCTCTCGGCCGCCGTCAGATGAAGAACCTGCGCGTTTACGCCGGTGCCAGCCATCCGCATGAAGCCCAGCAGCCCGAGGTACTCGATATCGGCGCGCTGAACCGCAAGAACAAGAGGACCGCATAATCATGGCTGAGCAGCTCAACTCGCTCGAAGAACTCGGCAACGTCGCAGGCACTGCGCAGGCCGAGGCCGCACCGGTTCACGTCCAGAAGCTCGACGCGCACGGCCGCGCCTATGCGACCGGCAAGCGCAAGGACGCGGTCGCCCGCGTCTGGGTCAAGCCTGGCTCCGGCAAGATCGTCGTCAACGACAAGGAATTCGACAAGTATTTCGCCCGCCCGGTTCTGCAGATGATCCTGCAGCAGCCGATCGTCGCGGCCAACCGCGCCGGCCAGTACGACGTGATCGCCACCGTTGCCGGCGGCGGCCTCTCCGGCCAGGCCGGTGCCGTGCGTCACGGCATCTCCAAGGCGCTGACCTATTACGAGCCGACCCTGCGCGCCGTGCTCAAGAAGGGCGGCTTCCTGACCCGCGACAGCCGCGTAGTCGAGCGAAAGAAGTACGGCAAGGCCAAGGCCCGTCGTTCGTTCCAGTTCTCCAAGCGCTAATCTTCACGCGTCGGACCGGATCAAAGAAAAGCGGGCCTTCGGGCCCGCTTTTTTGTTGCGTGCGAATGGGGTATGCCGTTCAACCGTTGGAGCGGTTACACCCCCCTCTGGCCTGCCGGCCATCTCCCCCACAAGGGGGGAGATTGGCTGGCAGAAGCCACACCGCCAATCTTGAACGGTTGCGTTTGGCGGAAGCGTCTATGAAGGCTAATCTCCCCCGTTGTGGGGGAGATGGCCGGCAGGCCAGAGGGGGGTATGATCGAAAAGCGCTCCCCCGAATTATGGAAAAATATTCATGCCCTCAAAATCCATCGATCACGCCTTTACCGCACGCGGCCTGACCGGCGCGGCAACGGACCCGACCTATGCGGGGGCGCTGTCCTTCATGCGGCGGCGCTATACCAAGAATTTGAAGGGTGCGGATGCGGTCGTCTGGGGCATTCCCTTCGACGCGGCGGTCTCCAACCGGCCCGGCGCGCGCTTCGGCCCGCAGGCGATCCGGCGGGCTTCGGCGATTTTCGACAATGACCCGCAATATCCCTTCGAGCGCGATCTCTTCGAAGAGATGGCGGTGATCGATTATGGCGACTGCCTGCTCGACTATGGCAATCACCAGAAGACGCCTGGAACAATCGAGCGGGAAGCGGAGAAGATCCTCAAATCCGGCGCGTTTCTCCTGTCGCTCGGCGGCGACCATTTCGTCACCTGGCCGCTGTTGAGGGCGCATGCGGCCAAATACGGGCCGCTGGCGCTCGTGCAGTTCGACGCGCATCAGGACACCTGGTTCGATGATGGCAGGCGGATCGACCACGGTTCCTTCGTCGGGCGCGCGGTGCGCGACGGCGTGATCGACCCTGATCATTCGATCCAGATCGGCATCCGCACTCATGCGCCGGAGGATTGCGGCATCAGGCTTGTCCATGGCCATGAGGTGGAGGAGATGTCCGCCGCAGCAATCGCCAAGATCATCGCCGAGCGGACCGCCGGCCGCAAGGTGTACCTCACCTTCGATATCGACTGCCTTGACCCCGCTTATGCGCCGGGCACCGGCACGCCGGTCGCCGGTGGCCCCTCCTCCGCCAAGGTGCTGTCTGTGCTGCGCCGGCTCGGCGGACTGGATATTGTCGGCGCCGATGTGGTCGAAGTTGCGCCGGCCTATGATCATGCCGATATAACGGCGATCGCGGGCGCCACAATCGCCATGTATTATCTGGGCCTGCTTGCGGAGAAGAAAGCGCGACGATGAAGCTTGCACGTTGATTCAAGCGCCTCGGAAACTGATTCCGAAAACTTCCGCATCCTTTTGAAAAATAAGAGGCAAAGAGCCGATGAAACCGAAGATATTCATTGATGGCGAACATGGCACGACGGGCCTGCAGATCAGGACAAGGCTCGCCGACCGCGGTGATCTCGACGTGATCTCGATCCCCGAGGCCGAGCGGCGCAACAGGGATTTGCGCGCCGATTACCTACGCGCCGCGGATATCGCCATTCTCTGCCTGCCTGATGATGCCTCGCGCGAGGCGGTGTCGCTGCTCGAAGGGCATAATTCGACGCGCATCATCGACACTTCCACGGCGCATCGCGTCCATCCCGACTGGGCCTATGGCTTTGCGGAACTCGCCAGGGGCCAGCGCGAGCGGATCGCCGAGGCACGGCTCGTCGCCAATCCCGGCTGCTACCCGACCGGCGCGATCGCCCTCGTCCGCCCGTTGCGCGATGCCGGGCTGCTCTCCGCCGATTATCCGGTCACGGTCAACGCCGTCTCGGGCTATACCGGGGGTGGCAAGCAGATGATCGCCCAGATGGAGGATGAGAATCATCCGGAACATCTGACCGCGAACAATTTCCTCTACGGCCTGCCGCTCCGCCACAAGCATGTGCCGGAGTTGCAGATGCATGGACGGCTCGACCGGCGGCCGATCTTCAGCCCGAGCGTCGGCCGTTTCCCGCAGGGCATGATCGTGCAGGTGCCGCTTTTCCTGAGCGAGCTTGAAGGTTCGCCTTCGCTCGAAAAGGTGCATGCGGTGTTGGCCGAGCACTATGCCGGGCAGGACATCGTGGAAGTGGTGCCGCTGGAGGCGAGCGCCGGGTTGCCGCGCGTCGACGCGGAGGAACTGGCGGGCAGCGACCGTATGAAGCTCTTCGTCTTCGGCACGGAAGGCGATGGGCAGGCTAATCTCGTTGCGCTCCTCGACAATCTCGGCAAGGGTGCGTCCGGTGCCGCCGTGCAGAACATGAATTTGATGCTCGGAAAGGCCTGATGGACACGCAGCCGATATTTCCGCCGGAGTGGAGTATCGGCTCGTTCGAGCCGCTGGCGGACACGCATTCGAGCCATGTCTGGAAGGTAGAGAGCACGAACCATCCAGGCACTCCGCTGGTCGTCAAGAGACTGAAACCCGCCGGAATGGAGGAGATGCGCGGCGCGCATTACCTCCACTGGCGAGATGGCCATGGTGCCGCCCGCCTCTATGATCTCAAGGGCACGTCGATGCTGCTCGAATATGCGGGCAGTTATCATCTCGAAGAGCATCTGAGCGCAGGCAAGGACGCGGAATGCCTGGAGATATTCGGGCAGGTCATCACCGCGCTGCATACGCCGTCCCCCTCGCCTGTTCCGGCCGATCTGCAACCGCTGGAGAGGCATTTTTCCGGCCTGTTCGCGGTGGCGGGCGAAAAGCCGATTTACGGAGAAGCCGCCACATTGGCCAAACGCCTGCTGGCAACATCGCACGAAGCCATCCCGCTGCATGGCGACATCCACCACGGGAATATCGTCGAAAGCCCGCGCGGCTGGCTGGCGATCGACCCGCACGGCCTCGTGGGTGACGCGGCATTCGATGTGGCCAATATCTTCTACAATCCGCTCGACAGGGACGATCTCTGCCTTGATCTGAAGCGCGCCCGGCAGATGGCGGAGCATTTCGCCCCGATCATAGACCGGCACCCGGCCTTCATCCTCGATTATGCCTTCGCCTATGGCTGCCTCTCCGCCGCCTGGCATCGCGAGGACGGCAATCGGGAAGATGAAGCACGGGAATTGAAGATCGCCGCCGCGCTGCGCGGGCTGCGATTGTCTGCCTACCCACCGATCATTGGCCAACAGCAAAGTGTTGCCAATGAACTCGGTTTGCCGCCAGGCATCGAAGATACCGGGGTTGAATGACGACCGGACGGTCGTCACTTCGAGCTGGTTCTGACAAACATAAGCTACGCTCTCCTGGCTTACCCCTCGTAAGCGCCCTTGCAGGCGCGCCAGTGCGCCACGGCGAAGGCAAGGACGACCAGCGCGAAGGCCTGATGCGTCAGGCCCCAGTGGAGCGGCACGCTCAGGAGAAGCGTCGTGATGCCGATCGCCGCCTGCGCGACGATGAGGCCGACGAGGACGATCGTGCGGCGCGCATGGGTGGTCCCGGGCGCGATGCGCCAGGCCTGGACGGCGTGAAGGACCGCCAGCACGAGCACCGTATAGGCGAACATGCGGTGGACGAACTGCACCGTCTTCGGGTTTTCGAAGAGATTGCGCCACCAGGGCGATTGCGTGAAGAGGTCGGAGGGCACGACGGCGCCGTCCATCAGCGGCCAGGTATTATAGGTCAGGCCGGCATGCAGGCCCGCGACGAGGCCGCCGAGATAGATCTGCGCCAGAACGGCCACCACCATCCAGCCGGCAAAGCGGGTAATGCCGCGCGTCGCGGGGCGCTCGGTATAGGTGACGAGCCCCCGCGCCACATAAAAGACGGCTGTTATGATGATGCAGGCGAGCGTCAGATGCGTCGCCAGCCGGTATTGGCTGACGCTGACGCGCTCGCTGAGGCCGGAAGCGACCATCCACCAGCCGATCGCGCCCTGCAGGCCACCCAGCGCAAGAATGCCGAGGAGACCCGGCTTCAACCCGCGCTGCAGCCGGCCGGTGAGCCAGAAGAAAGCGAGCGGGATCGCCACGAGGAAGCCAACACCGCGCGCCAGCAGCCGGTGCGCCCACTCCCACCAGAAAATGCCCTTGAACTCATCGAGGGTCATTCCCTTGTTGATCTGCTCATACTGCGGGATCTGCTTGTATTTCTCGAATTCCTCCTGCCACTCCGCCTGGTTGAGCGGCGGGATGACGCCATGAATCGGCTTCCATTCGGTGATCGAAAGGCCGGAGCCGGTCATGCGCGTCGCGCCGCCGACCATGACGATGGCGACGAGAACCGCGAATACCAGATAGAGCCAGTAGCGCACGGCGCGCCGGTTGCGATCTTCCTGCTCCGCCGTTGAAACAAGACCGCCGCCCATCGCCGTTGTTGCCATATCGATGCTCCGCCACGCCCATTCGGGCGTTATAAGTGCCAAATACCGGGGATAGGTGCCGCATCCCTGTTCCCATTACAAGAAGATACCGCGCGACACGCCGTCGCGTTTTATTTTCCAAGCTGCAGTTGCGCAGCGTTGAGGCATGGATGCCAATGACAAGCACTGGCATGACGGATGGAGAGGACTTCGCATCCGACGATTGGTCGAGAGCGGACAAACTGCGTCATTCCTGTGCTCGTCACAGGAATCCAGGCCTCGATATCGCCATTGCGATAACGGTCCAGAAGTGATGAGCGGTTCCGCTTTCCCCCTTTTCCTTTCACCTTCGAGGCGTTAGTTAGGTCCAAACGAGAAGTGAGATGCCGATGCCGGTAAGGCTGAAAAAACTGATCGGGACGTTTCTGCTGGTGGCCCTGGTCCTGATCTATGCAATTGTCGCCACGATCGTCGCGGTCGCTCATCTCGGCCAGTCGAGCGGCTGGGTGCATCTTGCCTATTTCCTTTTCACCGGCCTTCTCTGGGTGCTTCCCGCCATGTGGATCATCTGGTGGATGGAGAAACCACCGCGCCAGAAGAACGGCTGAGCACCGTCGATCATTCGTTCACCAATTGCCTCTATGAGTCCCTCAAGCGGGCAATCGGAGGGTGCGGAATGATTGAGAGCTTATCGCCTCGTATTCTCGGCGACATCGGCGCCGCCCTCCCCCTTTGGAATGAGATGCCCGGTCACCTCGCCGGCCTTCCGCAATCAACGGCCTGGGTGCGCAACTGGCAGGCCCACGCCAATGCGGACTGTTTCGTCGCCGCGCTTTACAGGGCGGAGACGCCGGTCCTGCTCCTCCCGCTCGAAGTGGTGAAATCAGGCCCGGTGCGGCTGGCGCGCTTTCCCGGCGGCACGCATGCCAATTGCAATTTTCCGGTTCTGGCGCGTGGAGCTGCGAACGGGATCAGCCGGAGCGATCTCCGCGCACTGGCCGGCGCCATTCATGCGGCGCGGCCTGATATCGATGCGCTGCTGCTGGCGAGACAGCTCGGTTCCCTCGACGGGGTGGAAAATCCCCTGCTCCATCTCGACAAGACCCTGAACCCCAATCCCGTATTATCCGCTTCGCTCTCATGCGGCTTCGATGCGGTGCTCGACCGCAGCAACGCCAAGCGCAAGCGCAAGAAGCATCGCCAGCATGCGCGCCGCTACGAGGAAGCCGGCGGTTACCGGATCGTCACGGCCTCCACCGCCGACGAAGCGAGCGCCATGCTCGACCGGTTCTTCGCCATGAAGACCGAGCGCTTCACCAAAACAGGCATTACCGATGTCTTCGCCGATGAGGGCGTGCGGGATTTCTTCCGCGTGCTGTTCGGTCAAGCGGCGGGCAAAAAGCCTGCATCTTTCGAGGTGAAGGCGCTGGAAGTGGCGGGAATCCTGCGCGCCGTCATCGGGAAATCCTACTGGATGGGCGATCTGACGGTGGAATTCGGCGGCATCGCTGAGGACGATCTCGTTTCGGCAAGCCCCGGTGAGTTCCTGTTCTTCGAAGACATCATGCAGAGTTGCTCGGACGGCATAGCCATCTACAGCTTCGGCATCGGCGACGAGCCCTACAAGCGCGACTGGTGCAATATCGAAGAACCGCTTTATGACGGCATGGTGGGGTTCACGCTGAAGGGCCACGCCCATGTCGCGGCCCATCGGCTGCGCAACGCCGCCGCGGCCGCAATCAAGAACAACCCCTGGGCATGGACCGCAGCCAAGAGGCTGCGCGGCCTTTTAGGCGGCCGGCACCACTCATAGGGCAACGCGCGGGTCCGGTGTTCCGCCAGCGGGCGGGGTCGGCACATCAGGCTCGGCGCCCATGAGGATGAGCACGTCGTCGAGCCCGTTCTCGTCGAGGTCGAGGGCCGACAAGGCCACGGCGTTGTCATCGGGATCGACCACGCTCAGAATGATTTGCGTCGAAGCGCCGATCAGCCGTTTCACATTATCGGCGCTCGATGGGCCGCATTCGACGATGACGACGTCATAGGCGGCCTCCAGCGCATCGAGGATGATCGGCAGCCGGTCGACGGCGCGCATGGCGCGCTCGGGATCGGCAAGGCCGAGCGGCATCACATGCGCATCCGAATAATGGTCGCTGTGGATGACATCGGTGAACTGCTTTTCCGAGGCGAGAAGATCGGTGATGCCGGACGCTGCCCTGCCGTCAAGCATCGCCTGACCGATGGCGCCGGTGCCGGTCATGTCGATGAGGATGGAGCGCAGCTTCCTGTCGGCCAGTTCACGCACCAGATGAACCGAGGCAGCCGAACCGTCGTCGCCTTCCGGCGATACGACGAGGCCGCGGGTCATGCCAAGTTCAATCAGGCGCGAGGCGACGGCATGGACGCTGTGCGGGTTTTCGGGGACATCCTCGCCGAGGGTGGTGTAGCTGTCATAGATCTGCTGGATAGTCTCCACCGACGCAGGCGAAGGTGCGGGCTGGACGGTGCGGGCCGCAGCCTCCTCCTCCACGCCTGCGCGCTCGAGAGAAGGTTGCACGGGCTCATCCGCAACCGGCATCTGGATTTCGCTTGCCCGTTCCTGCACGACGCCATCGACCGGCCGCATGGCGCGCCCGCTGAAGAGCTCGCGCAGGAGGACGAAGATCGAAAGCAGGAGCAGGCCGGCGAAGAAGGTCGCGCCGACGATCGGCAGGGTCTTGGGGAAATAGGGCACCGCCGGCGTATCGGCGGATGAGAAGATGCGGGCATCGACCGGCAGATAGTTGCGGTCGGTGCGCGAGGCCGCCTCGCGGTAACGCATGAGATAGGTCTGGAGCAGTTCGCGCTGCGCCGCCGCCTCGCGCTGCAGCGCCCGGAGCTCCACCTCCTGATCGCCGGCGCGCGCGGCCTGGGCCTTCATCGTGTTCATTTCCTGCGTCAGCTCGGCCTCGCGCATCTTGGCGACGGAGGCCTCGTTTTCGAGGCTTGCGAGGATCTTGCGGCCCTCCGCGCGTATCTGCTGGTTGAGATCGGCGAGTTGTGACCGCAAGGCCCGGATGCGGGGGTGGCCATCCAGAAGCGAGGTAGAGAGATCGGCGATCTGGGCGTTCAACTGGATCTGCCGCTCGCGCAGGCGCTGCATCAGCCCCGACGAGACGATATCAGGCAGGGTATCGAGCGAGGCGCCCGTCTCAAGCGCCCGGCGGATGCTCGCCGCCTTGGCCTCGCTCGCCGCCCTGTTGGCGCGCACGCGCGAAAGCTCGGACGAGATTTCGGACAGTTGCTGGGTTGCGATCGGCGAATCGTTCTGGCCGACCAGGAGATCGGCGGATGCGCGGTAGTTGGCGACCTTTGCTTCAGCGTCCTTCACCCGCTTGGTCAGATCGGCGATTTCCGGCTCGAGCCAGCCCGTCGCATCGTCGGTCGACTGCAGCTTCGCGGCGCGCTGCAGAGCAATATATTCATCGGCGATCGCATTGGCTGCCTTCGCCGCCCGCACGGGATCCTCCGAGGAAAACTGCACGACGATGACCCGGGAATCGGCGACATTGAAGACCTGCAGATGCTCGCGCATCTTGCTCAGCATATAATCCTCGCGCGACATCTTCGCGGGGTCGGGCTTCAGCCAGAGGGCGATGAGAATGCGCGAGACAAACGATGGCTGGCCGAACTCCTTGGTGTCGGCGAGCTTGAGCCTGTCGCCCGCCTTCTTCAGGAGATCGGAGGAGGTGATGACCTCGACCTGGCTCTTCACCCCCTCCTGATCGATGACCGGACGGTCGGCCGCGGTCTCGCCATTGGGCCGGGTGAAGATGGATTCGCGTGTCTCGATCAGGATCCGCGTCTCGGCGCTGTATTTGGCGGTCGAGATCAGGCAGAACAGCCAGGCGAGCCCGGCAAGGATCAATGCGCCGACCAGGATAAACAGCCAGCGACGCCGCAGGCTGCCGAAGAGAGCCCCCAGATCTATATCGACATCATTTCCGACGGAACCTGCGCCAGGCATCAACCTACTCCATACCAATTTCCGGCATGGTAAAGAGACATGGTAACCATCGCGTTAAGCGGTCATTAGGCAATTATTATTGGAGATTATCAGCAGGTTAACGGCCTCAGCCGCTCTCGGCATTTTCAAAAAAGTCGCAATTTCAATATCTCTCTTTACCCGTCATTAACCCTAACCATTCGATAACGGCATGCGTATTCAGGCGTGTCGGGCGGTGTGCCCATCGACTCGTTTCACGACGATGGGCGCCGGCGCGATGACAGAGGTATAAGCGGTGCAGACAAGGCGTATTTTCCTGACGGCTCTCGGCATGGTTCTTCTCGCCAGCAGCGGGTGCTCCAGCTATCGCCCGGCGCCCGCCGCCTTCCACGAGGCGCTCAACCGGCCCTATCTGCTCGATGCCGGCGACCGGCTGCGCATCACCGTCTTCGAACAGCCCGACCTCACAAACACCTATAGCGTCGACCCCTCCGGCTATGTCGCCTTCCCGCTCGTCGGCAAGGTGCCTGCCCGCGGCCGCACGCTGCAGCAGATGGAAGCCGCCATCGCCGCCAAGCTGCGCAATGGCTATCTGCGCGATCCCGACGTCTCGGTCGAGATCGACCGCTACCGGCCTGTTTTCATCATGGGCGAAGTGGGTGCCGCCGGGCAATATTCCTACGTGCCTGGTATGACCGCGCAGAAGGCGATCGCCGCGGCCGGCGGCTTCACCCCGCGCGCCAACCAGGCGGATGTCGACATCACCAGGCAGTTCAACGGCAAGATCATCACGGGACGCGTCCTCATCACCGATCCCCTGCTGCCAGGCGACACCGTCTATGTCCGCGAACGCCTGTTCTGATTCTGATGCGTGATCGATGGTCCATGAGCCAGCATTCCGGCCATTACGCATCGTCCACTGCTTCCGCTCACCGGTCGGCGGCATCTTCCGCCATGTGCGGGACCTGGCGACAGCGCAATCGGCGGCAGGACACCAGATCGGCATCGTCTGCGATTCCTCGACAGGCGGGGACTATGAGGACCGCCTGTTCGACGGTATCCGCGACAGGCTGGCGCTGGGGGTGCACCGCATCGCCATGCAGCGCCATATCGGGCCGGGCGATATCCTCGCCGGCATCAGGACATACGGAATCATCAAGAAATTGCGGCCGGACATCCTGCACGGGCACGGCGCCAAGGGCGGCGTCTACGCGCGCATATTCGGCTCAGTGTTACGGGTTTCAAGGTCTCGCGTAGCCCGTTTCTATTCACCGCATGGCGGCAGCCTGCATTTCGGCAAGGACGAGCTTGAGGGAAAGCTCGTCTTTGCCGCCGAACGCATGATGGAGCCGCTGACCGACGCCGTCATCTTCGTCTCGCAATATGAGCGCGACAGCTATATCCAGAAGCTCGGACCGCCGAAATGCCCCAGCGTCGTCATCTATAACGGGCTGACGGAGGCGGATTTCGAGAAGGTCGGAGCTTCCGCCGATGCGGCTGATTTTCTCTATGTCGGCATGATGCGGGACCTCAAAGGGCCCGACATGCTGATCGGCGCGCTGGCGGAGGCGGAGCGCCTTGCCGGCCGCAAGCTCTCGGCGGTGCTGGTGGGCGATGGCTCCGACAAGCCGCGCTATGTCAGGCTGACAGAAGAACTGGGGCTGGCAGACCGGGTGCGGTTCCACGATCCCATGCCGGTGCGCGAAGCCTTCCGCCTGGGGCGGACGGTGGTCGTCCCCTCCCGCGCCGAGGCCATGCCCTATATCGTGCTGGAGACGCTTGCCGCGGACAAGCCCATCATCGCGACCCGCGTCGGCGGTATTCCCGAAATCCTGGCCGGTGACCCTTCCACGCTGGTCGCCCCGACGATGCAGGCCTTGGCGCAAAAGTTGGCGGAAGTCGCCGCCGATCCAACGGCCTACGCCAGGAAAATGCCCGATCACGAGGACATAAGGCGGCGTTTCGGGGCTGACGCGATGGCGCAAGCCATCGAGGAAGTATACAAGGCAGCACTTAACAGGCCCTGACATCAAACCTTTCTTAGTGGCTGGGAAATTATATATAAGCGCGATATCTTTGCGATCTTCGGGCGAGGCGCAGCAATGAGCAATAAAGATTCCGGCGCACCCTTCAGCAGGGAAGCCATCACCCGGCTTGACAAGACCGAGCCGGGAAACGAGGCGTCACAGCCCGTCAAGCTCAATGCGATCGCAAGCCAGGTCGCCCATCAATATCGCCGCGACACCATTTCGCCCGTCATGGTCAGCGGGCTTATGCGCATGGCCGAGTTCGGGCTGGTGCTGGTTTCCGGCCTCGCGATCTTCGCGGTCTATGTCGGCCTCGATACGCATCTCGCCTTCGTCTACCCGCTGGTCATCCTGGCGGGAGCCTTGCTCTATGTGCTGCTGATCGAAATGACGGACGGCTATCAGATCATGGCGCTGCGCAATCCCGCGCATCAGCTCGGACGCCAGCTGCTGGCCTGGATCGGCGTTTTCGCGCTGCTGGCGCTCGCCGGGTTCCTCCTGAAGATCTCGGAGGAATATTCGCGCTTCTGGTTCGTCACCTGGTTCTGCACCGGCCTGGCGCTGATCATCGTCCTGCGCTTCATCATCGCGCGCAAGATCCGCGGCTGGGCGCGCAACGGCACGATGGAGCGGCGCGCCGTCATCGTCGGCGGCGGCAAGAATGCCGAGGAGCTGATCCGCTCGCTTGAGCAGCAGCCCGACAATGACATCCGCATCTGCGGCATCTTCGACGACCGCGACAACCGCCGCTCGCCGCCGATCGTGGCGGGATATCCGAAGCTCGGCAATGTCTCGGAGCTGATCGAATTCGCCCGCATCGCCCATATCGACATGCTGATCGTCTCGCTGCCGATCACGGCGGAAGCGCGGGTCCTGTCGATGCTGAAGAAACTATGGGTGCTGCCGGTCGATATCCGGCTGTCGGCGCATACCAACCATCTCCGCTTCCGCCCGCGCGCCTATTCCTATATCGGCGCGGTGCCGATGCTCGATATCTTCGACAAGCCGATCAATGATTGGGATTCCGTCGCCAAGCGCGCTTTCGACATCGTGTTCAGCCTGATCGGGATCATCGTCTTCTCGCCGATCATGCTTCTGACGGCGCTGGCCATCAGGCTCGAAAGCAAGGGGCCCGTCATCTTCAAGCAGCAGCGGCACGGCTTCAACAACGAGATCATCGAGGTCTGGAAATTCCGCTCGATGTATATCGAGCAGTGCGACCCCACCGCCAAGAAGGCGGTGACCAAGAACGACCCGCGCGTGACGAAGGTCGGCCGCTTTATCCGCAAGACTTCGATCGACGAGTTGCCACAATTCTTCAATTCGCTGATGGGGACCCTGTCGCTCGTCGGCCCCCGCCCCCATGCCATTGCCGCGCATTCACACAATGTGCTCTATAACGAGGTGGTGGACGGCTATTTCGCCCGCCACAAGGTGAAGCCCGGCGTCACCGGCTGGGCGCAGATCAATGGCTGGCGCGGCGAGATCGACAATGCCGAGAAGATCAAGATGCGCACCGAGTTCGATCTCTATTACATCGAGAACTGGTCGCTCTGGTTCGACCTGAAAATCCTGTTCCTGACCCCGATCCGGCTTCTCAACACGGACAATGCCTATTGAGCGCGATCGCCGAACATGATCCGCATGCATCGCCCGCTCCTGACCGGGCGGCGGTCAACCGGGCGCTGATCCGGCTGATCTCGAAAGGCGCGGTCGGCCTCGGCGTTTTCCTCTCCGGCTTCGTGATCGACGAGCCGGCGCCTTACGAACTCTATATGGCGGGGCTGATCGCCGTCTGGGCGCTGTTCGGCCTCAGGATATCGCGCACTGCTGCGGTGCTCCTGGCGCTGCTGGTGCTCTTCGATTTCGGTGGAGTGATCTCGGCGACGCAGATGCCTGATCTCAAAACCGCGCCGCTCTATATCGCGGTCTCGCTTTTCCTCGCCTTCACCGCGGTTTTCTTCACCGCCATCATCGAAGCCGATTACCGCCGGCTGGCGACGATTTTCCACGCCTATTATCTCGCCGCCCTCATCACCTCTATCCTCGGCATTCTCGGCTATTTCAACGCCTTTCCCGGCGCCGAGATGTTCACGCTCTACGGGCGCGCCAAGGGCGCGTTTCAGGACCCCAATGTCTTCGGGCCGTTCCTGATCCTGCCGGCGGCGTGGAGCATCCACCAGATATTGACGGGGAAACTCCGTGCGCTCTTTCATCTCATCCCCCTGCTCGTTCTGGTATTGGGGCTTTTCCTGTCATTCTCGCGCGCCGCATGGGGCATGCTGGCGGTCGCCATGATCCTGCTGACGCTGATTCTCGCCATCCACAGCCGCAGCAACAGGTTCCGCCTGAAGCTGATCATCCTGTCGATACTGGCGGTTCTGGTCATCGGGCTCGCCATCATCGCCGCGTTGCAGATACCGCAGGTGGCGACGCTCTTCTCCGAACGCGCCCAGCTGGTGCAGTCCTACGACGCCGACCGGATCGGCCGCTTCGCGCGCCACTGGTACGGCCTCGTCCTCGCCACGCAGCATCCGCTCGGCATCGGCCCGCTGGAGTTCGGCCCGATCTATGGCGAAGACACGCACAATATCTGGCTGAAGGCCGCCCTCGACTATGGCTGGCTGGGTTTCGCCGCCTTCCTGACGATGACGATGCTGACCATCGGCATCGGCTTCCGCATCCTGCTGCGCGACCGTCCCTGGCAACCCTATCTCGTCTGCGCCTACGTGACCTATCTGACGCATGTCATGGTCGGCAATGTGATCGACACGGATCACTGGCGCCACTTCTACCTGCTGATCGGCATCATCTGGGGATGCGCGGCGCTGGAAGCTAGAGAAAGCCGATCCAGCGGCCGGCAATGACGGCGCCGGCCCAAAGCACGATCGAAAGGAACGCGGCAAGCCGTACCTGCATGGAAGGCGCTCCACCGCCGGCAAGAGCAAGCCGCCATTGGCGGCCGAAGTGGAGCGTGAGTGCATTGGCGATGCCGAACCCCACCAGCGCCAGCTTGGCCAGAAACGCGCTGTTCTGCGCATAAGCGACTGGCCGGACCGTAAAAAGCAGGAAACCCGTCACCATCGCGAGGACGAGCCCTGCCGCCGCCATATGCGACAGCGGCGGACCGAGAGCGGTGAGAGGAAAGCGCCTGAACATGCCGAGGACGCGAAGATCGAGCGTGACGATCGAGCCGACCAGCAGTCCGATCGAAAAGATATGCGCGGCATTGACCAGCAGGTAAACAAGGGAGGACCGCCGGAGGGCGGCCGCGACCGGCCATTCGGAGAGCGCCTGCAGCAGTTCCATCAAGGCAACGTCAATTGGTCTTTATGCGCTCGGGGTAGAGATCATAGGTCTTGCCGCCAACCGTGATCCGTACCGCCTTCATCCGCTTCTCCTCAGGGTCGGTGGAGCGGTTTCCAAGGGCAACGACCTCATCGCCGACTTTCGCCGAGCCTTCCACGAACCCTGCCCGCTCCGTCTGCGACGGGTTGGCGAGCTCCACCCGCCACAGGCCGTCATCGGCGGTCTCCACCTCCAAGGTGGGATGCGGTGGACCGATATAGATATCCCGGATCATTCCGCGCAATTCCATCTGGTCGGCCTCGGCCCAGGACCAGCCATGATGCGCGGCAGCACCCGAGACGATCAGCATCGCCACGACACCGCCGCCGAGAAAGCGTTTGAACATGCGCATGGTCATCTTCGCCTCCATCCGCTTCCTACAAGGTTAGGACGGCGCGGCAGCATGTCAACGGCATCGCTTGCAGTCACATGGTCGGCCGCGGCGGAGCGGGACCGGGCGGCGGTTCAGGCTGCGGATCGGGTTGCGGTATCGGATCCGGATCGGGAAACGGTCCGGGCCCCGGCGGTGCCGGCCGCGGCGGCTGGCCAGCGACCGTATGCAGCGGCGGTTCGTCATTCTCATCGGGATTGGGAACGGGAACCTCGTCGGGCAGGATGTCGGGCTCAGGCTCTTCGATCGGTTCCGGTATCCATGTGGGTGCCGGCATCGGTGGCTCCTGATCCGGTATCGGCTGCTTCGGATCGGGCATTTTCATTCTCCTTCCTTTCTGGAGAAACCCGATTGCACCCGCATTGTTCCGCTTGCGATCTTATTAGTTCCGGCCGTCGTTCGGCCGGGCCTTGTCGCCCTTCTTGTCCACGGTCGATGCCGTCTTCGCATCCGGCTCCTGGCCGAAATAGGTGCCGCCGAGATGACCGCCGCTGCTCACATTCCCGGCCTGTTTCAACAGCTTTTCCTCGACCTGTCGAGCATTCGTCTTCGTCATCGCGAAACCCTCCTGATCTGTTGGTGTCGCCGGGTTAACCAATGGCGGGCCCATCGGTTCCGGGCGGCGGCACGGGGGGCGATGTCTGGCCGATGGCGTTCGAAGCGGCGCAACTGCCACAGAATGTCCACTTTTGTTGCGACGGCTCGATTTAGTCCTTGCATCGCAACGTCAGAGATTATAGGGCTTTGCGCGGTTCGGAGCGTAGCGCAGCCCGGTAGCGCACTTGACTGGGGGTCAAGGGGTCGTGGGTTCGAATCCCGCCGCTCCGACCATTCTTTTCAAAGACTTAGGCAGGACGAAATCAGCGCTGCCCCATCATGGGGTAACGTCGGGTAACGACTTGCCCCGGCGCGATCTTAGCCCATGATGAACCGCAGCGCATCGCACAGGCGGGAGGTCAGCACGGTCGCGTGATCGTCGGTCTCGCCGATTTCGAACTTCACCGAGGCCCTGTCGCCAAAAGCAGCCGCGATTTCGGCTGATATCTCGCGGGTGTTGCCGATCATCCGGCGGGCCGCGCGCAGCCTGAAATATTCTTCAGAAAAATCCTCCCTCGCCTGCCATGGAGCCAGCTCCTCCTCCCAGCGCCCGACGGTCACATAGGCCCGAATCGGGCGGAGCGGACGGGCCGGCAGGCGCGCCAGCGAGCGTGACAGTTCCAGCCGGTTCCACCAGACGGAAGGGCTGAACGCGATATAACCGGCAAACATCCCGGGGTGCTGCACCAGGAGATCGAGGACGAAATAGCCGCCGAGCGAATGGCCGAGCAGCGTTTGCCGCTGCTGATCGACGGGCAGATGGCGGACGATATGGGGCTGGAGCTCACTGCCGAGAAAGCGGATATAGGCAGCCTGGCCGCCGCAATCCTCCGGTCCTCTGTCCGACAGGGCGGCGTCGCTCGCCGGGCTGCGGGTGAAATCGAAGTTCCGGCGGTCCATATTGTAATCGCTGGTCTGGGGATAGCCGATCCCGACGACCACCGATGGGCCGATGCCGGTGGCTCTCGGGCGCAGCGAGACGCGGCGGACGGTTTCGGCGACGGTCGCGAATTCCGCATTGGCATCGAGAACATAGATGACGGGAAATCCGCTCGTTGGCGGATCGGCATCCGGCACGAAGGTGAAGATCTCGTACGATCCGCCCGCTTCGCAGGAGGAAAAGAGAAATTTCCGGCATCCGGGTAGCGTCACCGGCATCGTGGCGATCTCTTCGAGCGCATCGCCGCATTTCAATTCAGGCACGAAGCGTCGCTCCCCCGTCCACATAAAGATCGGCCATGGTGATATGGGCGGCCTTTTCCGAAAGCAGGAAGAGGACGGCGTCGGCGATATCCTCGGGCCTGGCAAGCTTTCCCAAGGGGATGCCCGTCCGATAGGTGTCGAGCGAACCCTCGATAACCCGCTCCGCACCCCTGTTATCGCTCCACATGCCGGTCTGCATCGGCGTCAGCGTCGAGCCTGGCGCGACGATGTTGCAGCGGATGCCATATCTGGCAAGCTCGAGCCCGAGGCAGCGGGTGAACATGGCGGCGGCGACCTTGGAGGCGGCATAGGCGGCCATGTTCTGGCGCGGAACGCCGGCCGCGTTGGATCCGACGGTGACGATGCTTCCCCGCCGGCGGGGCGTCATATGCCGGGCGAGCGCCCGCGAGACATGGAAGACGCCCGAGGTGTTGACCGCGAAGACCCGGTTCCACTCCTCATCCGTCGTGGCAAGGATCGGCGTCGTCGAGAGAGCGCCCGCGACATTGACGCCGAAATCGATGCCGCCCCATCGCTGGGCGATATCATCGACAAGCCGGTCGACATCCGCGCTGTTGGTGACGTCGAGCGTTGCGACGTGGAGACGATCGCAGGCAAGCTCTGCCAGGGCGCCGGCCGCAACATCGGTCGCGGCAACCCTTGCCCCTTCATCGAGCAACGCCCTGACGACGGCAAGCCCGATGCCGCCGCCGGCACCCGTCACAAAAGCCGTCCTGCCTTCAAACTGGTTCACGGGATTTCCCGACATCAAGCGCCCTCCGCTTCCAGAAGCGCCGCTTCGAGGACCGGCGCGATGTGGCCGATCGCTTCCGCCCCGGTCATATGCGCGTGGATCAGCGGCAGATCGAAAACCCGCAATCCGCCGACGTAAGGCCGCCATCGTTGCGGGGAGAGCTTGCCGTCGGCATGGTCGAGCGCGGCGCGGAAGTGCAGCACCGTGCCGTCGAAGCGGCGGTGATGATGATCTCGCACGAAGCGGTTGTTGAGGCTGACGACCCGCACCATCCCGTCGAGTGCGGCTGCGGGCAATTTGCCGAGCGGGCTGCCGCTTTGGGCGAGAAAGGCGGTGACGGCCTCGCGGGTGAGCGGCAGATCCGGCAAGCGATCCGGATCATGGCCGCCAATGGCGAGAAGCGCCTTGAGTTCCGCGCCGGGACCCGGATCGTGCTCGTTGCGCCAGCTATCGCAGGGATAGGCATCGAGCATGGCGACGACGCCGATCGCGCGCCCCATTTCCTGCAGAAGGGCGGCGACGGCCTGCGCGAGAATGCCGCCGACCGACCAGCCGGCGAGATGGATTTTTCCGCGGCCGGCGAGAAATGCCACCTGCTCGGCATAATCCCTCGCCATTTCGTCGAGGCTTCGCGGCGCTTCCGCTTCAAGATCGAGCGCACGCGCCTGCAGCCCCCAGACGGGCCTGTCGCGGCCGAGCGCACGGGCAAGGCCGTTATAGCACCATGAAAGCCCGCCCGCCGGATGCAGCATGAAGACCGGCGGCCGGCCGTCGACCGCCGCATTGAGCTTGATGAGCGGCTGCAGTCCGGCGCCATCGGTTTGCGGCCCCGCGTCGAGATGGCGGGCGAGGCGCGCGACGGTCGAATGTTCGAAAAGAATGCCGATGCCGGGATCGTGCCCGATGATCTCGCGCAGGTGCAACATCAGCTCGACCGCCAGCAGCGAATGGCCGCCGAGATCGAAGAAATCGTCATCGGCCGAGAGCGGGCCTTCCACCTCGAGCAGGCGGGCAAAGAGCATCGCGACGAGCTTTTCCGTTTCCGTCTCGGGCGCCCTGCCCCGGCGTCTCCCGAAGGACGGCGTCGGCAGCGCCTTGCGGTCGAGCTTGCCATTGGCGTTCACCGGCATCGCGTCGAGCCGGACCAGCGCGGAAGGCACCATATAGTCGGGGAGCTTCCCGGCCATATGGGCGAGAATCCCGGTTTCATCCGGTGCCCCATCGGTCGTGACGTGGGCGACGATGCGCTTGTCGCCCGTGCGGTCCTCGTGCAGCGTGACGACCGCCTGGGTGACGGCGGGATGGGAAAGAAGCGCGGCCTCGATCTCGCCGAGCTCGATGCGCAAGCCGCGCAGCTTGATCTGGTGATCGGAGCGGCCGAGATAGAGGATCGCGCCATCCTCGCGCAGCCTCGCCAGATCGCCGGTGCGATACATGCGCTCGCCGGGATGGAAGGAATCGGCGATGAAACGGTCGTCCGTCAGCGCCTTCTGACCGAGATATTCGCGCGCCAGTTGCCGGCCGGCGATGAAGAGATGGCCGTCCACCCCAGGGGGAACCGGACGCAGATGATCGTCGAGCACATAAAGGCGGGTGTTCCAGACGGGAAGGCCGATGGGCACCGGGCGCGAAGCGTCGTCCGGCGCGGCGGGCCAGAAGCTCACATCGACGGCGGCTTCCGTCGGCCCGTAGAGATTATGGAGCTCCGCCTTCACCCGCTGATGGAAACGGTCGCGCAGATCGGCCGTCAGCTCCTCGCCGCTGCAAAAGATGCGTTTCAGGGCAAGGCCGCGCGATTTCGGCTCGGTCAGGAAGGCTGAAAGCATCGAGGGGACGAAATGCGCCGTCGTGATCTTCTCCTCGCGGATGATCCGGGCCATCGCCGCCGGATCCTTGTGCGCATCGGGCGGGGCTACCGCCAGGCAACCGCCGCAAAGAAACGCCAGGAAGAACTCCCAGACCGAGACGTCGAAGGTCATCGGCGTCTTCTGCAGGATGACGTCGCTGCCGTCGAACCCGTAATGCGTTCGCATCCATTCCAGCCGGTTGACGATCGCCGCATGCTCGATCACCACACCCTTCGGCTCGCCGGTGGACCCGGATGTGTAGATCACATAGGCCGCATCGTTGGGCGCGGGCGCGGAAAGTGCTGTTTCATCAGGCGTTTTCGGCCATTCGGATGGCGGAAGCGATGCAATGCCGGCAAGCGGCTTTTCTCCAAGCACCGCTACCGGTTGGGCGGAGGCCAATATCCGGTTCAGCCGATTCGCGGGATGGCTCAGATCGAGCGGCAGATAGGCCGCGCCTGCCCTGAGAATCGCGACGAGCGCCACGATCAGCTCGATCGAGCGCGGCAGCGTCACCGCGACGATGGCGTCCGGCCCCGCGCCTTTCGCCTTCAGGGCCTGCGCCAGCGCGGCGCTGCGGCGGTCGAGTTCCTCATAGGTGAGCGAACGCCCCTCGAAGCGCACCGCTTCCTTTTCGCGATGATCACGGAAACTCTCCTCGAGCAGTTCCGTGAGTGATCTGTCCGGTACCGGATGGGCGGTATCGTTGAGCGTTCCGATCAGCCAGCGGTGCTCGTCTTCGGTGACGGTCGGAATATCGCGGAGCTTCCCGCCCTCGAGAGCGCCGGCGACGGCAGCCCCGATGAAAACGGAAAGCCGTTCCGCATGCGCGGCGGCCTCGCCTGCTGCATAAAGCGAGGGGTTGGTGTCGACTTCGAGGGCAAGCCGCCCCGCACCGGGATCGCCGCGGAAGCTGAAGGTGATGTCGTCCACCGGCCCGGTGCCGAGAATTTCCAGATGCGTGCGAAGTCTGGCAAGCCGGGGCGCGGTGTCGAACGGCAGGACATTGACCAGCGGTCCATAAAGCCGCTTCTGCCCGCCGAGAAGGCCGAGATCACGGCGCAACCACTCGCTGCGATAGCGCCCGTGCCGGCGATCGCCGGCCATGCGGGCGGCGGCGCGGGCGAGCCCATCCGCAAGCGTCTCCTCCTCTGCAATGGCGAGGCGGAGTGGCAGCACATTCATCACCATGGTGGGGACGCGGGCGGCGGCGGAAGCGAAGCGGCCCATGAACGGCACGCCGATGACGATATCGTTGCGCCTGACATGGCGGGCGAAATAGGCGCCCGTCAGCGCCGTCAGCATATCCGGCCAGGACAGGCGCGTGGCTTTGGCAAGGGCGATGAGGCCGGAACAGGTGGCGGGAGCAAGCTCCCTCCCGACATGATCATAGGAGGCGGCGGAGCGGGCAAGCCCCGCCTTCATGCCCGTTATCTCCGGCATGCCCTCCAGAGCTTCCAGCCAATAGCGCTTGTCGGCCGCGAACTGCTCCGACGCGAGATAGCGGCTTTCCTCGGCGATCGCCGCCTCGATTCCGGCGAGCGGCTGCCCACCCGGCCCATCGGCGACGATCGCGTTATAGGTCTGCGCGATGCGCTGGGTGACAAGGCTGGTGGCAAAGCCATCGGTCACCACATGATGCATGCGCTGATACCAGAGGAAACGTCCCCCGCCGATGCGGTAAAGCACCTGGCGGGCGAGCGGCCCTTTCGCCATGTCCACGGCGCGGGCCATATCCTGCCGGATCGCCTGCAGCGCCGCCTCGCGCGGCTCCGGTTTCTCGCGGAAATCCTCGATCACCAGGAACGGGCGGTTCTTTTCCTCGACGATCTGCCGGTCCTTGCCGGCGATGCGGACGGCGAGGCAATCTGCATCGAGCGCCAACCGGTCCACCGCCTTTTCGAAGGCCGGCACGTCGAGTGGGCCTTCGATCTCGACATATTGCCCGGTGTTGAACACGGGATTGCCGGGATCGATCGCCTGCGCAAACCACATCCCCGCCTGCGCCTCGGTCAGTGGAAAGCTCGACCGGCGCTCGCCCGGCTCGCGATGTTCTTCTGCTCGCTGTACCTTCATGGCTCAGGCCTCCGGCATGGCGGCGAGCCGGCGTTCGGCGACCGACCACCAGTGGTGAAGCGTCGGGCGTTCCGCCAGTTCTGAGAAATCCAGATCGATGCCCCGCTCCTGCCAGAGCAGCACGAGGTTCATTGCGCGCATGGAATCGAGCCCGGCATCCATCAGGTCGTCGTCGTCGCCGATCTCGTCGGCCTCCACATGGATCATGGCCGCGATGTCGCGGCGCATCTCTTCTCGGCTGAAGCGGCTCGTCATGCGGCGATCCTCCCTTCGAGCGCCTCGCGCAGCGTCTCGAGCGCAAGCGGCACGCCGCAGGTGGCGGCGACATAGGCGAGCGCCATATCGTGCCGCTCGCGCGAGAAATCGGCGACCGTATCGCCGACGAAAAACGGCTTGATGTCGCGCTGGAAGGCTTCCGCCGCCGTCAGCAGACAGCCGATATGCGCATAGACTCCGCAAATGACCATCTGGTCCCGGCCGCGAACCTGCATCAGATGCTGGAGATTGCTGAGCTGGAAAGCGCTGTAGCGGTGCTTGACCAGCACGATGTCGCCTTCCTCCGGCGAAAGGCGGTCGATGATGTGCTGGTGCTCGGGTGCATCGCTCATCCCCGCCCCCCAGAGATCGGCCTGCAGGCCGCGGTCGCGCCTGTCCTGATTGCCGTTCTGCGCGGTGTAGAACACCGGCATCCCGACCTTCCGGCACATCGCCCTGAGCCGCGCGATATTGTCGATCACCGGCGCGATCGGCGAGGCATCAGGCTCGAAGGCAGCGACGAAATAGTTCTGCATGTCATGGATGAGGAGCGCCGCGCGCGACGGGTCGAAAACCCATCCGGCGCGGGCAGACGGCATCTCCGCCGCACTCGGCAGGGCGTATGAAGCGATCCTGGGCAGTCCCATATCAGGCCTCCACCGTGGTTTGTTGAAGGAAGCGCTCACGCAGGCTCTGGCGCAGCACCTTGCGGCTGACCTTGCCGACGGCGGTCACCTCGAATTTTTCGACGAAGACGATCTGGTCGGGCACCTTGAAATCGGCCAGGCCCCGACCGCGCACGAAGGCTTTCAGCGCCGTCGATTTCGGCTTGTCCGCCTGCGGGATGACGAAGGCGCAGCTGCGCTCGCCGAGATAGGGATCGGGGATCGAAACCACAGCGGCATCGAAGACGGCCGGGTGCGCGAGGAGATGATCCTCGATCTCCTCGGCCGAAATCTTCTCGCCGGCGCGGTTGATGTGATCGCCCGCCCTGCCCCGGACGACGAGACTGCCCTCCGGCGAGCGGGAAACGATGTCGCCGGTGCGGTAGAAGCCGTCCTCGGTGAAGGAACGGGCGTTCGCCGCATCGTCATTGTGATAGGCGCGGATCGTATAGGGGCCACGCGTCAAAAGCATTCCGGGCTCGCCATCGGGAACCGGATTGCCGAGATTATCGACGATGAGGATCTCGTCATCCGGCGATATCGGCCGCCCTTGCGTGTTGACGATGATTTCCTCGGGATCGTCGAGGCGCGTGTAGTTGACGAGCCCTTCCGCCATGCCGAAGACCTGCTGCAGCGTGCAACCGAGCGTGGCGCGCACGCGGGCCGCTGCCTCGGGCGCCAGTTTCGCGCCGCCGACGAGAAGCACGTCGAGGCTCGAAATGTCGTGCGGCGTCTTCTGCGCCGCCTGCATCCAGAGCAGCGCCAGCGGCGGCACAAGACCGGTGATCGTCACGCCCTCGCGCTCGATCAGGGCAAAGGCCTTGTCGGGGCTCGGCGATGGGCACATGACGACGCGGCTGCCGGCATAAAGCGCCCCGAAGACGCCGGGCGAGCTCATCGGAAAATTATGCGCGACCGGAAGCGCCGCCATGAAGACGCTCGCCTCGGTCAGACCGCAGATATCGGCGCTTGCGCGGAAACTGTAGATATAATCGTCATGGGTGCGCGGGATCAGCTTGGAAAGCCCGGTGCTGCCCCCCGAAATCTGCAGGAAAGCGACGCTGGAGGGTGATGGGGGCGGCGGCAGGACCGCGTCACCTGCCGGCAAACGGTCCAGTTCATGGAACTCTTCCGCCTCGCCGATGACGATGACATGGCGCAGCGCCTGCGAACGCGTTTGCACTTCCCGCGCCAGCACACGGAAATCGAAATCCTCATGCCGGGCGGCGATCACATAGGCGCTTGCTTCCGCCTTGACGACAAAATGGGCGATTTCGGTGACGCGATGCGCCGGCAGCGCGAAGACCGGGATGAGACCCACCCGGAAGAGCCCGAAAACAACCGACAGGAACTCCGGAATGTTCGGCAATTGCACCACGACGCGCTCGCCCGGCGCAAGGCCGAGGGCGAGGAACCGCCTGGCGTTTTCCTCCGCGCGCCGGACGAGCTCAGCATAAGTCCAGCGGCTCTCCCCGCCGACAACGGCGATATTGTCGGGGTTTTGCTTCGCCCGGCCTTCAAGAAAGCCTGACATCGTCTCGCCCCGCCAGTAGCCGCAGGCCCGGTATCGCGCGGCGAATTCCTCGGGCCATGTCTGCTTCAGTTCCCGCATGGCCGTCACACTCCGAACCTGTTTCCCTCGATGCCGAAGCCATCGAGCATCGCGCGGAACTTAGCGGCGGTTTCCGCAAGCTCGCCCTCCGGCGTCGATCCCGGCACGATCCCCGCCCCGGCATAGAGCCTCGCCTGATCGCCTTCGAGCTCGGCGCAGCGGATCGACACGAACCAGCGCCCGTCGCCGGCGGAATCGCACCAGCCGACGGCGCCGGCGTAAAAGCCCCTGTCATAAGGCTCGAATTCGCTGATCCTGCGATGGGCGAGCGCGCGCGGCAGGCCGCAGACGGCGGGCGTCGGGTGAAGCAGGGTTAGGAAATGCTCCGATGGGAGCGAAGCATCTTTCAGCCGGCCGACGATCCGGGTGCCGAGATGCCACATGCTCGCCGTCGCGCGCAGCGCCGTTCCCTCCGGCGCCGACAGTTCCGTGCAATAGGGAGAGAGCAGGTCCATGATGGATTCGACCACGATGTCGTGCTCGCGGCGGTCCTTCTCGGAGTTGAGAAGCGCATCCGCCGAGCGGCGATCCTCCGCGGCATCGGCATGGCGGCGGGCGGAACCGGCGAGCGGATGGGACGCGATGTGCCCTCCCCGCTTTTCGACCAGCAGCTCCGGGGTGGCGCCGATCAGGGCACGGGCCTTGCCCGAACGCACGGGAAGCGGCGCGGCAAAGACGGTGACGCTCTCGTCCCGCGAGAGCCGGCGCATCAGGTCTGCGGCGGAGAAATCGCGGCTGGCGGTCACCTTCAGGCTGCGCGAGAGAACGATCTTGCGCAGTTCGGCCCCGGGCACCGTCATCGCCTCCAGGCCGGCGGAAACGGCCGCGGCGAAACCGGCGGGCACGGGATCGGGATCGACGGAGAGGATGCGCAGCGGCGCGGCATTGGCCTGTGCATTCGTATCGAGGCCCGGCACGCTGCCCAGATCATGACGCCCCTGCACCCGCAGGACGCGCTCCGGCTGAAAGAGGTAGGCCGCCTGCGCGGGATCGAACGGCAGGACGCCGACGAGCATGTCTGGCCCGTCGCGATGGGCCTTGAAATATTGCGACACCCGTTCGACGAGCCCTGCCTGCGGTCCCTCGGGCAGCGTCGCTATCTGCCCCAGCGCAATGAGCGTTTCGCCCGAGGTTTTGAGGATGTAGGGGGATTGCCTTGCGACTGCCTGTTCGGTCCCAGCATCCTCATCGATCCAGATCCGTGGATTTGCCATTTCGCTCTCCGATCGCTTTCAGCGGTTCATGAATTCTCAATTTGCTGCCGTTTCCCACCGCAGCCCCCGCGCCCCGGATTGCCTCCCGCTCAATCGGTCCAGTAGTTGCCCGTCAAAGGCACGGCCATGAAGCGGCCGAGCGCCTGTCTCGTCTCCTCCACGTCAAGATCGGCGAAGAGTTTCGGACGTATCCATCGGGCGAAGAGCTCCAGCGCCAGGAGATCGAGCGGCGAATGGAAGATCTGCTGCGAAATGCCATGGACATTGCCGTTCTCGACAGCCGGCAAACGCGCAAAGCCGGGCCGGGCGAGCAGGCGCTTCATCGTCTCTTGCGTCTTCGCCTGGTCGTAATGGGGGCCGATCAGCAGCCCTCCCCGCGCGGCCATATATTCACCGCCGGTGGCGATGTAGATGTCGGGCTTCGACGCAATGACATATTCGAGGCTCACCTTCCCGAACGGCTTTTCGCCCAGCACGTCGCCGACATTGCGCGCGCCGAGAAAGCGGAGGAACTTGCCGATATTGGCGCCCCCCGTCGAATTGCAGCAGTCCTCGCTGACCGAGGCATGGGTTTCGAGGAAAACCAACGGTTTCTCGACGGATCGGGCAGCGGCGAGCCGCTCGCCTATCGCGTGGATATGCGCCTGCCGGAAGGCGATGACGTCCGCCGCCCGCTTCTTGCGGCCGATCGCCTTACCCAGGATTTCGAGGCTCTTGTCCATATTGTCGAACGGATCGGCGATGAAATCCAGGAAGATGACCGGGATGCCCGCCTCGGCAAGCTGCGCGATCTGGGCCTGCGAAGAGGAGCGGGAATGGAGCGAAAGCACCACGAGGTCGGGCTTTGCCGCGAACACCTGCTCGACATGGAGGTCCTGCGCGTTGCTCGTCGTCTTCGGCAATGTCTCGATCGCGGGGAATTTCTGCCGGTAGGTCTCGTAGAGCTCACGGCCGAAGCGATCGACATCATGCGGCCAGGCCGCCAGGACGCCGACGGGATCATCGGTCAGGAAAGAAAGGCCGAGGATAAGCCGGCCGTCATCGACGACCAGGCGGCTTGCCGGCTTCTGCAGCGTAACCGTGCGCCCTTTGAGATCGGTCAGGACGATCTCGGCGCGGGCGGCAGCCGGCGCAAGGAAAAGCGAGACGACGAGTATCACGACGATGCGGGGGAATATCCGGACCATTGCCCTCATCCCCGCCGCAGGACGAAAGTCATGCCGTCACCGAGGGGAATCATCGACATGTCCACCCGCTCGTCGTCGCGGATTTTCAGGTTCAGTTGTCTCAGCGCGACCGTATCGGGCCTGTTATCCTCGGGATCGGCGACGGAGCGCCCCCAGAACATGTTATCGAAACAGATGATGCCGCCCGGCCGGATCAGCTTCAGGCAGCGCTCGTAATAGGCGTCGTAATTCTCCTTGTCGGCATCGATATAGGCGAAGTCGAAACCGCCCTCGCCCTCGCCGGCGAGCAGCCGGTCGAGCGTTTCGACCGCATCGCCGAGCTCCAGTGTGATGCGGTCCGCCACATCAGCTTCCCGCCAATATTGCCTGGCGATGCCGGACCACTCCTCATTGGCATCGCAGGTGACGAGTTCGCCCGAAGCGGGCAGCGCCAGGGCGATCGCCAACGCGCTGTAGCCGGTGAAGGTGCCGACTTCCACCGCCCGTTTCGCGCCGATGGCCCGGATCAGGAAAGCCATCAGCTGGCCGGCGGGCGGCGAAGTGATCATATTGCCCTGCGGCATTGCCAGCGTCGCCTCGCGCAGCCGCTTCTGGACGTCGGTCTGCCTGGTGCCGAATTCGACGGCATATTGCCTTATCTGAGGTTCCGTTATGTGCTTCATGGCGTTCCCCCGCTCACCATCTGTAGGAGGCTGTCGCCATCACCGTGCGGCCCGTGCCGTAGAAGCACTGGTTGGCCGAGGCGCAGGCGGAGATGTATTTCTTGTCGAAAAGGTTGGTCGCGTTGATCGCGAGGTCGAAACCCTCGAGCTTCGGATTGAGATTGCTGAAATCATAGTGGAGCGCGGCGTCGACCAGCGTGGTGGAGGGCACGCGCATCGCCTCGGTGTTGGCGGCATCGCCATAGGTCCGGCCCATGTAGCGGACGCCGACGCCGATGCCGAGCCCGGCAAGCGGCCCGGACGAGAGCGTGTAATCGCCCCAGATGCCCGCCATGTGGGCCGGCACGCCGACGGGCACATTGCCCTCGATGCCCGCATTGCTCTTCGTCACCTCCACATCGGCATAGGTGTAGGATGCCGTGATGTTGAGATTGTCGAGCACCTCGAACTTGGCCGAGAGTTCGACGCCGCGCGAGCGGATCTCGCCGGTCTGCGTCTGGCAGGTGGGGGTGCTGCAGCCTGACACTCCGGCGTTCGAACCGGCGTGTGCGAGATCGGTGGTGAGGACGTTCTGCTGCGTCAGATCGTAGAGCGCGATGGTGAAAAGGCCGGGGAAGCCTTCCGGCTCATATTTGACGCCGATCTCATATTGCCGGCCGGTGGTCGGCTCGAAATTGACGCCGCCATAGCCGGTGCCCGTTACCGGCTCGAAGGAGGTGGTGTAGCTCGCATAGGGCGTGATGCCGTTGTCGAACTGGTAAAGCAGGCCCGCCTTCCAGGTGAAGGCCTTGTCCTCGGTGTACGATGAGGTGGTTGCATCCGTTGCCAGTACGGTTGTGTCGGTGTCGATCTTCGACCAGTCATGCCGCCCGGCAAGAACGAAAGCCCAGTTGTCGAGCTTCATCTGGTCCTGCAGATAGACGCCGACCTGCCGCCGCGCCTGCTCCTGGTAGTTGGTCAGGGTCAGGTCGGTCGTCTCCTCATAGACCGGGTCGAGATAGTTGAGATAGCTCGTTGGCCCGTTGCCATAGGTGGCGTCGGCGGAAACCCGCTGATAGTCCAGCCCGAACAGGACCTTGTGCTCGAGCGGGCCGGTAGCGAAATCGGCCTGCGCCTGGTTGTCGACGGCAAAGGCATCCATCGCCTCGATATAATGGGTCGAGCGCCTGCCGAGACAGAGATAGCTCACGCCGCCGCACTGGGCGGCCGGGGCCCACGGGCTGCCGCCGGCCGGCACCGAATAGTTCCTGAAATCAGTGTCGTTGTGCATGAAGCGCAGGTTCTGGCGAACCGTCCACACATCGTCGAAACGGTGCTCGAACTCATAGCCGATCGTGCTTTGGGTGCGCTCGAAACCGGTGAAATCAGGATTGCCGCTGAAGAAATCGTATGGGATCTGCCCGTGCGGGTTCTTCTGCAGCGTGCCCAGCGCCGGCATCCACAAAGCGATGGCCGCATTGGGCTCACGCGTATAGGTCGCCTGCAAGGTCAGCGTCGTATCGGCATCGGGCGACCAGGTGAGCGACGGCGCGAGCACCAGATGCTCGCTGTCGGAATGGTCGACGCCGATATCGTAGAGCCGGCCGAGACCGACGAAGCGATAGAGAAAATGTCCGTCGGGATCCGCGGCTCCTGTTACGTCGAAGCCGGTTTCCGCGGTGCTGTTGTTGCCGAAGCGGGTGAAGATTTCGCCGGAAGCTTCCGCGGAGGGCTTCTTGCTGACGACATTGACGATGCCGCCCGGATTGCCGGCGCCATAAAGCACCGACGCCGGGCCGCGCATGATTTCAATGCGCTCGAGAAGATAGGGATCGACCGTCGGCACATTGTAGCTGACGCCACGCGAAAGGCGCAGGCCGTCCCAATATTGCAGGTAATTGGTGTTCGGCCCGAAACCGCCGAAGCCGCGGATGAAGAGGCTGTCGCCGCGATCGCCGTTACGCGAGCCCGTTCCCACGCCCGGTTCATAGCGAAGTGCAGCGGAAACGCTGGTCGCCGCCTGCCTCTCGATCTGCTCCTCGGTCACCACCGAGACGGACTGCGGCGTCTCGCTGATCGGCGTATCGGTTTTCGAAGCCGAGCGGCTCTTCCTGGCGACGGGGCCGCTGTCGCCGGTTCCCTGCGTTTCAATGGTGATCTCCTTCAACTCGATCGCTTCTTCGGCCCAACCCGCCTGAGCCGACAGAAAACCGACGATGCCGGCTGTTCCCATAAGGAAATGCCTCAAATGCTTCAAACCCCACCGACCCACTTCATTCTCTCCACGCTTGCCCCCTCTCCCACACTCCGGAACCGGCACGCAGGAGCAGTCACCTGCCTCCCTCATAAACATGATGGAAACACTCATATTTACCTGTATACTGCATTGCGGGATCGAGGCGCCACTGCCGACATCTTTGAGACAGCACCAATTTCGTTTGCAAAAGCCCCAGCCATGAACGGAAAGACCGGGGCGGAAAGAGGCTGGACGCGCGATGAATGCACCGGTGAAAGCCCGCGACTTCTTCGATCGCATGCAGAGGGAAAATCAGGCTTTTCGCCTGTTGAGCAGCAATATCGCCGGTGACGACGTGCTATTGCGCGGCAAATTCTGCAAGATGACCATCCGCAAGGGGCTGACGGTCCATTACAGCGACGTGACCAATCTCTGCGACCTGCAGACCGAAACGGAAATCCCGCCGCATCTGGGCATCAAATTGTTTTTCCGCGGCGGCGTCTCGGCGAGCATCGGCGATTGCAGCATTCCGATGCCGCAGAGGCAGGCGAGCGGCGGGGACTGGATTCCCTCCGCGACGATCTTCAACCAGCGGGAACACGAGCTCTTCCGCCGCCGGGCGGCGATCGGCGACCGCATCAGGAAATTCACGATCAAGATCTTTCCGGAGTGGCTGGAATCCGGAGCCGCCCTGGCGGGAGCCGGCAGCGCCAGCCTGAATGCCTTCCTGGCGCAGCACCTCTCCTCCCGCTCCTGGTGCCCGAGCGCGGCGATCATCGCGCTTGCCGAGCAGGCGATGAACCCGCCGCAATTCGAGCCGTTTCTGGCCTGTCTCTATATGGAAAGCCGCGTTCTCGGGATCATCGCCGAAGCGTTCGCGCAGTTCGCCAACACGGGCACCAGCCGTTCGGCCGGCAACCGGCTGAGCGCCCTGGAGCGCAGGCGCATTCAGCGCGCGGAGGAATTCCTGCGCGACAGCCGGGGCTCGTTCCCGACCGTCGAAGAGCTGGCGGCTGCCGCCGGCGTCAGCGTCAACACGCTGCAGCGCCTGTTTCACGCCGCCTATGACACGACCGTCTTCAACTTCGTGCGGACGATGAAATTGAACCAGGCACGCATAGCGCTGGAAAGCGAAGGGCTGACGATCGCCCAGGCGGCCCATATCGCCGGCTATACCAGCACCGCGAATTTCGCCACCGCCTTCAAGCGCCAGTATGGCGTGTCACCGCGCCAGGTCTGCGGTTAGAATATTCTTATTTGACGGAATCGCTTGGCATCTCACCCCCCTCTGGCCTGCCGGCCATCTCCCCCACAAGGGGGGAGATTGGATATAAGTTCGGCTTTCGCTAATCGTGAACGCAGCAGAATAAAGCGCCGTCATCAATGACAGCTAATCTCCCCCCTTGTGGGGGAGATGGCCGGCAGGCCAGAGGGGGGTGTATAGCACCACTCCTTCCGCCCGAACCAAACCTCAGCGCACCTGATCAAGCAGGCGCTTGCATTCGAGAAGGTCGAACAGCGCTTCCTGCAGAAGCGTGCGGTTGTCCTTGGAAAGGCGCTTGTCGTCGGCGCCGATCGGGCCATCCTCCTCGCCCTTCAGCAGGCCGAAGAGCTTGCGGCCGGATTGCGGCTTGGCGATGCCGGCCGGCGTGACCTGGTGTCCATCCGCCTCGCCGTCTTCGGCAGCCTCCTTCGCGGCGGCCTGTTTCTGCCTTGCGATCGCCTCCACAGCGGCCAGATCGCCATTGCCGAGCGCGATGACGAACTGGGAGCTGTTCTCGCGCAGCAGGCGCTGCACGCCCTTGATCGTATAACCCTGATCATAGAGGAGATGGCGAATGCCTTTCAGCAGTTCGACATCGAGCGGGCGATAATAGCGGCGCCCGCCGCCGCGCTTCATCGGCTTGATCTGGGTAAACCGCGTTTCCCAGAAGCGCAGCACATGCTGCGGCAGATTAAGCTCCTCAGCTACCTCGCTGATCGTCCTGAAAGCATCCGGGCTCTTGTCCATGCGCGTCCCCTTCCGGCTAAAGCATCGGCCCGAAAACCATGATCGGTCTCGCAAAGCGCGATGCGCCGCTCCTGCTGCTTACAGCGCCCTTTGCGCACCCCTCGGGGATGTGCGGCGCTGCAGGGAGTACGATTCGCCTTAATATCAGCGATTTATGCGCGGTCTTTCAAGCGTCGGCAACGGGTTACCAACCGCTGTTTCATGAAAATACGTGAAAAATGCGGTGTTTTCAGCCGGAAGAGTTGCGCTTGCGGCTCTGGTGCGCCTGCAGGATGCGCTGCTTCAGCACGTTGGAGGCCTTGAACGTCATCACGCGGCGCGGCAGGATCGGCACCTCCTCGCCGGTCTTCGGGTTGCGCCCGATGCGCTCGTTCTTCTCGCGGACCTGGAATGTCGCGAAGGAGGAGAGCTTGACCGTCTCCCCATTGACGATCGCGTCGCAGACCTCATCGAGGATCATTTCGACCAGCGCCGCCGACTCCGTTCGCGAAAGCCCCACCTTGCGGTAAACAGCTTCTGCCAGATCAGCACGCGTAACGGTTTTTCCCCCCATGACGGAACCTGCTTTGTTGGCGTTTGCGACGATAATATAGTTAAGTTCCGGGACGTTACACAATCATTTCCAGCGGGGTCAAGCGGCCTGTGTCAGGCCGGGACGATAAAACGCCTCCTTACCAGCGTACGAGAACCGCGCCCCAGGTGAATCCGCCGCCCATCGCCTCCAGAAGAACGAGGTCGCCCTGCTTGATGCGCCCGTCGGCAACCGCCGTCGCCAGGGCCAGCGGAACCGAGGCGGCGGAGGTGTTGCCGTGCCGGTCGACGGTGATAACCACCTTTTCCTCGGCAATGCTGAGTTTTTTGGCCGAAGCGTCGATGATGCGCTTATTCGCCTGGTGCGGCACGAACCAGTCGATATCCGCCGCCGTGATGCCTGCATCCTTGAAGGAGGCCTCAATCACGTCGGTTATCATACCGACAGCATGTTTGAACACCTCACGGCCTTCCATCCTGAGGTGGCCGACCGTCTGGGTGGTCGAGGGGCCGCCGTCGACATAGAGCTTTTCGGTGTGGGCACCGTCGGAACGCAGATTGGCGGCGAGCACACCGCGATCGGAGGTGAGCCCCTTGCCCTCGCCCGCCTCCAGCACCAGCGCGCCGGCGCCATCGCCGAAGAGAACGCAGGTCGTGCGGTCCTTCCAGTCGAGAATGCGCGAGAAGGTCTCGGCGCCGATCACCAGCACGCGCCGGGCCAGGCTGCCGCGGATATAGAGATCGGCGGTGGTCAGCGCATAGATGAAGCCGCTGCAGACCGCCTGCACGTCGAAGGCGAAACCGTGGGTGATGCCGAGCTCCTTCTGGATCTCGACGGCACTTGCCGGAAAGGTGTGGTTGGGCGTCGAGGTGGCAACGACGATCAGGTCGATATCCTCGGGCTGCAGGCCGGCATTCTTCAGGGCCGCGCGCGCCGCGGCGGCACCGAGCGACACGGTGGTCTCGCCCTCGCCCGCGATATGGCGCTGCCTGATGCCGGTACGCTGGACGATCCACTCGTCCGATGTCTCGACAATGCCCTCGAAATCGGCGTTCTTCATGATGCGGGCGGGCGTTGCCGCGCCGACGCCTCTCACGATGGATCTGATCATTCCTGTTTTCCTGTCCTGCACAAGGCCGTCCCCCTGGCCCACGTGCCTTGGCGATTACTGCTGTTCCTCAGCCCCGGCGTCGTCGCCCTCAACCGTGGCGGCAACAGGGCGGCTCTCGTGAAATTTGCCGAGATCGGCGGAGATTTTTTGCAGAAGCTCGTTGCGCACCATGTCGTAGCCGACTTCCAGCGCGGCGGCGAAGCCTTCGGCATCCGCGCCGCCATGGCTCTTGATGACGACGCCGTTCAGCCCCAGGAACACGCCGCCATTGACCTTGCGCGGGTCCATCTTCTCGCGCAGCCGGTCGAAGGCGCTCTTGGCGAAGACATAGCCGATCCTGGCCATCCATGTCCGGCTCATGGCGGCGCGCAGAAGCTCCGCCATCTGCCGCGCCGTGCCCTCGGCGGCCTTCAGCGCGATATTGCCGGAAAAGCCCTCGGTCACCACGACATCGACCGTGCCTTTGCCGATGTCGTTGCCCTCGACGAAACCTGAATATTCGAGGCCGGCCAGCGGGATCTCGCGCAGCATCTGCCCGGCTTCCCGGATCTCGTCGAGGCCCTTGACCTCCTCCACCCCGACATTGAGCAGGCCGACAGTGGGACGCTTGATCTCGAAGAGGGCGCGCGCCATGCCCGCGCCCATGACGGCATAATCGACGAGCTGCTGCGCGTTGGCGCCGATGGTGGCGCCGATATCGAGCACGATGCTCTCGCCGCGCAGGGTCGGCCAAATACCGGCGATCGCCGGGCGCTCGACATCGGCCATCATGCGCAGGCAGAATTTCGACATCGCCATCAGCGCGCCGGTATTGCCGGCGGAGACGCAGACATCCGCCTCGCCCTCGCGCACCGCCTCGATCGCCTGCCACATGGAGGATTTGCCGCGGCCGTTGCGCAGGGCCTGGCTGGGCTTGTCATCCATGCGGATGGCCATCTCGCTGGCGTGGAAGGTGGATGCGGCCGCGACTTTGGGATAGCGCGCCAGCACGGGCTCGACCCGATCCGCCAGGCCATAGAAGACGAAGCGTATGTCCGGGTGACGCTCAAGCGCTATTGCCGCGCCGGGAATAACAACTTCTGGGCCGAAATCGCCTCCCATCGCGTCGATAGAGATTCTGATCACTCTGTTATCCTGTCCCGGTGCCAAAGCGGCTTTCACACCGCTTCATATCGTTCAATGCAATGCGCGCGGGGAAACAGCATGGGCTTTCCCGGACACATGCGTGGCTATTTCTTGCCCGCCACTCCTCACAGGTGGCCCTGCGAGTGCGGGGAAAATAGCGTTTTTGCGGTCACACACAACCGGAATTTCAATGCTGCAAAGCCGAATATCACGGCTTTTTCTTCCAATCGGCGAGCTTGGCAAAGGGAGAAACCGGCTTTTCCACCGCCGTATCCATGGATTCGGGAGGCAGTATCTGATCGGGAAGACCGGGCTTGCGGGGATAGGGATCGATGGCGAGTTCGAAGAACTCCTCCGCCACCGCGCCGATATCGATATGGTCGCCGGAAAAGGTTTCCGGCATGTCTGGGCCTTCGGCATCGATCAGCATTTCGCCGCTCTCGTCCAGCCGGATGCGGGCAAGCCGGGAGTGCTCGGGCACGAATACCGTCTCCACCTCCTCGGCGATCGTGGCGTCGAGCGGCTCCAGCGTGACGACGCAGGCCTGGACGATCTCGGCATCGATGCGGCCCCGCACCTTCACGCCCTGCTTCTTCCAGGGCATGACCTGAAATGTCGCCTCGAAGGACTTCACCGCCTCCAGCCCGTGGTCGCGGGCGAGCGCCGCACGCTCCCTTTCATCCGCCTTGATGGTGACTGTAACGCCCTTCTGCGGCAGATGCTGCACGGAAACCGGAAATTTCAGGGCGGGAGTATCGTTCATGTTCAATTTTCTTTCCTGATCTTCCACTCAGGCACTCTGAGGAGCGGCCAACCGCTCGGCATCGGGGAAACGGATACGGCCCTCTGCCAGTTCCGTATCGGACAGCGCGGCCAATTCCTGCCTGGCCTCGAAAGCATAGGCGCCAAGCGGCGCGGCACCCGGCCAGAACTCCAGGTCCGGGCGGACATTGCGGGTCAGCGCGGCGGCAAAGGCTTCACGGTCGTCGGCGGCAAAGGCGGCTTCATAGGCCTCGACACGGCCATAGAACATGCGCGCCAGCTTCTTCATCCGCTTCGGCACGCCCTGATCGCCGATGCCCAGCTCGCGCAGGGAATGGTCGACATCCCTGAAAAACTCGTCGGCGATCTCCTGGGCGATGGCGCGCAGCGCCGGATTGTCGCCCTTCAGCCGATGCAGGGCGAGGAAAATGTGCAATGAGAGCATTTCATAGCGGCCGATCGGCGTATCGGGCACAGAAAAACGTGCATAGAAAGGGATTTGCCGCGCCGCTGCCACGATCGCCTCATACAGGCCAAGAGTAATTGCCTCATTCGCCCTGGCTTTGCGGCTGAACAATTTGAGAATCATCAGGGGTGGACCCACGCTTATTGCATCCAGAAGCAAGGTGGTTTACCGAAGTTCTCCCGATGGCGAAAGGGCCAGATCGGGTATTGAAAATGGAGATGTCGTTGTTGCAGCGGATTTTCAAGGGTGCGGGGACGAGAGAAATGTTTCTCGTTGGAACCGCCATTCTCTTTTCAGCCAGTTTGACCGGGTGCAACACCGCGGCTTCGCTCAATCCCGCCGAAACGCTGACCCAGGGCTATGTGTTGGACGAGCAGGCGCTCGATTCCATCCCCGTCGGCTCGAGCCGCGAACAGGTGCTCCTGTCGCTCGGCACGCCTTCGACCACGGCGACCTTCGACAACGAAGTCTTCTACTATATTTCGGAGAAGCGTTATCGGCCGGTGCAGTTCCTGCAGCCCAAGACGATCGACCGGCGCATCCTGGCCGTCTATTTCGACAAGGACGGCAAGGTCGAGAAGATCGCGCATTACGGCCTGCAGGACGGCAAGGTGTTCGACTTCATTTCGCGGACCACGCCGACCGGCGGCAAGGACCAGACCTTCCTCGGCCAGCTGCTCGCCGGCGCCGGAAAGGCGCCGATGGCAGGGCTGCCGACAACGGGACGGTGATGGATCAGTGAGATAGGGAATAGTGAGCAGTGAGTAGATGGAAATTTCTACTCACTATCTCACTACCTCACTACTCACTCAACTATGCGCCAACACCGCCAATAGCAGCAGCGCCACGATGTTGGTGATCTTGATCGCCGGATTGACCGCGGGGCCGGCCGTATCCTTGTAGGGGTCACCCACGGTATCGCCGGTGACGGAAGCCTTGTGCGCTTCAGACCCCTTCATATGCTTGATCCCGTCGGCGTCGACGAAACCATCCTCGAAGCTCTTCTTGGCATTGTCCCAGGCGCCGCCGCCCGATGTCATGGAGATCGCCACGAAGAGGCCGTTGACGATGACGCCGAGGAGCGATGCGCCGAGCGCGGCGAAGGCGGACGCCTTGGAGCCGGAGATCAGCAGCACGCCGAAATAGACCACGATCGGCGCAAGCACGGGCAGCAGTGACGGGATGATCATCTCGCGGATGGCCGCCCTCGTCAGAAGATCCACCGCGCGGGCATAATCGGGCCGGTCCTTGCCGGTCATGATCCCAGGCTTTTCGCGGAACTGGCGGCGCACCTCCTGCACCACGGCCCCGCCTGCCCGGCCCACGGCGGTCATGGCAATACCGCCGAAGAGATAGGGGATGAGCCCGCCGAAGATCAGCCCCGCCACCACGTAAGGGTTGGAGAGATCGAAGGAGACGTGGCCGATATCGGCAAAATAGGGGAAGTTCGCCCCATTGGCGGCGAAATAGGCCAGGTCATTGGAATAGGCGGCGAAAAGCACCAGTGCGCCGAGGCCGGCCGAACCGATGGCATAGCCCTTGGTGACGGCCTTGGTGGTGTTGCCGACTGCATCGAGCACATCGGTCGACTTGCGCACCTCCGGATCGAGCCCCGCCATCTCGGCGATGCCGCCGGCATTGTCGGTCACCGGGCCGAAGGCATCGAGCGCGACGATCATGCCGGCAATGCCGAGCATGGCGGTAACGGCGATGCCGGTGCCGAACAGGCCGGCGAGCTGATAGGTGGCGATGATGCCGCCGACGATGACGATCGCCGGAAGTGCGGTCGATTCGAGCGAGATGGCCAGCCCCTGGATGACATTGGTGCCGTGGCCGGTCACCGATGCCTGGGCGATCGAATTGACCGGGCGCTTGCCCGTACCGGTATAATATTCGGTGATGACGACGATCAGCCCGGTCACCAGAAGGCCGATCAAGCCGCAGATGAAGAGATTGCCGCCGGTGATGGCCTGGCCCGCCACCGTGCCGATCTCGCCCCAGCCGACCGTGATCGACGTGGCGACGGCGAGGCCGATGATGGAAAGGAGACCGGTGACGATCAGGCCCTTGTAAAGCGCGCCCATGATGGAATTGTTGGCGCCGAGCTTGACGAAGAAGGTGCCGGCGATGGACGTGACGATGCAGGCGCCGCCGATCGCCAGGGGATAGAGCATGATCGTCTGGAACAGCGCGCTGCCGCTGAAGAAGATCGCCGCGAGTACCATGGTGGCGACGACGGTCACCGCATAGGTCTCGAACAGATCCGCCGCCATGCCGGCGCAGTCACCGACATTGTCGCCGACATTGTCGGCGATGGTCGCCGGGTTGCGCGGATCATCCTCGGGGATACCGGCCTCAACCTTGCCGACGAGATCGCCGCCGACATCCGCACCCTTGGTGAAAATGCCGCCGCCGAGACGGGCGAAGATGGAGATGAGCGAGGCGCCGAAGCCGAGCGAAACCAGCGCATCGATGACCGTGCGGTCGGCCGGCGAATAGCCGAGCCATTGCGTGAGTATAAAATAATAGACGGAGACGCCGAGCAGCGCCAGGCCCGCCACGAGAAGGCCGGTGATGGCACCCGAGCGGAAAGCGATCTCCAGCCCGCCGGCAAGGCTGCGCGAGGCGGCCTGGGCGGTGCGGACATTGGCGCGCACCGAGACATGCATGCCGATGAAGCCGGTCACACCGGAGAGAACCGCGCCGATGAGAAAGCCGACCGCCGCCGTCGGCGACAGAAGGAACCAGACGGCGATGAAGACGATGATCCCGACAATGGCAATTGTCGTATATTGCCGGGCGAGATAGGCCTGCGCACCCTCACGGATGGCACCTGCGATTTCCTGCATGCGCGCGTTGCCCTGATCGGCCGAAAGGACCGACCTGATCGCCCAGAGGGCGTAAAGGACAGCAAGCAAACCGCAGGCAATGACGAGAAGAAGAACTGTCATGCCAACTCCCTATATTTGGGCCCAAAACTCCTCCCGGGCCTAGGTTTCAGTACAGCATGAAGATACCCCTCCCGCCGCACGGACAGGAGGATGCGAAACAGCGCTGCAAACGTCAAGATATAGTTGTTGGGAGTGAAGTATCGGCCGAAGATGAGGGCGGTTCACTATTTGAAGGAACACCCCTGAACCTCGTTCGAAGCTCAGGGGCCCGCGCCATGATGGGTTGGCTCAGATCCCTATTCCCCCTGCAACATTCAGCTGCTGGCCGTTGATATAGCCCGCATGCGGGCCGGCAAGGAAGCAGATGGTCTCCGCCACTTCCTCAAGGGTTGCGATGCGGCGGATCGGGTGCATGTCGAGGATGGCATCGCGGTCGGGAAGCTCACCGGAAACCTCGGCAGCCATGTCGGTGGGCATGATGCCCGGCTGAACGATGTTCACCGTGATGTTGCGCGGGCCGAGGTCGCGGGCAATGCCCTTGGCGTATCCGGCAATCGCCCATTTCGTTCCCGCATAATCGGCGACGCCCGGAAACGGCACGACGGAACCGAGGGCCGAACCGACGAAGATGATGCGCCCGCCATCGGTCAGCCTGGGTGCTGCCGCACGGGTGTTGGCGATGGTGCCAAGGACATTGACCTGCCAATTGCGATTGTATTTCTCGCCATCGAGGTCGGGATCGTCGACCATCTGGCCCTGGATCGCGATGGCGGCATTGTTGACGAGGATGTCGAGCTTGCCGAACTCGGCGATGACCCGGTCGATCAGGGGCTGGGCGGTCGACAAATCCGCTTGGTCGCTTTTGATGGCGATGGCGCGAACGCCCTTCTCTTTCAGCTTTTTCACGACGGCCTCAGCCTTTTCAGCCGATGCCGCATAGCTGATGGCGACATCGGCTCCGTGGTTTGCAAACGCTTCCGCCGTGGCGGCGCCAAGACCGCGAGAGCCGCCGGTGATGAGCACCACCTTGCCTGAGAGATCCTTTGTCATGATGTGCCTTTCGGTTAAGGTTTATTTCGTAACGACTGTTACGATAACGCTCATTACAAAATCTCGACAGAGCGCGTCAATTCAATTAATAATGAGCGTTATGAAATCGAAGGAACGGCCCGATGGGACGACATCGCGAGTTTGACGTGGAGAAGGCGCTCGACGCGGCGCTATGCGTTTTCTGGCGCAAGGGCTATGAAGCCGCGTCCTATTCCGACCTGACGGAGGCAACCGGCGTGGAGCGGCCCGGCCTTTATTCCGCCTTCGGCAATAAGGAAGCGCTGTTCCGCAAGGCCCTGGTGCGCTATTACGAGCGGTATCTCGACTTTTTTCCAAAGGCTCTCGCCCTTCCCACGGCGCGGGAGGTGGCGGAACATACCCTCTTCGGTGCCGCCGCCCTTCACACCCGCTATCCCGACCATACCGGGTGTCTCGGCATCAATGGCGTTGTGGCGGGATCGGATGAAGCGGAGCCTGTCCGGCAAGCCTTGATAGAAGCGCGCGCGGAAGCCCAGGCCAAGCTTCGTGAACGGTTTGAGCGCGCAAAGCTCGAGGGCGACCTGGCGGAGACGGCCAACCCCGAGGCGCTTGCGGCATTTCTGTTTGCCGTCATCCACGGCATGGCGGTGCAGGCCAAAGCCGGGTTCAGCCGCGAAACGCTTCAGGCCGTTGCCGAGCAGGCGCTGTCCACTTGGCCTGCGGGCAAATCCAGGCCATCCGTAAGATCATTCTGAGCAGCAGGTGCCGGAGGTTACTCCGCGGCGGTCGCTATCCGCCGCCGCTCATGCATCACCAGCATGGCGAGCGCCAGGAGGCAGGCGCCGGCGATTGGGAAGACGACCCAGTTCAGCGCGTCCCAGCCGAAGGCCGTCAGCATCTTGCCGGAGAGGAGCGAGGCGGCGGCCACCGTGCCGAACAGGAGAAAATCGTGCACGCCCTCGATCTTGCCCTTCTCGGAGCGGCGGTAGGTGTCGGTCACCATGGTGGTAGCGCCGATGAAGCCGAAATTCCAGCCCAGCCCCAGCAGGATGAGGGCGAGCCAGAAATTCCATAAATGCAGGCCGGAAAGCGCCACGGTGGCGCAGGCGAGAAGCAGAAGGAGGCCCGTCGCGACGATCGCCTCCTTGCCGAAGCGGGCAATGAGTCGGCCGGTGAAGAAACTCGGCCCGAACATGGCGAGCACATGCCACTGGATGCCGAGGGTGGCCTCATCCGCCGAAAGCCCGCAGCCGACCATGGCCAGCGGCGCTCCGGTCATGACGAAGCTCATCAGCGCGTAGGAGACGATGGCGCAGAGAAGCGCCACGAAGAAGCGCGGCTGCGAAATGATGGCGGAGAGCGGCCGCGCCGGCAGGCCGTCATCCTCCACCGCCGCCACGGCATGGTTCCTCAGGCGCAGCAGGGAATGGATGAACATGCCCACGACGCCGATGACGGCAACGGCCAGGAAGGAGCCGGCGAACATGACCGGCTCGAACAGCGCCCGCGTGTAGATGACCGTGGTGGGGCCGATGATCGCGGCAAAGACGCCGCCCGTCATCACCCAGGAGATCGCCCTGGGCTTGAAGGAGAGCGGTGCATTGTCGGTGGCGGCGAAGCGGTATTGCTGGACAAAGGCATTGCCGGCGCCGATCAGCATGAGACCTGCGGCAAACAGCCAGAAATTGCCGTTGAAGAGGGCGAATGCGGCGACAAGGCCGCCGAGCGCGGTGACCGCGGCGCCGGACATGAAGCCGTAACGCCGGCCCACCTGCCGCATGAGAGCGGCGGCGGGAAGCATGCCGAGCGCCGTGCCGAGATTGAAGCCCGTGACGGGGGCGGTCGCCAATGATTTGTCGGCGCCCAGGAGATAAAATCCGGCGAGCCCGCCCATCGAGATGGCGATGGGCGCGGCGCTGCCGATAATGGACTGCGCCGCCGCCAGGATGAGGGCGGTTCGTTTGGCTTCCTTCTCGGCCGCCGCGCTCACGCGCCCTTCGCACCGCGGCTTTCGCCGCGTATCTGGCGCGCCAAGCGATCAAGGACGGCATTCACCAGCTTGGGCTCGTCCTCGGTGTAGAAGGCCTTGGCGATATCGACATATTCGGAGACGATGACGGCGGTGGGCACGTCCTTGCGGTCCTTCAGCTCCCAGCAGCCGGCGCGCAGGATGGCGCGCAGCGTCGAATCGAGCCGTGACAGCGGCCAGTCCTCGGTCAGCGCGGCGCGGATCATCGGATCGAGCTTCAACTGATCGGTGACGACGCCGGAGACGATGGCGCGGAACCATTGCGGATCGGCTTCCAGATATTGCGCGCCGTCGACCTCCTTGCCGAGGCGGAAGGATTCATATTCAGCTACGACCTCGAGCACGCCGGTTCCGGCGACGTCCATCTGGTAAAGCGCCTGCACCGCGGCAAGGCGGGCGGCGCCGCGCTTGTTGGCCGGTCGGGGGGCGGCGGCAGGTCGCCCTTCAGCAGAAGAAGCCATTTGCATCAGGCTCCGAGTTTCTTGCGCAGTTCGATCATGGTGAGCGCGGCACGGGCGGCAAAACCGCCCTTGTCCTTGTCCTCGCGCCGGGCGCGCACCCATGCCTGCTCCTCGTTCTCCACCGTCAGGATGCCGTTGCCGATGGCAAGGCCCTCCTCCACGGCGAGATTCATCAGCGCGCGGCTGGATTCATTGGCGACAAGATCGAAATGATAGGTTTCACCGCGAATGACGCAGCCGAGCGCGACATAGCCATCATACTCGGTTCCATCCTCGTCCGCAGCATCGAGCGCGAAGGAAATGGCGGCGGGGACTTCCAGCGCGCCGGGAACGGTCACCACATCATAGGTGGCGCCGGCTTCATCAAGCGCCGCCGTGGCGCCGTTCAGAAGCGCGTCGGCGAGGTCGTCGTAAAACCGGGCTTCGACAATGAGCAGATGCGGCGCGCGCGCCTTCTTCTTGGCCATAAGGAACTCCATGACAGGTTTGCGGACCGCGGTGGTCGACGCTGAAATGCTGGCGGGAAATCGGAAGGCCGCCCTTCGGCAATGGCTCTAGAGCAGGATGCAATCAATTGCAATCAGACATGCTGCCCTCATGTTTTTTTAGAGCCTTTGTTTTGGGTGGAAACAGCGGCGATAGATATTCTCGCGTGGCGGCTGCGGGTTCGTTGAGGAGTGGATCCCAGTGACAAGCACTGGGATGACGGGGTGGAGAGGTTTTTGCCCTGAACGATTGCCGCCAACAGCCAGTCTGCCGTCATTCCTGTGCTTGTCACAGGAATCCATGCCTCGACATCACCACGGCAACAACGCCTCAGTTACATGACCTTACCCTGACCTACGGCCCGGGATCACGCCTGGTTGGGATATTGCGCAAGCCGCGCGGCGTAGCGGGCGAGCTGGTCGATCTCGATATTCACCCTGTCGCCCGCCTTGCGCTCGCCCCAGGTGGTGACTTCGAGCGAATGGCGGATCAGGAGAACGTCGAATTCACTGCCGTCGACGCCGTTGACCGTCAGCGACGTGCCGTCGAGCGCGACCGAGCCCTTGCGCGCGATGAAGGGGGCGAGCTCCTCGGGCGCGCGCAGGCGGAAGCGGACGGCATCGCCCTCCTCCTTGCGTTCGATGATCTCGGCCAGCCCGTCGACATGGCCCGAGACCAGATGGCCGCCCATCTCGTCGCCCAGCTTCAGCGAGCGTTCGAGATTGATGCGGGTTCCCGGCTGCCATTCGCCGATCGTGGTGAGACGCAGCGCCTCCTCCCAGGCCTCGACCTCGAACCACTTCGTGTTGGAGCCCTTCTCCGGCAGCGCCACCACGGTCAGGCAGACGCCCGAACAGGCGATCGAGGCGCCGAGCTCGATCGTATCGGGGTCGTAATTCGTCTCGACCCGCAAAAGGACACCCTCATTCAGGGGCTTGATACGGTCGATCCTGCCAACATCGGTGACGATGCCTGTAAACATCAGGGCTTCCTCGTGAATTCGGTGTAACAATCGGCGCCGAAGCGCGCCTCGCGGGATGGGCTGAAACCGGCGATATGGGTGCGCAGACCGGATACGGCAACCCCCTCGTCCGCACCGATTACGCCGGGGCCTTCGAAAAGCGCGATGCGGTCGACGAGCCCCTCGCTCAGGAAATATTCCGCGACATTGGCCCCGCCCTCCACCATGACGGTTGCAATACCCTGCGCGGCCAGATCCTCCAGCAGTTCCGGCAGGGCAATGCGGCCATCGATGCTTTCGGTGGCGAGAATCCGGCAGCCGGCATCGATCATCGCCTGCCTCTTGCGGGGATCGGCATCGGCATCGCAAGCGATCCAGACTGGAACGGCGGAGGCGGAAAGCACCAGCGCCGAGGAAAGCGGCAGCCGCAGCTCGCTGTCGAGCACGATACGGACCGGCGAACGGCCTTCCAGCCCCGGCAGCCGGCAGGTCAGCATCGGGTCGTCGGCCATTGCCGTGCCGATGCCGATAAGGATCGCATCGCTCTCCGCCCGCATCAGATGCACCTGCGCCCGCGATACCGGCCCTGTTATGGCCACCTGCCCCTCGCCCTTGCGGCCGATCATGCCGTCGGCGGAAAGGGCAAGTTTCAGAGTCACTTCCGGGCGTTTCCTAAAAGAACGAATCAGATAGCCGGCCATGATTTCGGCAGCCCTGTCGGCCAGAACGCCCTCGATCACCTCGATGCCGCCGTCGCGCAAAATCGCATATCCCTTGCCGGAAACGCGGTCGTCGGGATCGGTGGCGGCAGCGACGACCCGAGATACGCCGGCGGCGACCAGCGCATTGGCGCAGGGCGGCGTGCGGCCGTGATGGGCGCAGGGCTCGAGCGTGACATAGGCGGTCGCCCCCCTCGCCTTTTCGCCGGCCTCGGCGATGGCCTGGGTCTCGGCATGGGGTCTGCCGCCGACCGCGGTCACGCCGCGGCCGACGATGACAGGCCCGTCGCCATCGTCGCGGACGATCAGGGTAGCAACGGAGGGGTTGGTGCCGGTCAGGCCGAGATGACGGCGGGAATAGCGGATGGCGGCGGCCATGAACCGCAGATCATCCTTGCTGATGCGTGAGGCCCCCGGCATCGGCTAATCGTCCGCGAAATCGTCGTCGGGAAGCTTGTCCTTGGCGGTCAGTTCGTCAATAACATTGTGGAAATCGCTCGCCTCACGGAAATTGCGATAGACCGAGGCGAAGCGGATATAGGCGATATCGTCGATGCCCTTCAGCGCATCCATGACGAGACGGCCGATCTCCTCCGATTCCACTTCCGCCTCGCCCGAGCTTTCCAACTGCCGGACGATACCTGATATGGCGCGCTCGACGCGCTCGGGATCGACCTGGCGCTTGCGCAGCGCCACCTCGACCGAGCGCATCAGCTTGTCGCGGTCGAATGGGACGCGGCGGCCGCTCTTCTTGACCACCAGGAGTTCGCGCAGTTGAACGCGCTCGAATGTGGTGAAACGTCCGCCGCAGACCGAGCAGACCCTGCGCCTGCGGATGACCGCCCCGTCTTCAGCGGGGCGGGAATCCTTCACCTGTGTGTCTTCCGACTGGCAATATGGGCAACGCATGAACTTCTTTCGCCGTGATTCTCAGGCGTCAGATTATGGTATAACCGCGCGCGAATGAACCACGCAGTTGCCGCATACACCGATGCGTGATCAGCCGAGATAGGGATAAAGCGGGAAGCGGTCGGTGAGCGCCACCACCTTGTTCTTCACGGCCTGTTCCACGGCGGCATTGCCCTCGTCGGAATTGGCGGCCTTCAGCCCGTCGAGCACTTCCGAGATCAGATTGCCGATCTCCTGGAACTCGGCGATGCCGAAGCCGCGCGTCGTGCCGGCGGGCGTCCCCAAGCGTACGCCTGAAGTGACGAACGGCTTTTCGGGGTCGAAGGGAATGCCGTTCTTGTTGCAGGTAATGTTGGCGCGGCCAAGCGCGGCTTCCGCCCGCTTGCCGGTGGCGTTCTTCGGGCGAAGGTCGACCAGCATGAGATGGTTGTCCGTGCCGCCGGAGACGATGTCCAGGCCGTTCTGCTTCAGGACCTCTGCGAGGGCGCGGGCGTTTTCCACCACATTGCGGGCATAGGTCTTGAATTCCGGCTTCAGCGCCTCGCCCAAGGCCACGGCCTTCGCCGCGATGACATGCATCAGCGGCCCGCCCTGCAGGCCGGGGAAGACGGCCGAATTGATCTTCTTGGCGATCTCGGCGTCATTGGTGAGGATCATGCCGCCGCGCGGGCCGCGCAGCGATTTGTGCGTCGTGGTCGTCACCACATGGGCATGCGGGACAGGCGACGGGTGGACGCCGCCGGCGACGAGACCGGCGATGTGCGCCATGTCGACCATGAGATAGGCGCCGATGGAATCGGCGATCTGGCGGAAGCGCTGCCAGTCCCAGATGCGGGAATAGGCGGTGCCGCCGGCAATGATCAGCTTGGGCTTGTGCTCATTGGCCAGGCGCTCGACCTCGTCCATGTCGAGCAGATTGTCGTCGCGGCGCACGCCGTAGGAGACGACGTTGAACCACTTGCCCGACATGTTGACGGGGGAGCCGTGGGTGAGGTGGCCGCCGGAATTGAGATCCAGACCCATGAAGGTATCGCCCGGCTGCAGGAGCGCCAGGAACACGGCCTGGTTCATCTGGCTGCCCGAATTCGGCTGCACATTGGCGAATTCGGCGCCGAACAGCTTCTTGGCGCGCTCGATCGCCAGTTCCTCGGCGACATCGACGAACTGGCAGCCGCCATAATAGCGCTTGCCGGGATAGCCCTCGGCATATTTGTTGGTCATGATCGAGCCCTGCGCCTCCAGAACGGCGCGGGAAACGATGTTTTCCGAGGCGATCAGCTCGATTTCATGGCGCTGGCGGCCAAGTTCGTTGCGGATCGCGCCGAACAGTTCGGCATCGGTTTCCTCAAGGCTGGCGTTGAAGAATCTTTCCGAAAATGCCTGTTCCGAGGCAGCGTTCGCCTGCGACATGATAGCTATCCCTCCGGGTTGCCGGTCAAAGGTCAATGAATGACGGCGCATTATCATATTTAGCTTGCCAAGGCCAATGGCCGGAGCGCGAAAAGCAATGGCCGAAAACCGTCATAAATGAAAAAGGCCGCCCTTCCGGACGGCCTTTCGTTCATTCTGTCTCTTCCGCTCAGGTGTTGGTGCCCAGCGCCAGTTCCGTCGCGCCGTCGCGCTCATAGATATCGTCGCGGAAATGGACGACGCCGTCGCCGGTCGACCAGGCGGTGACATAGATGAAATGCACCGGCACGGGATCGGCAAGCTGGACCGGCGTGTTGACGCCTGACTTGATCGTCGTCTCGATCGTCTGGCGGTCCCAGCCTGGTGTGTTCTTCAACAGCCAGACATCGAGATCGCGCACGTTCTGGACGCGGACGCAGCCCGAGGAATCGAAGCGCATCAGGTTGTTGAACAGCGTCTTCTGCGGCGTATCGTGCATATAGACCGCATAAGGATTATGGAAATTGATCTTGGTCGAGGACATGGCGTTGATCTTGCCGGGGTCCTGGCGGAACATCAGCTTCACGGCGTCGTCGGTGTTCCAGTCGACCGTTTCCGGCGGGACCTCGACGCCCTGCTGGTTATAAAGGCGGATATTGTTGCGCGTCAGATAGGTCGGATCCTTGCGCATCAGCGGAATGATATCCTTCTGGATGATCGATTTCGGCGCGGTCCAGTAAGGATTGAGGATGACCTCGTGGATCTTGGAATCGAGAATGGGGGTCTGGCGGTCGATCTTGCCGACGATCGCGGTATGGCGCTGCATGACGCGGCCGTTCTCCACCGCCTCGATCTGTGCGGCGGGGATGTTGACCATGACGAAGCGGGGCTCGTTCAGGACGGCGAGCTCGTTCAGGCGCTGGAGATTGGTCTGGAGCTGGCCGAGCCGCACCTGCGCGCTGATATTCATCGCGGCATAGGTGAACTGGCCCATGACGCCGTCGGCCGGCAGGCCGTGACGCCTCTGGAAGCGCTTGACCGCCGCATCGACATAGGTGTCGAAAGAATTGGAAAGGCCTGCGCTTTGCGGCAGATCGCCCGATATCATCAGGCGCTTGCGCAGGATGGAGACGGCAGGATCGGTGACGCCGAGCTGCAGCTTGGCATTGCCTGGCACCACCGGCCAGCCGCCCTGGGCGACGATGTTGCTGTAATCGGCGATGGCGTTCTGCACATAGGCGACCGTCGCCAGGCTCATGATCGGCTGGTTGGAGGCCACCTTTTCGGCATCCAGAGCGCGGGCGTCGAACTGGTCGTTCCAGTTGCCGCGCCGGGGAGAGGCGAGAATGTCGCTGATGACGGGCTGGGCGAGCGCTCCGCCAGCGAAGATCGACAGTCCGGCGGTTGCAGCACCGCGCAGGAACAGGCGGCGGTCCAGCCTGGAAGATTCGAGATTCTTCCGCAGATTCGTCATCGGCGTTTTCCCTGAATTGCTCATCTTATGCAAAATTCTCCAGCCGTCGATCGGGACGGAATCGTGGTTCGCAAAAATTACCAAGATCAACGTTAACAAACGGCAACCGCTTTTCCGGCCCACCTCCCCGGTGAGCGCGACGATGCAGAGCTTTGACCTTGGAGCCTCGTTGCGGAAATTTCCGCGTTCCTTTTCGGATATGCCCGCGTTTATGGCTTAATCATGTCGCCGCGCCTGCCAACAAGCATGAAAGCGGCCGGACAAAAGCAAAAAGCCCGGCGCACGCGCCGGACTTCTGCCTATGTGACGTTTCTGCAACATTGCCGACCCGGATCCGCGGGCCCGGACACGATCACATGCGATAGGCGATAGTGTCGTTCCAGAAGCGGTCGAGACGCTGCAGCGACTTGTTCATATTCTGGAACTCCTCGGCGCGGATGCCGCCGACCTGCTCGATCGAGGCGATGTGGCGCTCATAGAGACGGGCGACCAGATCAGCCACTTCGATGCCCTTGTCCGTCAGGCTGACGCGCACCGAGCGGCGGTCGACCCGCGAACGCTGATGATGGATGAAGCCCATATCGACCAGCTTCTTCAGATTGTAGGAGACGTTCGAGCCGAGATAGTAACCGCGGCTGCGCAGTTCGCCCGCCGTCAGCTCGGCATTGCCGATATTGAAGAGCAGGAGCGCCTGCACGGCATTGATATCGCTGCGGCCGTTGCGGTCGAACTCGTCCTTGACCACATCGAGCAGACGGCGGTGAAGACGTTCCACGAGCTGCAGTGCTTCGAGATAAAGCGTGCGGAGAGCGGTTTCTTCTTTCTGCAGGCGCGGTTCTGCGCCCGTCTTGCGCTGGGTATTGTTCATCAGTCTAGCCTCTCTGTTGTGTCGGTGCTTTTTTTCTCACCGTTGAGAGGGACAATACCCGGCACGCATAAAATTCGAATTAAAACACAGACTTAACAGTAGCTTACCAAAGAAGAAGCAATTTCAGGCTTAACAATCGCTTTATTGGCTATTTCTTTGCGGGTGGAGGTCAGCTCCTGCGCAGCGCGCGGGTCTGGAAAAAGAGAATGACCCGGAAGGTGATATAAAGAAGCAGGATCAGGAGATTGGTGACGGCGACCATGGGGTTGGCCGCGAAGATGCGCTCGAAGACGGTGTACATCAGCGTCTCGATCAGGGCCGCCGCAAACCAGATGACCGGGCCCCAGGGCGCGCGCATCCAAAGGCCCGTCGCCGCCACCGGAAACAGCACCGCGAGCGAGACGGACGCGGCCTGCCATTGCCAGGGCATCAGGTCGAAACGCCAGAGCAGCCCCTGATGCAGCCCGATCAGCCGGATCCAATAGGCGACGCCCAGCGCCAGGCAATAGATCGCCAGAAGCCGCACGAACCAGACGAAGCCGGTTTCGGCAAGCGACGGCTCGACACGCTGACGCAGTTGCTCTTCCATCATGGCAGCGTCAGCTCTCCATCCCCCAGCGGCGCGAAATAGGCATCGATATCGGCTGATGCGACATCCTGGATCCGGGCAGGCTTCCAATGCGGCGTATCGCCCTTGTCGATCAGCGCGGCGCGTATGCCCTCGTAGAAATCATGCCCCTGGAGCATGCGGTTGAGAATGCGATATTCCATCCTCATGCAGTCATCCATCCCGAGCCCCCTGCCCTCTGCGATCTGCCGGAAGGTGACGTGCAGGCTCGTCGGCGAGCGGCTCTCCATGACGGAGAGGATCTTCGATGCCGCCTCGCTGCCGGCGCCGGCCTTTTCCGACAGCGCTGCGATGCAGCCCTCCAGCGTCGGCTCGCCGAAGCACCGGATGATCAGTTGCCTCGTCTCGAAATCGGTCTCGAAACCAGGTCTGGCCGTCTCGGCGAAGGCCGCCTCGACATCGCCGGTATCGATGAGCCGGGTGCGGATACGCCCGATCTCGCCGGCGGCGACGGCGTGGGTGGCGATCCCGCTGCCGAGGCAATCGCCCTGGCGTATCCGGTTGCCGGTCAAAGCGAGATAGGTGCCGAAATGACCGGGCAGATGCGGCAGGAAGGCGCTGCCGCCGACATCGGGGAAAAAGCCGATGCCGACCTCCGGCATGGCGAAGAGCGTGTTCTCCGTCGCGACCCGGTGCGAGCCGTGCACCGAGATGCCGGCGCCGCCGCCCATGACGATGCCATCGAGAAAGGCGATGTAAGGCTTCGAATAGCGGCCGATATGGGCGTTGAGGCAATATTCATCGGCGAAGAATTCATAAGGCGGCGTGCCGTTGCGGCCGGCCTTATAGGCGGCGATCACGTCGCCGCCGGAGCAGAACGCTCTCCCCTCGCCTTCGACGACAATGCAGGCGACCTCGGGATCGGCCTCCCATACGGTGAGGGCGCGCCTCATCGCCTTGATCATCCCGTGTGTCAGCGCGTTGAGCGCGGCGGGCCGCGTCAGCCGGATGAGCCCTGCGCGCCCCTCCCGCTCGAACACGATTTCGCCCTGTCCACCAAAATCGATTTCCACGTCCGACTCCCGTTTAGAAATGGGTAGAAAGGGAAAGCCTCCGCGTCAATGCCGCGTTTCCCGGCCGCATGATCTTATCCGAAAAGTCCGCAACTTTTCGGGATCATGCCGGTCAATCGACTTGGTTTCACCATTCTTCCCGTGATAAACCCCCGAGCACTCACCCAAATTGTCTCGCAGGGAGACGAATAATGAACAAAGCTTTTTCCCAAATCAGGCAGTCCGGCGCCGGCCGCAGCGTGGACGAGATCACTCAGGGCCGCCGGCTGCGCAGGCTGCGCAAGGCCGACTGGTCGCGCCGGCTGGTGCAGGAGCAGCGCCTGACGGTCGACGACCTGATCTGGCCGATCTTCCTGTGCGAGGGTGAAAATCACAGCGAACCGGTGGATGCGATGCCCGGCGTCGAGCGCTATTCCGTCGACATGGCGGTGCGGCAGGCGGAAAAGGCGGCCAGGCTCGGCATTCCGGCGATCGCCCCCTTCCCGCGCGAAAATATGGAATTCCGCGATGTGAACGGCTCCTACATCGCCAATCCCGATAATCTCATCAACCGCACCGTGCGCGCGATCAAGAAGGAAGTGCCTGAAATCGGCATCATCACCGATGCGGCGCTCGATCCCTTCACCATTCACGGCCATGACGGCATCTTGCGCGATGGGATCATCGTCAACGACGAATCGGTGGAGATGGTGGTGCTCGGCGCGCTGGCCCAGGCGGAAGCCGGCGCTGACATCATCGCCCCCTCCGACATGATGGACGGGCGGATCGGCGCGATCCGCGAGGCGCTCGACGCCAACGGCTTCCAGGACGTCGCCATCATGTCCTATGCGACGAAGTTCGCCTCCGCCTTCTACGGCCCTTACCGGGATGCCATCGGCACCTCGGGCCTGCTGCAGGGCGACAAGAAGACCTATTACATCGACCCCGCCAACAGCGACGAGGCGGTGCGCGAGGCGGAGCAGGACCTGGCCGAGGGTGCCGACATGATCATGGTCAAGCCGGGCCTGCCCTATCTCGACATCGTCCGCCGGCTGAAGGACACCTTCGCCATGCCGACCTATGCCTATCAGGTCTCCGGCGAATATTCGATGATCAAGGCGGCCGGCGCCAATGGCTGGATCGACGAGGAACGGGTGATGATGGAAAGCCTGCTCGCCTTCAAACGCGCGGGCTGTGACGGCATCCTCACCTATTTCGCCATTGAAGTGGCGGAGAAACTCGCGCGCGGCTGAACCCCGCGCGCCGGAGCATTTCTTGAAAATGCCGGCCCGGTTTCCCATTTTCGCTTCGTCGGTTCATAGTGGAGCCGGCGCAAAAGGAGCAGTTTCCACTTCTCCTGGGCTTGCTTTGACGGGAAACAGAGATGACCGACAACGTGATGAACGGCGAAATCATTCCTTCGCGCCTTGACGACCGGCGGCTTTACAGAGGCGTGCGGACGCGCCGCATATTCGCATTCCTGATCGATTACCTGCTGGTGCTTCTGCTATGCATTCCCGTCGCCGTCGTCATCGCCATTCTGGGCGTTGCCACGCTCGGCCTCGGCTGGATGCTCTATGGCATCATGCTGCCGCTGGTGGCGCTCGGCTATGTGGCGCTGACCATGGGGGGTCCGCGCCAGGCGACCAAGGGCATGCAGATGATGGGCATCAAGCTGGAACGGCTGGACGGCCAGCCCGTCGACAGCATGCTGGCGATCGTCCATTCGGTGCTGTTCTGGGCGGGCAATGTGATCCTGACGCCGCTGATTCTGCTGGCGACGCTGTTTCTGGACCGCAAGAGGACGCTGCACGACCTGCTTCTTGGCACGGTTGTGGTCCGTTCCGACCATTGATTGATGCCTGCGGAGGGGGCCGCGTTCAAATTTCAGCAATGAATCCCCGTGACAGATTGATTTCTATTGACGTTTTCCACGGCGGGTTCATCCTGAGATGGGCTTTGCATCTACCGGACGTCGCATGACTCACCAACCGCAACAATCGCCGCAGTTCTTTCTGACCGCTCCGTCGGCCTGCCCCTATCTCGAAGGCCAGTATGAGCGCAAGGTCTTCACGCATCTCGTCGGCGAAAAGGCGAACGAACTCAACGACCTCCTGACGCAGGGCGGCTTCCGCCGTTCGCAGAACATCGCCTACCGGCCGGCCTGCGAGACCTGCCGCGCCTGCGTGTCGGTGCGCATCCTGGCCAACGAGTTCGAAATGAACCGCTCGATGAAGCGGGTCTGGAAGCGCAATGCCGATCTCATCGGCTATAGCCACCGGGCCGAGCCCTCGACCGAACAATATTCGCTCTTCCGTCACTATCTCGATGCGCGGCATCGCAAGGGCGGCATGTCCGACATGACCGTGCTCGATTACGCGATGATGGTGGAGGACACGCATGTCAACACGCAGATCATCGAATACCGCCGCCGCGGGCCGGATTCCTTCCTCAGCCAGAAGGGCGAAGGCGAACTGATCGCGGTGGCGCTCACCGACGTGATGTCGGACGGCCTGTCGATGGTCTATTCCTTCTATGATCCCGATCTCGCCGACCGCTCGCTCGGCACCTTCATGATCCTCGATCACATCCAGCGCGCGGTGGCCCAGGGGTTGCCGCATGTCTATCTCGGCTATTGGGTCGAGGGATCGCGCAAGATGCAGTACAAGATCCGCTTCAAGCCGCAGGAGCATCTCGGGCCGAAGGGCTGGGAGCGGAGGGAGTGAGGGCAGTAGGGCAGTAGGGCAGCGCTACCCGGGAGGATCATGTCCGTCAATTCATACCGCGATCTTCTGGTATGGCAGCAGGCCATGGATTTGGTGATTGCCATCTACCAGCTGACCAACGGCTGGCCCAAAGAAGAAATTTATGGATTAACCACCCAAATTCGCCGTGCGGCCGTGTCCGTTCCCGCCAATATCGCGGAGGGATTCGGACGGGAGAACCGCGGCTCCTACCAGCAATTCTTGCGTATTGCTCAGGGTTCGCTGAAGGAAATGGAAACCCACCTGCTGATTGCCGAAAGGCTGGGCTTCATCGAAAAAGAAGCAATCAATCCGATCGTGGCTATGAGCGAAAGCGTCGGCAAGCTCCTGCGACTCCTAATTCGCAAGCTCTCCCATTCTTAACATATTGCCCTACTGCCCTATTGCCCTACTGCCCTAGAACTTCCCCGATCTCGGAAAACCTTTCGGCACCATGCGGCCTGCAGAAGCGCGGGCGCCGATCCATTCGGCGAGTTCGTCCCTGCTGCGGGTGAAGGTGCGGTCGGCGGCGTCCTGCCAGGTCAAGCCCTGATCGATGGCAAAGGTGCGGATGTCGGAAACGCCGCCATCCTTGTATTTCTGCAGGCGCACGCCCTTGCCGCGGCCCATTTCGGGGATTTCGGCGAGCGGGAAAACCAGCATCTTGCGGTTTTCGCCGACGATGGCGACATGATCGCCCGTGATGCGGCTGCAGATCTTGGCCTCGTCGGGCGCCTTCACATTCATGATCTGCTTGCCCTTGCGGGTGTTGGCCACCGTTTCCGTCTCGGGAACGATGAAACCATTGCCCTGATGCGAAGCGAGAAGCAGCTTGCCCGCGGGATCATGCACGAATGCCGTCACGATATCCTGGTCGTTTTCCATATCGACCATAATGCGGATTGGTTCGCCGTGGCCGCGGCCGCCGGGCAGCGTGTTGGCGCCGATGGTGTAGAACTTGCCGCCGGTGGTGAAGATCAGGATCTTGTCCGTCGTCTCGGCGTGGAAGGCGAGCTTGAGCTTGTCGCCCTCCTTGAAGGACAAGGTCGAGAAATCGGCCAGATGCCCCTTCATCGCGCGCAGCCAGCCCTTTTCGGAGACGACGACCGTGACCGGCTCCTTCTCGATCATCGCATGATGAATGTCGCTGACATCGTGGTTGGGCGCTTCCGCGAAGGTGGTGCGGCGCTTGCCCAGCGGCGTCTCGGGGCCAAATTTCTTGCGGACGTTGGAGATCTCCCAGCCGATCGTCTGCCATTGCTTGGCGTCGGAGGCGAGCAATTCCTCGATCTGCTTCTTCTCCGCCGTGAGGGCGTCGAACTCCTTGCGGATCTCGAATTCCTCGAGCTTGCGCAGCGAGCGCAGGCGCATGTTGAGGATCGCCTCGGCCTGGTTGTCCGTCAGCTCGAAGGTGCGCATCAGTTCCGGCTTGGGATGATCCTCCTCGCGGATGATGCGGATCACCTCGTCGAGATTGAGATAGGCGATCAGATAGCCGCCGAGCACCTCCAGCCGCTTCTCGATCTCGCCATGCCGGTAGCGCGAGCGGCGGATCAGCACTTCCTTGCGGTGCTCAAGCCACTCCTTCAGCACGTCGCGCAGGGAGAGGACGTTTGGCACCTTGCCGTGCGAGAGCACGTTCATGTTGAGTGGGAAGCGCGTTTCCAGATCGGTCAGCTTGAACAGCGATTCCATCAGCAGTTCAGGATCGACCGAGCGGTTCTTCGGCTCCAGCACGATGCGGATGTCTTCCGCCGATTCATCGCGGATATCGTCCAGAAGCGGCAGCTTCTTTGCGATGAGCAGCTCGGCGATCTTCTCGATCAGGCGCGATTTCTGCACCTGATAGGGAATTTCGGTGACGACGATGACCCAAGTGCCGCGGCCGCCATCCTCCTTGTGCCAGCGCGCGCGCAGGCGGAAGGCCCCTCGCCCGGTCCTGTAGGCCTCAAGGATCTGCTCCGCCGGCTCGACCAGGATGCCGCCGGTCGGGAAATCCGGCCCCGGCACCAGTGCAACGAGCTCATCCACGGTCGCATCCGGCTTCTTGATCAGGTGAAGCGCCGCATCGCAGAGCTCGGCCACGTTATGCGGCGGGATGGAGGTCGCCATGCCGACCGCGATGCCGGAAGAGCCGTTCGCCAGCAGGTTGGGGAAGGCGCCGGGAAGGACGATGGGCTCTTCGTCCTCTTCATTATAGGTCGGGCGGAAATCGATCGCGTCCTCGGTGATGCCGTCGAGAAGCAGCGTCGCCACATCCGTCATGCGCGCCTCGGTATAGCGCATGGCGGCGGCGTTATCGCCATCGATATTGCCGAAATTGCCCTGGCCGTCGACCAAGGGATAGCGCACGGCGAAATCCTGCGCCAGGCGCACCAGCGCGTCATAGATCGCCTGGTCGCCATGCGGATGGAACTTGCCCATGACATCGCCGACGATGCGGGCGCATTTCGCATAGGCCTGATCCGGATTGAGGCGCAGGAGCCGCATGGCATGCATGATGCGGCGATGCACGGGCTTCAGCCCGTCGCGCACATCCGGCAGCGCGCGGTGCATGATGGTCGAGAGCGCGTAAGCGAGATAGCGCTCTTCCAGCGCCGACTTCAGGTCGACCGGTTCGATGTGATTGTCGTCGCCGCCACCGGGCGGAATCAGGCTTTTTCCCATGGAACGGGGTTAGCAAGAGGGTGATTCTGCGGCAAGCCATTATGCGATTTCATAGGCACAGGGTGGTGTTTTTCCGCATAATCCACCGGAATTCGAACAGTTTTACCGTACCGCCCGGTACGCCGCCCACGGCAATCGGCGCAGTTTGTCTCATTGTTGAACTTTGCAAGCAATCGAATGCGCACTCTAATCGCCGAAAATCAATTCCGATTTGAAGGCCGATACTGTAGAAAAGCGGCCTTGTCGACCAATGAGGAAGCGTCCATGCCCGTCATCTCCACACTGAAATCAACGGCACGCAATCTGGTGGCGGCATCCGCCCTGTCGCTTCTGATGGCGGGATCGGCTTTCGCATTCGAAGGCAATGCCGTGGCGGAACGCCTGAAGGAACTTTATGGGGCGCAGGGCGGCCAGCTGAACTACCAGAACGTCGAAACCAGCGGCTCGACTGTGGTTCTCAAGGGCACGTCGGTGCGGGCGCCCGGCACGCAGGCACAGGAAAAATCGATCGAGCTCGGCGACATCACGCTCAACAATGTCTCGGATGCTTCCGACGGCGGCTACGATATCGGCCGCGCTGACGTGCCCGACATGACCTTCCCCTTCGAGGGAACGAGCATCGCGATCAAGGGCATGGCGATGGAGAACCTCCATCTGGCGCCCAAGGGATCGAGCGATCCGCTGGCCAGCATCCTTTATTACCAGAAGGCCGAGATCAACCAGATCACCGTCAGCCAGGCGGACAATACGATCGCGACGCTGCAGGACGTCGTGGCGACGATCTCCCCCTTCAAGCAGGGCTCTCCCATCGATTACACCTGGAATGTCGGCAAGATCGCCATCGATCTGAGCAAGGCTCCACCCTCGAAGGGTAAAGAGACGCTGGCGGCGCTCGGTTACGAGACGATCAACGGCCATATCGATTCCAGGGGAAGCTGGTCGGTCCCGGACGGGCGTTTCAAGCTCGATCAGTTCGACCTCGTCATGGACCAGGGCGGCACGCTCGGCATGACCTTCGATCTCGGCGGCTATACGCTCGATTTCCTCAAGGGGCTGCAGCAGGCGCAGGCAATGCTCGCCGACAATCCGGACAGCGACGCGGCGGGGCTGGCGATGCTCGGCCTCATGCAGCAACTGACGGTCAACGGCGCGTCGATCCGCTTTGACGACGCCTCGCTCACCAACAAGCTTCTGGACTATTTCGCCAACCAGCAGGGCAGCGACCGCGCGACGCTCACCAACCAGGTGAAGGCGGTGCTGCCGCTCTTTGCCGGCCAGTTGCGGAACGCCGCCTTCGCTGCCCAGGTGTCGCAGGCGGTCAGTACCTATCTCGACAATCCGAAATCGCTGGAAATCCGCGCAACGCCACCCGCCCCCGTTCCGGTCGCCGTGCTCATGGCCACCGGCTCGTCCCAGCCGGAGAAGCTGCCGGATGTGCTCAATGTGACGGTGACGGCGAACAAGTAAAGCAGCTGCTGGGCCGTGCCGTTCTGAACCGTTGTCGTGGTGGCAAGGGAGAGGCATGGATTCCTGTGACAAGCACAGGAATGACGATGGTGGGGATGGTTCGCCCTACCGTAACCGTCGTGCAGACGGATCTGTCGAACATTATGAGCCAGCAGCCAAAGTACCGTCATTCCTGTGCTTGTCACAGGAATCCATGCCTCGATGGTGCCGCGGCCGCGCCGTGGAAATATAAAGACGACAAAAAAGCCCGGCATCGCTGCCGGGCTTTTTCACAATCATCTGAATCGCTTGCTAGGCGTCCTTCTTAACCGGAGCGAGCCGGATGTGAAGGTCGCGGAGCTGCGCGGGGGTTGCTTCGGACGGCGCGTTCATCAGCAGGTCGTAGGCCTGCTGGTTCATCGGGAACATGGTGATCTCACGCAGGTTCCTCGCGCCGACCAGCAGCATCACGATGCGGTCGATGCCCGCGGCCATGCCGCCATGCGGCGGCGCGCCGTACTGGAAGGCGCGATAGAGGCCGCCGAAGCGCTCCTCCACCGTGTCGCGGTCGAAGCCGACGATCTCGAACGCCTTGACCATGGTTTCCGGCAGATGGTTGCGGATGCCGCCCGAGGCGATCTCGAAGCCGTTGCAGACCATGTCGTACTGGAAGGCCTTGATCGACAGCGGATCGGCATTCTCCAGCGCCTCGATGCCGCCCTGCGGCATGGAGAACGGGTTGTGGCCGAAATCGATCTTCTTCTCGTCCTCGTTCCATTCGTAGAACGGGAAATCGACGATCCAGCACAGCTCGAAGCGGTCGCGGTCGATAAGGTTCAGTTCCTCGCCCACGCGGGTGCGGGCGGCGCCGGCAAAGGCGACGAATTTCTTCGGGTCGCCGGCGACGAAGAAGCAGGCGTCGCCGTCATCAAGCCCAAGCTGGGTGCGGATCGCCTCGGTGCGCTCCGGGCCGATGTTCTTGGCGAGCGGACCGGCGCCTTCCAGCGCCTCGCCTTCCCTACGCCAGAAGATATAGCCGAGGCCGGGCTGGCCCTCGCCCTGCGCCCAGGCATTCATGCGGTCGCAGAAGGCGCGGGAACCGCCGGTCTTGGCGGGGATTGCCCAGATTTCGACCTTCGGGTCGCTGGCGATCATGTTGGCGAAGACCTTGAAGCCGGAACCGGCGAAATGCTCGGTCACCGCCTCCATGACGATAGGGTTGCGCAGATCAGGCTTGTCGGAGCCATATTTGCGCATCGCCTCGTCATAGGGAATGCGCGGGAATTCCTTGGTCACCGGCTTGCCCTCGGCGAATTCCTCGAACACGCCGCGCAGCACCGGTTCCATGGTCCTCAGGATGTCTTCCTGCTCGACGAAGCTCATTTCCACGTCGAGCTGGTAGAACTCGCCCGGCAGGCGGTCGGCACGCGGATCCTCGTCACGGAAGCACGGCGCGATCTGGAAATAGCGGTCGAAGCCCGAGACCATGATGAGCTGCTTGTAGATCTGCGGCGCCTGCGGCAGGGCATAGAAATTGCCGGGATGGATGCGGCTCGGCACGAGGAAGTCGCGCGCGCCTTCCGGCGAGGAGGCGGTGAGGATCGGCGTCGAGAATTCGGTGAAGCCAATCTCGCTCATGCGCCGGCGCATGGCGGCGATGATCTTGGTGCGGCTCATGATGTTCTTGTGCAGCGTCTCGCGGCGCAGATCGAGGAAGCGGTATTTGAGGCGGATATCTTCGGGATAATCGGGCTCGCCGAACACAGGCAGCGGCAATTCCCTGGCCGTCGACAGCACCTCGATCTCGCGTGCGAAAATCTCCACCTCGCCCGTCGGCAGGTTGGGGTTGACCGTTTCCTCCGTGCGGGCCTTCACCTCGCCGTCGACGCGGATCACCCACTCGCCGCGAACGGTTTCGGCAATTTGGAAGGCCGGCGAATCGGGATCGGCGACGATCTGCGTCAGGCCGTAATGATCGCGCAGGTCGATGAAGAGAATTCCGCCATGGTCGCGGACGCGATGAACCCAGCCCGACAGGCGGACGGTCGAGCCGACGTCCGACTTGCGAAGTGCTGCGCAGGTGTGGCTGCGGTAACGGTGCATGATGTCTGCCTCTGAGATTATGGAAATGAAGCGCGTTGCCACGCTGAAAATTCGGGCGGACAAGCGCATTTTGACCGGGATTTGTCAAGGGAATAAGGGAGTAAGGGAGTAAGGGAGTAAGGGAGTAAGGGAGTAAGGGAGTTGGAATCTGATTCCTCCGAGGAGGTCCACCCTATTCCCCTATTCCCCTATTCCCCTACTCACTTATTCCCCTTATACAAACCTCATGAAGCTGATTACGACGACCCAGGGCCTCGAAGAGGCCGTTTCCGCCCTTTCGAAGTCTGATTTCGTCACCGTCGATACCGAATTCATAAGGGAAACGACATTCTGGCCGGAGTTGTGCCTCATCCAGATGGCGTCACCGGATCATACGGCGCTGATCGATGCGCTGGCGCCCGATCTCGATCTCAAACGCTTCTTCGCGCTGATGGCCGATGAAAAGGTGATGAAGGTGTTCCACGCCGCGCGGCAGGACATCGAGATCGTCTTCCATCTGGGCAGTCTCATCCCGCATCCGGTGTTCGACACGCAGGTTGCCGCGATGGTCTGCGGCTTCGGCGACGCGATCTCCTATGACCAGCTCGTCAACCGGGTGACCGGAGCGCATCTCGACAAATCCTCCCGCTTTACCGACTGGCGCCGGCGGCCTCTTTCGGAAAAACAGCTCGAATATGCGCTGGCCGACGTCACCTATCTCAGGGACATCTATCTCTACCTGAAAGCCGAGCTGGAGAAGGAAGGCCGCGCCGACTGGGTCAATGAGGAGATGAGCATCCTGACCGCGCGGGAGACCTATGACCTCCACCCCGACGACGCCTGGAAGCGGTTGAAATCCCGCCTGCGCAAGCCGCAGGAGCTGGCGGTCATGCGCGCGGTGGCGGCCTGGCGGGAGCGCGAGGCGCGCGAGCGCAACGTGCCGCGCGGCCGCGTCATCAAGGACGACACCATCTACGAGATCGCCCAGCAGCAGCCGACCGACGCCGAGGCGCTGGGACGCCTCCGGACTATTCCGAAGGGCTGGGAGCGCTCGGGCCAGGCAACGAGCCTGCTCGGGGCGGTCAATGCCGCCCTGGCCATCCCCAGGGAGCAGATGCCGCGCCTGCCCAAGCAATCGCATTCGCCGGAAGGTGCGGGTGCTGCGGCCGATCTCCTCAAGGTGCTCCTGAAGCTCGTCACCGAGGAATATGGCGTCGCCGCCAAGATCGTCGCCAATTCCGACGATATCGACAGGATCGCGGCGGAAGGAGAGAATGCCGATGTCGCCGCCCTTCACGGCTGGCGCCGCGAGGTCTTCGGGAACAAGGCGCTGAAGCTCATCAGCGGCGAGATCGGCATCAAGTTCGAGAACCGGAAGATTACGGCAGTGCCGCTGGATTGAAGGTGAAAGGCCTCGCCCCATGAGGTGTGGTGCGTATTGCTCTTGTATACGCAAATGACTACACTTATTTCATGGGGGAGAAGATAGCCGGTTTCGATTGGGATGCGGGCAACTGGCCGAAATGCGGGAAGCATGGGGTCAGCCGGGACGAGATCGAATATGTCCTGCGCCACATGACATTTCGCATTCCCGACCCGAACCCTGCCGAGGCCCGGTTCCGCACGGCAGGCCGTGCCGCAGATGGCCGGGCGATCTTCATCGTCTATACGCATCGGGAGCAGGCCGAGAAAACCTATCTGCGGCCGATCAGCGCCCGTTACATGCACGAGAAGGAGGTGCGTGCCTATGAGCAAATCGAAAAAGCCATGGCCAAGCCTGCCAACGGATGAAGCGGCAGAGGCCTTTGTCGAACAGGCCGATTTGTCCCAGTATGATTGGAACGCGGCGGAACCGGTGAGCTATGAATTCGAGAAGAAAGCGGCAGCGCTCAACATGCGAATTCCACAGAGCCTGCTCGACGCGGTAAAGGCGAAGGCAGCCGCAAAGGGCGTTCCCTTTACACGCTATATCCGGCTGCTGATCGAGAAGGACGTCGCCAGGTCGTCCTGAGCCGGCCGATAGGCTGCGGAGCCGGAGACGAAGCAGAGCTCTCTGCCGGCTTCACCCCTCCCCCACCGCAAGATGCATCTCGCGTCCGACGAGCTTGGCCAGATGCTGCAGGCGGCCTTCCGGCCGCTCGGCCACCAGATCGGCCTGGCTTGCGGGGACCACAAGCTCAAGGCCGCCATTTTCCGTCTCGCGCCATTTGAGCAGCGGGATCACCCCCGGCATCGATGCCGACAGGACATAGACGACACGGAGCAGCGCGCCCAGCAGGCGGGCCCGTTCGCGCAGCCTCGGGGTGGCGAGGCGCATGATCTCGGGCGCCACGGCATCGTCCATCACCCCCTCGTGGCGGAAATAATTGGCGAGCGCCATGTAGGAGCGGCCGGGATGATCGATGCCGGTGAAGGAGCCATGGGCGATGAGGTTGAGCGCCTGCGAGCCGCGATAATCCGGATGCGCCCGCCAGCTGATATCGGCGAGCAGGCAGGCGGCGCGGCGGTAGCGCGCCTCGTCCTCCGTCTCGTCGAAACCGAGTGTCTCGAAGGCCTTCTCCGTCCAGTCGGCGAGCTCATGCGCATGGCGCGGCGAGCGGGCGCGCAGGATCGCCGTCTCCTCCGCCGCGGCGAGCAGCGGATCGGCCCGCTGCTCCTGTTTGGAAAGGAGCGAATAGAGATAACCCTCACGCACACCGAGCGCCGAAAAGACGATTTTCGACGGCTTCATCCGGCGTATGGTCTCCAGAAGCACCGTCGCGCCATAGGAGAGCAGTTGCCGGCGGTTCTTCGACACCGCCTCGATGCCGCGCATATGGTCGATATCGCCTTTGGCGGCGCGAAGCAGGAAATTATGCGCATCCTGCGGGTCTATCTCATAGCCGTGCATGATATGCAGCGGATAGTGCTTGGCGTGCATGTGCAGCTTGGCGAGGTTTCGCCAGGTGCCGCCGACGGCATAGAAGATGCGCCCCTCCCCCTTTTCCAGGAGCTTTGCACGGGCGATCTCGGTGCGCGCGATCCTGGTGGCCTCCGCAGGCTTGCCGTTGGAGAGATCCTGAAGGCGGAGGCCGCCGAGCGGCAAGGTGATGCCGTCGCCGATGGTGTGGCCGCGGATATCGACCAGTTCGAGGCTGCCGCCGCCGAGATCGCCGGCGATGCCGTCGGGATTGTGAAAACCCGAGATGATGCCGAGCGCCGAATAATAGGCCTCCTCCTTGCCGGAGAGCACCTGGATGGGCTCGCCCAGCACGGCCTCGGCCTCGGCGATGAAGGCGGGGCCGTTCTCGGCCTCGCGGGCGGCGGCGGTGGCGAGCGCGTGGATGGAGGTCGCGCCGGCCTGCCCGGCAAGCGCCCGGAAGCGCTTGAGCGCGCGCAAGGCGCTCTCGACCGATTTGTCGTTGAGGCGGCCGGTCCTGGCCAGCCCCTTGCCGAGGCCGCACAGGATCTTTTCGTTGAAAAGCATCGTCGGGGAGCGGACGATGCCTTCATAGACGACCAGACGGACCGAGTTGGACCCGATATCGATGACAGCGACAGGCTGACGCCCTTTCAGGCGCCCCTGAGCCAGGGACAGACTCATGCGGTCCTGTTTCTCTCGGCTCGGGCGCGCTTGCGATGGGCGATCAGGCGGGGCGCCGAGGATTTCAGCGATTTGCCGCGACCCGACAGGCTTGGATTGGTCATGAAGTATTCCTGCGCGTTGAAGGCTTCTTCTCCCTCGGCGGGTTTTATCCGGCGGGAGGTGCCGTCCGCAAGTAGTTCGTAGCTCTGCTGGTTGTCAATGATGTTGGCGAGCATGATCTGCGAAAGCACCTGCTGGTGCACGGTCGCGTTGGTGATGGGCACCAGCGTCTCGACCCGGCGGTCGAGATTGCGCGGCATCATGTCGGCGGAGCCGATATAGACGATCGCCTTCTCCGAAGGCAGGTCATGGCCATTGCCGAAGCAGAAGATGCGGCTGTGCTCGAGGAAGCGGCCGACGATGGATTTGGCGCGGATATTATCGGAAAGGCCGGGAACCTTCGGCCGCAGGCAGCAGATGCCGCGCACCACCAGATCGATCTCCACGCCGCCCATGCTGGCGCGATAGAGCGCATCGATGATCTGCGGATCAACGAGCGAGTTCATCTTCATCCAGATGGCGGCGGGGCGGCCTGCCCTGGCATGGGCGATCTCATCGTCGATGTGCTTCAGAATCCGGTCGCGCAAGGTCAGCGGCGAGACGGCGATGCTCATCTGCTCCGTCGGTTGGGCATAGCCGGTGATGAAATTGAAGATGTGCGAGACATCGCGCGCGATATCCGGGTCGGTCGTGAAGAAGGAGAGATCGGTATAGATGCGCGCGGTGATCGGGTGATAATTGCCGGTGCCCAGATGCACATAGGTCCGGAGCCTGGAATCCTCGCGCCGGACCACCAGCGACATCTTGGCATGCGTCTTCAACTCGATAAAGCCGAAGACGACCTGGACGCCCGCCCGCTCCAGGTCGCGGGCCCAGCGGATATTGGCCTCCTCGTCGAAACGCGCCTTCAATTCGACCAGCGCGGTCACCGATTTTCCCGCTTCCGCCGCGTCCACCAGCGCGCGGACGATCGGGCTGTCATTGGAGGTGCGGTAGAGCGTCTGCTTGATCGCCAGCACATCCGGGTCGGCGGCCGCCTGGCGCAGGAACTGCACCACCACGTCGAAGGATTCGTAGGGGTGGTGGACGACGATATCCTTTTCCCGAATCGCTGCGAAGCAATCGCCGCCATGCTCGCGAATGCGCTCGGGGAAGCGCGGGTTATAGGGCACGAATTTGAGGTCGTCGCGCGGGATGGAGACGATCTCGGAGATCATGTTGAGCGCAAGCAGCCCTTTCAGCACACTGACGCGGTTTTCCGGCACGGCGAGCTCGGTGGCGACGAAGATGCGCAGGGGCTCCGGCATCTCGCTGTCGAACTCGATGCGGATCACCTGGCCGCGGCGGCGGCGCTTCAGCGCGCTTTCGAAAAGGCGCACCAGATCCTCCGCCTCCTCCTCGACCTCGATATCGCTGTCGCGGATGATGCGGAAGGTGCCGGCGCCCTTCACCTCATAGCCGGGGAAGAGCCTGCCGATGAAGAGGCTGACCGCGTTTTCCAGCGAGATGAACCGGTAATGGCCATTCTCGGTGGGAAGCTGGATGAAGCGCTTGAGCGCGACGGGCAGGCGCAAGAGCGCCGTCATCGGCTGGTTGTCGGCGCGGCGGGCGAGCTGCAGCGCGATGGAGAAGCCGAGATTGGGGATGAACGGGAACGGGTGCGCCGGGTCGATCGACAGCGGGGTCAGAACCGGAAAGATCGTTTCCAGGAAATGGCCTTCCAGCCAGATCTTCTCGCTGCTGCTCAGCGCATCCGGTTTGACGATCTCGATATTCTCGCGCGAGAGTTCCTCGAGCAGGGTATGCAGCTTCTCCTGCTGCGCCGCCTGAAGCTTCCCGACCTCCTCCAGCACGAATTCGAGCTGCTCCTGCGGCGTGCGGCCGTCGGCGCTGCGCGTGGCGATGCCGGCGCGCACCTGTCCTGCGAGCCCGGCGATGCGGACCATGAAGAACTCGTCGAGATTGGCTGCGGAAATGGAGAGGAAACGCAGACGCTCCAGGAGCGGCTGCTTCCCGTTGCGGGCTTCCTCGAGCACTCGGGCGTTGAATTGCAGCCAGGAGAATTCCCGATTGACGAAACGGTCGGGACTTTCGAACAGGGAGTCCTTGCCCGGCGTGGCGGCGGCCTCCGCTTCGATCCTGGTTGCGGCCTTCTCAATGGCTGTCACATTTGCTTCGTTCATCTCACCCATACTCCGGTTCCGTCCCGATTGCCGGAACCTATGAAACTCTTATGACAGTTTGATAGCACTCGGCCCGATTTGGTAGCACCCTGGCTTGAAATGTCCCTGCGAATTGATACAAACCGCTTTCGAAAAGCCGTCAATCGCGGTAACACGAAACCGATTATAACACGATCCCCGGAAAGAAATCGTTTCAGGCGGGATCAGCGGTAGGTTCAAAATGGTTGGAGCGTCCCTTTCCCCGTGCGGCGCTCCAGACGCTGGAGCGCAACATGTCCGATCATGCCATTCCTCATTTCCACAATGACGCCGGCCACCGCGCCATCGAGATCGGCGTGAAGGAATTCATGTGCGTCGGCGCCAACCCGCCTTTCGATCACCCGCATGTCTATCTTGACATGGGCGATGAAGCGGAAATGGTCTGCCCCTATTGCTCGACGCTCTATCGCTACGATCCGGGCCTGCATGCGACCGAAACCAGGCCGGCCGGCTGCCTCTATGTCGAAGCGGAAAACAAGGCCGCCTGATTATTCCCAGCGGTAGCTGCCGAGAGGGAGCCGTCCTTCACCGGTTTCCAGGGTGAGATCATGACAGCCTCCGCCGCCAGACAGATCATCATATCGGGAGCGGGCGTCGCGGGCCTGACGGCGGCGCTGGCGCTCGCGGCAAAGGGCTTCAAGATCGCCGTCTTCGAGAAGGCGCCGCGGCTTTCGGAAGTCGGCGCCGGCCTGCAGCTTGCCCCCAACGCCACCCGCCTGCTCGCACGTCTCGGCGTGCTCGATCGGCTTCTGCCTCGGGCAGTCACACCGGACGCCCTCTATCTGCAGGACGGAACGCGCGGCACAACCCTTCTGCGCATGGCGCTCGGTGATGCGGCGGGGGCGCGCTGGAACGCGCCTTATCTCGTCTGTCATCGCGCCGATCTCCAGTCGGCATTGGCCGCTGCGGTCAACGAACATCCTGCAATCTCGCTCAGGCTCGGCTCGAACGTCGTTTCACACGAGACCGGCGCCGACGGAACGACGGTGCGGATCGATGCCGGAGACCGCATTGAGGAGCATCGCGGCGCACTGCTTCTCGCCTGCGACGGCGTCTGGTCGGCGCGGCGCGCCGCAGTGGAGCACGACCGCAGCGCCGCCTTCACCGGCTATATCGCCTGGCGGGCGAGCCTGACGGCCGAAGCGCTGCCGCAGGCGTTCCGGGCGGTGCTGCCGGAGGCAAACAGCGTGTCGGCCTGGCTCGGCCGCGGCGTGCATTTCATCGTCTATCCGGTCAAGGCGGGGAAGGTCTTCAATTTCGTCGCCATCACCAAGGGGCGGGATCCCGGCCGGGAGTGGTCGTCGAAGGGCGACGGTGTCGCGCTTGCCGCGGCTTTCTCCGGCTGGCATCCGGTGATCCATGCCATCATCAAGGCAGCGGCGGAGCAATGGACGTTCTGGCCGCTTTTCCAGATCGACCGGCCGCGCTTTCTGTTGAGTGAACGTACGGTGCTTCTCGGCGATGCGGCGCATGCGATGACGCCCTTCGCCGCGCAAGGGGCGGCAATGGCGATCGAGGACGCCTGCGCGCTTGCCAGCGCGCTCGCCGGTGACGAGGCAGGCTGGCCGGCAACGCTCGCCCGCTTCAAGGATGAGCGGCTGAAGCGGATCGCCAGTGTCGCCCGGCGAGGGAACCTCAACCGCTTCGCCTATCATGCCGCCGGACCGCTGGCGCTCGGCCGCAACATGCTCTTGCGCGCACGTTCACCGGAGCGGTTTGTTGCCGATCTCGACTGGCTTTATGGGTATGATGGGACGGGGTTTAGTGAGTAGTGAGTAGTGAGTGGGAAAAATTAGCCGATGCGCTTATCGGCAAGTCCTACTTCACTATCTCACTACCCACTGATCACTCAGTGCAAAATCTGGCTCAGGAACAGCTTGGTGCGCTCGTGCTGCGGGTTGTCGAAGAACTCCGCCGGCGAATTCTGTTCCACGATCTGGCCCTGATCCATGAAGATGACGCGGTTGGCCACCTGGCGGGCGAAGCCCATCTCGTGGGTGACACAGATCATCGTCATGCCCTCTTCGGCGAGCGAGACCATGGTATCGAGCACTTCCTTGATCATCTCGGGGTCGAGCGCCGAAGTCGGCTCGTCGAAGAGCATGATGCGCGGGTTCATGCAGAGCGAGCGGGCGATCGCCACGCGCTGCTGCTGGCCGCCGGAGAGCTGGCCCGGATATTTGTTCGCCTGCTCGGGAATCTTGACCCGCTCCAGATAGTGCATGGCGATCTCTTCGGCCTTCTTCTTCGGCATCTTGCGCACCCAGATCGGCGCCAGCGTGCAGTTCTCGAGGATGGTGAGATGCGGGAAGAGGTTGAAATGCTGGAAGACCATGCCGACCTCGCGGCGCACCTCGTCGATCTTCTTAAGATCGTTGGTGAGCTCGATGCCATCGACGATGATCTTGCCCTTCTGGTGCTCCTCCAGCCGGTTGATGCAGCGGATCATGGTCGATTTGCCCGAACCCGAGGGGCCGGCGACGACGATGCGCTCGCCGCGCATCACCTTGAGGTTGATGTCGCGCAGCACATGGAAATCACCATACCATTTGTGCATGTTGACGATCTCGACAGCCACCTCCGTGGAAGAGACATGCATGCGCGAGCGATCAACGTGGATTTCTTCCGGATCGACGACGCTGTGTTGTGCTTTCATTGAAACGTTCCCTTATCGCTTGTGGCCGGTGTCGAGCCTGTTCTCCATAAAGATAGAGTAGCGCGACATCGAAAAACAGAAAATCCAGAAGACGAAACCGGCAAAGATCAATCCCGTCGCCGGTGTCTGCGGAGAGGCCCAGCTGGCATCGGAGAAGTTCTGCCGGACGATGCCGAGCAGATCGAACATGCCGATGATATAGACCAGGCTCGTATCCTTGAACAGGCTGATGAAGGAATTGACGATGCCGGGAATGACCAGCTTCAGCGCCTGCGGCAGGATGATCAGCCGCATCTTTTGCCAGTAGCTCAGACCCAGCGAATCCGCCCCCTCGAACTGCCCCTTCGGAATGGCCTGCAGGCCGCCGCGCACCACCTCCGCCAGATAGGCGGTCTCGAACAGCGCGACGCCGATCAGCGCCCTGAGCAGCTTGTCGAAGGTGACGCCCGGCGGCAGGAAGAGCGGCAGCATGACGCTGGCCATGAACAGCACCGTCACCAGCGGCACGCCACGCACCGTCTCGATGAAGATGACGGAAAGCAGCTTGATGACCGGCAGGTCGGAACGGCGGCCCAGCGCCAGGAGAATGCCGAGCGGCAGCGAAACCGCTATGCCGACGAAGGAGAGCACCAGCGTCACCAACAGGCCACCCCAAAGCGGCGTCTCGACGAATTGCAGGTTGAACGAGCCGCCGACCAGAAGGAAAAAGGCGACCACCGGAAAGACGACGAAGAACAGAAGCGCATTCAACCGCTTGTGCGGCACGCGCGGGACCAGCAGCGGCACCAGAAGGACCACGAAAAGCGCGCCCACCAGATTGACGCGCCAGCGCTCGTCGAGGGGATAGCGCCCATAGAGGAACTGCTGGAATTTCGCGTTGACGAAAGCCCAGCATGCGCCGGACCAGCCCTCCGGCTGAATGCCGCCCTGGGCGACCGTGCTGCAGGCGGTGCGGTCCGCACCCGTCCAGACGGCGCTGACGAAGAGCCAGTTGATGATCGGCGGCAGGAACCAGGCCAGGAGAAGGATGGCCAGGATCGACAGGGCGCTATCCACGGGCGTGGCAAACAGATTGGTGCGCAGCCAGTTGGCGAGGCCGTATTCGCCGCGCGGCGGCGGCTCGATTCCAGCCATTTCAGTCCGCACGAAGCCGAGATCGGGATTTGCCATCTTCTTATCTCTCCACCAGTGCCATCTTGGCGTTGAACCAGTTCATGAAGCCCGAGGTGATCAGGCTGATGCCGAGATAGATCACCATCCAGATCGCCACCACTTCGACGGACTGGCCGGTCTGGTTGAGGATCGTCCCGCCCACGGCGACGAGATCGGGATAGCCGATCGCAATGGCGAGCGACGAATTCTTGGTGAGGTTCAGATACTGGTTCGTCAGCGGCGGAATGATGATGCGCAGCGCCTGCGGAATGACGACGAGGCGCATCGTCGAACCGGGGCGAAGGCCCAGCGCGTAGGATGCCTCCGTCTGCCCCTTGCTGACACCCATGATGCCGGCACGTACGATCTCGGCGATGAAGGCCGCCGTATAGAAGGACAATGCCAGATAAAGCGCCAGGAATTCCGGTTTCACCTGCGCCCCGCCCGACAGGTTGAAGGTGCCGAGCTTGGGATAATCGAAGGATATCGGAAAGCCGGTGAGGACGGCGGCAAGCAGCGGCAGGCCGAGAATGAGCGCGGCGGCCGTGCGATAGACCGGGAAGGGCTGCCCGGTTGCCATCTGGCGGCTGCGCGCCCAGCGGCCGACGAAGAACGAAAGCACCAGCCCGATGATGAGCGCGATGCCGATCAGCCCGGCATTATGTCCCCACACGATGGAGGGGAAGAAGAAGCCGCGATTGTTCAGATAGCTGCTGAATGGCAGGGAAACGCTTTCGCGCGCCTGCGGCAGCACCGAAAGCACGCCGAAATACCAGAAGAAGATGACCAGCAGCGGCGGTATGTTGCGGAAGACCTCGACATAGACCAGGCAGATCTTGCGGATCAGCCAGTTGCGCGAAAGCCGGCCTATGCCGACGAGAAAACCGATGATGGAAGCGGTGATGACGCCGATGGCGGCAACGTAGAGCGTATTCAGAAAGCCGACATAAAGCGCCCGGCCATAGGTGGAATCATTCGTGTACTGGACCAGCGTCTGGCTGATGTCGAAACCGGCGCGGCCCGTGAGAAAGCCGAAACCGGAAGCGATATGCGCGCGCTGCAGATTGGTAACCGTATTGTTAACGATCCAGTAGACCAGCGATATGATCGCGATGAAAACGACGGCCTGGTAGATTATGCCGCGGATTTTCGGGTCATACAGAAAAGATACGCCCGGGCTTTCACGGCCGGACCCCGCAATATCCTGAGACGCCATGTACCCCTCGTTATGTTTTTGTTATTCCCGTTTATTATTATAGCACGATTATCCGGGAAGGTGACTATTCTGCCACCTTCCCTCTTCGCTCATGCTTTTTTATTGGATCCGCGCCTTAGCGAACCGGCATGCCGTACTGAAGGCCGCCCTTCGTCCACTGCGCGTTGAGGCCGCGGGCGATCTTGAGCGGGCTGCCGGAGCCGATATTGCGCTCGAAGATCTCGCCGTAATTGCCGACGCCCTTGATGATGTTGACGACCCAGTCGTTGGTCAGGCCGAGATCGGTGCCGATCTTGGTATCGGCCTCGGTGCCGAGCAGGCGCTTGATCTCCGGATTGTCGGAGTTCTTCATCTCATCGACATTTGCCTGGGTGATGCCGAATTCCTCGGCATTGAGCAAGGCGAAGTGGGTCCACTTGATGACGTCGGCCCACTGCGAATCGCCCTGGCGAACGGCGGGACCGAGCGGCTCCTTGGAGATGATCTCAGGCAGGACGACGTGATCGTCCGGGTTGGAAAGGGTCAGGCGGGTTGCATAGAGGCCCGACTGGTCGGTGGTGTAGGCATCGCAGCGGCCGGCGTCATAGGCGGCGTTGACCTCTTCCAGCTTCTCGAACACGACGGGGTTGTATTCCATCTTGTTGGCGCGGAAATAGTCGGCGAGGTTGAGCTCGGTCGTGGTGCCGGCCTGGACGCAGACGGAAGCGCCGGAAAGCTGCAGCGCGGAATTGATGCCGGACAGTTTCTTGGCGTTGATCATGAAGCCCTGGCCGTCATAATAGTTGACGCCGGTGAAATCGAGGCCGAGCGAGGTATCGCGGCTGATGGTCCAGGTCGTGTTACGGATCAGGACGTCGACCTCGCCCGACTGCAGCGCCGTGAAACGCTCCTTCGCGTTGAGCGGCGTGAACTTGACCTTGTTCGGATCGCCAAAGATGGCGGCAGCGACGGCACGGCAATAATCGACGTCGAAGCCCGACCACTCGCCCTTGTCGTTGGGTGCTGCAAAGCCGGCAAGGCCGGTGTTGACCCCGCACTGCAGGAAGCCCTTGGCTTTCACGTCGTCCAGCGTGCCCGCAGAGGCCGCCGCGGCGGTCCAGGCAAGCGCTGCCACGCCGAGGACACCTTGAAGAACAGTCTTTCTCATTTTGGCTACTACCCTTTTTGTGTTGCCTTTGTGTTCCCGTTCAAAGGGCACCATGCAGAATTTCGGTATCCACGCCCGAGCGGATACCGGTCATCAAGATGTCTGCCGTGCTCCCATTCACCGGCCCATCGAAGGCGATTATTCGGCTCCGGTCAAGGCTTTTGGCGCCTATACAACCAAAGCATCACGCTCTTAGAACAAAAATCGGAAAAAGAGACCTGCTGTGATAGGGGAATCCACGGGTTATCGCGCCGATTACCGCAAAGTTCCCCGCCCTCTTCCCGTCAGGACGCGGCGTTTCGGCAGGATTTTTCCCGGAACAGTCGAAAATCCGAGATTCCGGTTTGCCAGGAATCGGGCCAGAAAAAGCGTGAACAGAAAGCCGATGGAGAAGCCGGCCACCACATCGGTCGGGTAATGGGCGGCCACCGCAATCCGGCTGAAGGCGAGCGCCAGGGTGACAACGAGAGCGGGCACGCGCCAGCGGGGAAACCAGAGCGCCAGGATGACGGTGACTGCCCCGACCGTCGCCGAATGGCCGGAGGGGAAGCTCGCATAGAGATAGCCGCCGCGGAAGGGCTCGATGAAGGCGGGGCCGAGCGTGTCGATCAAGGCCGGCCGCGCCCGCCCGATGGCGAATTTGACGATATAGACGATGATGGCGCTGAACCCGATGCCGGCGAGCGCAAACGCCGCCTGGCTCTGCAGGGTATGAATGCGGGCCCTCTGCCGCTCCTCGAGCGTGCGCCGGTCCTTGCCGGTGGTCCACAGCAGGACGCAGAAGGCGATCAGGAGATAAAACAACGTCCGGCCGACATCGGTCAGATCCCGCAGGAGCCAAAGCCCCGGCATGTTGCTGGATGAGGCGGCGCGCAGGATCGCCCCGTCATAGGGATGCAGGAAATAAAGGACGGGGAAGAGCAGAACGACCGCGACGGTCATCGGCCAGGTCCAGGGCAACGGTGCATCGGGCGGGACCGGAGAGCGCAAACCACGCGCCAGCGAATGGCGCGCGGCGCGGAGATTGGCGTTGAAGACATTCAAGCTGTTCCGCATCGTCACATCCGGCTCCGCGGCGAATAAATGAGGCGCCGCCCGGCCCGGTCAAGTGTTGCAAGAACGGCGCGGCGGGATTATCGCCATGCCTTGTCATTCAATTTTGTCAGCAGTGGGCCGCACAGGAGAAGCATTGATGGAAAAAGCCGGGAGTAAGAAGAAGCCGTTCGGCATCAACACGCAGCTGGCGCATTGCGGCAATGATCCGCGCGACTATCACGGCTTCGTCAACCCGCCCGTCGTCCATGCCTCGACGGTGCTTTTTCCCGATGCGCAGACGATGGCGACCCGGAACCAGAAATACACCTACGGCACGCGCGGCACGCCGACGAGCGATGCGCTCGCCCAGGCGATCGATACGCTGGAAGGCTCTGCCGGCACCATTCTCGTGCCCTCCGGCCTTGCCGCCGTCACCGTTCCCCTGCTCGCCTTCCTGTCGGCGGGAGACCATGTGCTGTTCGTCGATTCGATCTACAATCCGACGCGGCATTTCGCCGATACGATGCTGACCAGGCTAGGGGTAGAGGTCGAGTACTACGATCCGCTCCTCGGCGCCGGCATCGCGGAACGCATCCGCCCCAGCACCAAGGTCGTCTTCACCGAATCGCCCGGCTCCAACACGTTCGAGATGCAGGACATACCGGCGATCGTGGCGAGGGCGCATGAAGCCGGCGCCATCGTGATGATGGACAACACCTGGGCGACGCCGCTCTATTTCAGGCCGCTCGACCATGGCGTCGACATCTCCATCCATGCGGCGACGAAGTACCCTTCCGGCCATTCCGACGTGCTGCTCGGCACCGTCTCGGCCAATGAGCGCTGCTGGCCGACGCTATTGGCGGGCCATGGCGCGCTCGGCATGTGTGTGGGGCCTGACGATGCCTATCAGATCCTGCGGGGCCTGCGCACGATGGGCGTCCGGCTCGAGGCACACCAGAAGAACGCGCTCGAGATCGCCCGCTGGCTGGAAACGCAGCCCGGCGTCGCCTCGGTGCTGCACCCGGCGCTCGAAAGCCACCCCGGCCACGCGATCTGGAAACGCGATTTCACCGGCGCGTCCGGCATCTTCTCGATCGTGCTCGATGGCGGGGCCAGGAAGAAGGCGCATGCCTTCCTCGACGCGCTGGAAATCTTCGGCCTCGGCTATTCCTGGGGCGGCTATGAGAGCCTGGCGGTGCATGTCAGCCTTGCCGACCGCACCGTGAGCAAGACCGACTATCCCGGACCGGTGATCCGGCTGCAGATCGGGCTGGAAGATACGGCCGATTTGATCGCGGATTTGCAGAAGGGGCTCGCGGCGGCGGCTGTCGCGGAATAGCCCCTTTTTGAATTCCCGCTCTCCGGCACAACCACATGCCGTCAAGCTCACCCTTGGCAACTTATTGGAGTAGCGGAGGATTGCGACTCACGCCACCATCATTGCATCGCTGGGGGACGTGCCAGCGCGAGGCCCGGCGTCCATCATCCTCCCAGCGCCGGGCCTCATCGCATATGGCATTCCGCCGCCCTTTCCACTTTCTGCGGCCGATCTCGTTTTCCCTCTTGCGCCGATGGGCTGATATCTCTAGGGAAATCAACATTCGCCGAGGTGGCGGAGCGTAGCGCAGCCTGGTAGCGCACCTGATTTGGGATCAGGGGGTCGCAGGTTCGAATCCTGCCGCTCCGACCAGTTTCGCACTCAAGGGTGTCTGGATATGGTCGCACGCATATATCGTCCCGCCAAGACCGCCATGCAGTCGGGCAAGGCAAAAACCAAATCGTGGCTTCTGGAGTTCGAACCGGAGACGCCGCGCAAGGTGGAGCCGTTGATGGGCTACACCTCTTCCCGCGACACCAGGAGCCAGATCAGGCTTTTCTTTGACACCAGGGAAGAAGCCGTCGCTTATGCGGAAAGGAACGGCATCGCCTATCGCCTCGACGAGCCGAAAGAGGCCAAGCGCCGCAAGGTCTCCTACTCCGATAATTTCCGATACGACCGCCAGCAGCCCTGGACGCACTAAGCCAACGCATTGAACGGCCTGCCGCAAGCGTGTAAATGCTTGCCCCGTCGGTCCCGTAGCTCAGCTGGATAGAGCACCGGCCTTCTAAGCCGATGGTCGCAGGTTCGAGTCCTGCCGGGATCGCCATTTTTTCAATGGCTTAACACCGCGTTTTGACGTTCCCAACGACTATATGGCCGCCCGGTAACCAAATGCGAAGAAACGGCTGATAGCTTTCCTGCCAGAAAAGAATCGGCCCACCCGGCCTTGTCGCACCAATCGGCGGGAACCTTCTCATGGCCAGGAAAAGACGTTCATCCAAGCGCTCGTCCTTCTCGGGATCGGGCATCGCCCTCGCCGCCATCCTGGCGATGGGGGCTGCGAGCTGGTGGGCGGCCTATCAGGACAAGCACCCGAAGGCGGACTTCTCCGGTGTTTTCAGCCGGCTGTTGCCGCAGAAGGATGCGGGCGAGAAGGTGTCGAGGCCGAAAGAGGCCGAAGCAGGCAAAAAACCGAGCAGCGAACAGCCGAAGACGGCATCAGCCAGGGCCGATATTCCCCGTCCCCCTGCTCCCGTACGCCCGACGCCGGCGCCTTCAAGCAATGCCGGCACGCAGGTGGCGGCGGTGAAGCCGCCCGCTCCGCTCGCCAAGCCGAACGAGGCCAAGCCGTCCATCAGGAACATCCCGGTCGGCCGCGCCACCCCGGATACGACCCCGTCCGTCATCTATGCCAGGGAACGCCTCACCATCCACGAGCACGCATGGGATAAATCCGCGGCTGTCGGCACCGTCGAAAAGGGGCGTGAAATGCGCTCCTATGGCAAGACAGGCAAATGGCACCGCGTCGTCGTGCCATCGACCGACATGATCGGCTGGGTGCATGAGGACGAACTCGCCACTTCGCAGCCGCGCTCCTTCATAACGGGATCGATTTTCAGGCATCCGATCAAACCCGACATCTCCGCCCCCGCCCTGCCACCAATGCCGGTGGGGAAAAAATAGCGCTGGTTGTTTCCTCCGAGCAGGGTTGAACAGCATCTCCTCACATAGTATAACGCGCACGAAATATTACGTGCGCAAATCTGACGTGATTTCTCCGCAGCCGCTTGCCGCGGCGGGGGAGCGGGTATTTTTGCGCGTTTTTCCAACCAGCCGACGCAGCGGGTGAGCCATGGCACTCTCCTGCTTTCAGGGCAGCCGGAATTTCAGGCAATCCGGACGGAAGGAATTGGGCGTGAGGCATTTCCAGCATTCTGTCATCGCGGCCGCTGCCGCGGTTTTCACACTCGTGGCGCTCGGTTCGGCACAGGCTTCAGACACCGTGATCGCCACGCCGAAGAAGACGACGAGCGGCGCTTATGTGATGCGGCTCGGCGCGCGGCTGCCGCTCGAATGGGAGGCCGCGGTCGGCACGGAGATCGGCTTTGCCGGAAAAGCGCAGGACCCGCATCTGCTCGATGCGCCGGATGCGCCGCCATCGGCGCTGTGGAGCTGGGTCAAGCTGCCGGCCTCCGACATTCCGGGCTGGGATGGCGCCGACCTCAATCTGCGGCTTGGGACTGAGGATGGCAGCGGCAGCATCGGCATGGCGACACGGCGCCGCTGGTCGCTTGGCGATGGGGTGACGGCGCAGGTCAACGACAATTATTCGATGTGGTACACCGGGGCGGCGAGCCGGGAGAGCCATTGGCGCACGAGCAAGGCGCTGCGGCTCTCGTTCGACGACAGCCGAACCGCCTTCATCGCCCGGACGCAGCGCACCGATGCCGATCCGCGCTGGCGCACCAGCATCAGCGCCGAGCAGAAGATCTTCGGCAAGGTGAACCTCGTGACGTCGATGAACGATATCACCTCCGGCAACGGTACGCAGAGCTTCGGAGCGAATTACGCACATAAATGGTAGTGGACTGCGGCGCGCCATAACAGTCTGAACTACACCGTGGCGGCAGCGGCCACGCCGAGGCATGGTTTCCAGTGACAAGCACTGGAATGACGGAGGTGGAGATGGCTTCTCCATTTCTGCAGCCTCTCCGCCCGTTAAAATACCGCCGATTTGCCGCCAACCACCGCGATTTGCCGCCAACAGTTAAACTTCCGTCATTCCAGTGCTTGTCACCGGAATCCATGCCTCACCATCTCCGCTGTCTCAGCAGGGAAGAATTGGCTGCACCGTGTGGTTTTTCAGGCCTCTATTCCCCGCCTTCGCCCTGCCCCTCCTCGAAGGCGGCAAGCACGCTGGCGGCGAGCGGGCGGGTGATGCGGGATTTCTGCTCCAGGGCCACCCGGTCGAGGCGGTCGACGATCCTGTTGGCAGCGACGAGCGAGCGCTCGATGCGGCTGACGAGATAGCTGACGATATGCGGCTCGACGAGAAGCTGCCGGTCGGCGAAGAGCTTGTAGATGACGGCGGTCAGAAGCGCGTCGTCTGGCTCGGAAATCTCCACCACAGTCGCCGCCTTCAGCCGCGAGGCAAGGTCCGGCAGCGTCACCGGCCAGTTGGCCGGCCAGCGGCGCGATGTCATCAACAGTGACGTGCCGGACTGGCGGACAGTGTTGATCAGGTGGAAGAGCCCGGTCTCGTCGAAAGGCTCCGCGCCGATATCATCGATCAGCACCGGGCCGGCCGACGCCTTTTCCAGGGCATCGGGTCCGATCCCGCCAGCATTGAGGATTTCGGCGTCCGAAGCCGCCTTCCAGATCGCCGCCAGATGGGTCTTGCCGGAACCGGTCGGCCCGGCGAGCACCGTGACAGGCGATAGCCAGTTCGGCCAGCGATCGATGATATCGACGGCGGCGCGGTTCGAGGTTGCGACGATCAGGTCGTCGCGACCATAGCCCGGCTCATGGCCGAGCTCGAGCGGCAATTGACGGGGCAAGGCGGCAGTCATGCGATATCGTCCACCGGGAATGGCCTCATTCGGCGTCTCCTGCCGGTTCCCTCGCCCGCTTGACATGCTCGATCTCGGTGTGGCGGCTGCGGTACATCGGCGACTGCAGATAGCGGGAGAGCGCGAAGCGCACCAGCACGCCGACGGCGGCGGCGGCCGGAACGGCGATCAGCATGCCGGTGAAGCCGAGGAACGAACCAAAGGCGAAGAGCGCGAACATCAGCCAGACCGGATGCAGGCCGACAGAGGAGCCGACCAGCTTGGGCTGCAATATGTTGCCCTCGATGAACTGGCCGATGAAGAAGACGATGGCGACGGCGCAGACCATGATCCAATCAGGCCAGAACTGGACCAGCGCTACGCCGATCGCCAGCACGAGGCCGACCAGCGAGCCGATATAGGGGATGAAGCTGATGAGGCCGGCGAAAAGCCCGATCAGGAGGCCGAAATTCAGCCCGACGATGGTGAGGCCGACGGCATAGATGGTGCCGAGGATCAGGCAGACTGTGCCCTGCCCGCGAATGAAGCCGGCGATCGCGGCATCCATCTCGCGTGCGATCTGGCGCACGGTCTGCACGTGGTCGCGCGGCACCCAGGAATCGATGCGCTCGACCATGCGGTCCCAATCGAGCAGCATGTAGAAGGCGACCACCGGGGTGACGACGAAAAGCGCGGCGATATCGATCAGCGCCTTGCCGGAGTTCCACAGGGACTGGAAAAGTGTGGAGAGGAAGCCCGCCCCCTGCTGGAGCAAGGCGCTGAGATTGTCCTGGATGACGGAGCTGTCGACACCGATGAACTTCTTCAACCAGGGGGAATCTCGGTCGGCGATGAGCGACTGGAGCTGGGTTATATAGCCGGGCAGCCGGGCTATGAAATCGGTCAGCTGGGTTGCCAGCACCGGCACGATGATCATCAGCGCTAGGACAAGCACGATCAGGAAGACGATGAGGATCACCACCGTCGCGGCAAGGCGCGAAAGCCCGAGCCGCTCCAGGCGGTCGGCAATGGGATCGAGGAAATAGGCAAGCGCCAGCCCCGCCACGAAGGGCAGGAGGATGGAGCTGAATATCCACAGGAAGAGCACGAACAGCGCCATGGCGCCCAGCCAGAACACGGCCTGACGGCGCACATTGGCGGCAAGGGTATTGACCTGCACGTCGACGTGAATATCGCGCTCAGGCCTGGTCTTTACCGGTGTCTTCGCCATGCTGATCAAGTGCCGTTCGTTCGAGCCCCGATTTGGGCCATGTGATGAGATAGGCCGTTGCCGGAGCCGGGGTCAAGGGTTGTCGCCGTTACATATGGGTCATGCCCGGCGTTTGTCGCACCGCGCCCGGCAATCTGCGCGCTTTTCCGGCGGGTGCGGCCATATCGGCCTTGCGGGACGGGCAAACTCGTGCCATTGCGCCCAACACAAGAGTTTATCCGGCGCATCGGGAGTTAAGCGATGACTGGCGAGAGCCACAAGGCCAAGAATGGTTTGACCTATGCTGAGGCGGGCGTCGATATCGACGCCGGAAATCTTCTGGTGGAGAAGATCAAGCCGCTGGTGCGTTCGACCCGGCGTCCGGGCGCCGATGGCGAGATCGGCGGCTTCGGCGGGCTTTTCGACCTGAAGGCAGCGGGCTTCACCGATCCCGTGCTGGTGGCGGCCAATGATGGCGTCGGCACCAAGCTGAAGATCGCCATCGATGCGGGGCACCACGACACGGTCGGCATCGATCTCGTCGCCATGTGCGTCAACGACCTCGTGGTGCAGGGCGCGGAGCCCCTCTTTTTCCTCGACTATTTCGCGACCGGCAAGCTCGACCCCGACCAGGGCGCTGCGATCGTCGCCGGCATTGCCGAGGGCTGCCGGCAGGCGGGTGCGGCGCTGATCGGCGGCGAGACGGCGGAAATGCCGGGCATGTACCGCGACGGCGATTATGATCTCGCCGGTTTCGCGGTGGGGGCCGCGGAGCGCGACCGCCTGCTGCCGAAGGGCGATATCAATTCCGGAGACGTCATTCTCGGCCTCGCCTCCTCGGGCGTGCATTCCAACGGCTTCTCGCTGGTGCGCCGCATCGTCGAGCTCTCGGGTCTCGGCTGGGATGCCGATGCTCCGTTTGCGCCCGGCACTTCGCTCGGGGCCGCCCTGCTGACGCCGACCCGCATCTATGTGAAGCCGTTGCTCGCGGCGATCCGTGCTGGTGACGGCATCAAGGCGCTGGCGCACATCACCGGCGGCGGCTTCCCCGACAATATCCCGCGTGTGCTGCCTTCGGGGCTTGCGGCGGAGATCGACCTTTCGGCCATAGAGGTGCCCGCCGTATTCTCCTGGCTTGCCAAGACGGGCGGTGTCGCGCGCGACGAGATGCTGCGCACCTTCAATTGCGGCATCGGGATGATCGTGGTCGTGGCACCGGAAAAAGCCGCGGAAATCGCGGCGATCCTCACGGCGGAAGGCGAGAAGGTGGAGACGCTAGGGCAGATGATTCCGCGCGAGGGTGCGGGCGTCGTCTATCGCGGCACGCTGGCGCTCTGATGATGAAAAAACGCGTCGCCGTCCTCATTTCCGGGCGCGGGTCGAACATGTCCGCGCTGATCGGGGCCTGCAAGGATCCCGCCTATCCTGCGGAAATCGTCGCCGTCATCTCCAACAAGCCCGATGCTGCGGGGCTGGAGGTGGCGCGGAGCCACGGGATCGAGGCGATCGCGGTGCCGCAGAAGGATCATCCAACGCGCACCGCGCATGAAGATGCGATCAGCGCCGAGCTTTCCCGCATTGCGCCCGATGTCATCTGCCTCGCCGGTTATATGCGGCTGATGTCGGCGGAATTCGTGGCGCGGTGGGAAGGCCGGATGATCAATATCCACCCGTCGCTGCTCCCGCTCTTCAAGGGCCTCGACAGCCATGCCCGCGTTCTGGAATCCGGCATGCGCGTTCATGGTTGCACGGTGCATTTCGTCACCGCCGAAATGGATGGCGGCCCGATCATCGCGCAAGGCGTGGTGCCGGTGAAACCCGATGATACGGAAGAGACGCTCTCAGCACGTGTGCTGACGGTGGAGCACAAGCTCTATCCGCTGGCGCTGCGGCTTGTGGCGGAAGGAAAAGTCTGGATGAAGGATGGCCGGATTGTCTATTCCGGGCTCGGCGAGGATGATAGGACAGCGTTGAGCGCGTTTTAAGCGGGCGCATCCAGCCAGTTTTCGATCCGAAGGGCACGGATGCGCTTGAACTCTCCGGTATTGGCGGTTACCAGCACCGCCCCCAGCGTATGCGCATGAGCGGCGATGAACAGATCGTTGGGCCCGACAGGCTTGCCAATGGATTCGAGCTCCGCACGGATGTCCCCATATTGGGCATCGGCAGGCACATCGAGCGGAAGAATTGAAATACTTCCCAGGATAGCCTCTATTTGCGCCAGCAGTTTTGGCGATTTTTTCCTGGCGCAGCCATAGCGCAACTCCGCAGCCGTAATGATGCTTACGCAGACGGCATCCGGCCCGATTTCGGCGATGCGTTTCGCGACAGGACCATGCGGGTTTCGCGCGAGCTCAGATACGATGTTGGTATCCAGCATATAGAGCCCGCTCAAAGATCGATTTCCTTTGCCGGCAACAGGGTATCGTCAATATCCGGAAACTGATCCTCCGGCTCGAGAGGCTTCAACTCGGCCAGGACTTCAAGCAAATTCTTGCGTTGCACAGGTTCGATGATGAGCCGGTTTCCGTCGCGATGAATTATCACCCGGTCGCCAGGAAGCTCAAAGTCAGCCGGTATGCGAACCGCCTGGCTCTTGTTGTTGCGGAAGAGCTTTGCCTCCCGCGGAGACGCAGGGTCATTGTGCCGGAGATTGGGCATGGCAGCCTCCTTGTGCATATCCATTAGTATATGCACAATGACGAAACCAATTTCAAGTGACCCACCTAGCTGGCCAGTCTCACCCACACCTTGATGTCGTGAAACGCCGCACCGCCATTGGGCGCCGGTGAATCCGCACCGGTCAGGATATTGATGCCCTCGCCGCGCTCGAAGGCGGAGTTCGGGAATATGCCTTCCGAAATCACCACGCCGCGGCGTTGCGTATCCTGCACCTTGGCGTGCAGGACGAGTTCGCCGCGCCGATTGCCGATTTCCACCCGATCGCCATCGGTGATGCCCAATGTCGCTGCGTCGTCGGGATGGATCATGAGTTCCGGACGGATGTTCTTGGCGCGCGAGGTCGGCGTTTCGGTAAAGGTCGAATTGAGGAAATTATGCGCGGGCGATGTCGCGAGACGGAACGGATGTTCGGCGTCCGCCACCTCGATCGCCTGCCAATGGTCCGGAAATTCCGGCAGATCGGCGTAAGGCCCCTGCGGCCCCATGGAGCGCGGCGGCTTGTTGGGCGATGGGCTTCCCGTCCAGTCCGGCTTGAAGCGGAACTTGCGGTCCGGCCAGTTGAAGCCCTTCAGATAGTGGGCACGATCGAACTCCGGCTGCATGTCGAGCCAGCGGCGTTCCTTCAGCTCGTCAAAGCTCGGCAGGCCGCTTGCGCGCAGCATGTTGTCGATCAACGTTCTTTCATCGACGTTGAAGCCCGGCAGATGACCGACGCCCAGGCGGTTCGCCAATTCGTTGAGGACGTAGAGATTGGGCCGCGCTCCGCCCGGCGCGTCGACAATCTTCGGCCCCAGCACGATATGCTGCTGCCCGCCGCCGCGATAGATATCGTCATGCTCCAGGAACATGGTCGCCGGCAGCACCACGTCGGCGAGCTTGGCCGTGTCGGTCATGAACTGCTCGTGGACGACCATGAACAGATCCTCCCGCAGCATGCCCTGACGGATCAGGCGCTGCTCCGGCGCGACATTGGCCGGATTGGTGTTCTGGATGAGCATCCCCATGACGGGCGGGCCGCCGTTCAGCGCTTCCTTGTCGCCGGTCAGCACACGGCCGATCTTGGACTGGTCGAGATAACGGATATCGGGATCCTTGAACGCCTTGCCCTCGATCTCCGACTTGTCCATGCGGAAAATGCCGGAATTGGAGTGGAATGCGCCGCCGCCCTCATGCAGCCACGCGCCTGTCACGGCGGGGATGCAGGAGGCGGCGTGCATGCTGACCGCGCCGTTGCGCTGACGGGTGAAGCCATAACCGAGGCGGAAGAAGGTTCGCTTGGTGGTGCCGACGAGACGGGCGAAGGCCTCGATCTCCTCCACGGAAAGACCGGTGATGGCGGAAGCCCATTCCGGCGTGCGGCTTTGCAGGTGGCGTTCCAGCCCCTTCGGATCGTCGGTATAGGCGTTGAGATAGTCCCAGTCGGCCATCCCGTCGCGGAAAAGCACATGCATGACGGCGCAGGCGAAAGCGCCGTCCGTGCCGGGCTTCAGCACCAGCCCCAAATCCGCCTGGCGGACCGTGGCGTTCTCATAGACATCGATGGCGACGATCTTCGCGCCACGCTCCTTCCGCGCCTTTACCGCATGGGTCATGACATTGACCTGCGTGGTCGCGGCATTGGTGCCCCAGATCACCACGCAATCGGCCTTCGCCATCTCGCGCGGATCGACGCCGGTCAGGCTGCCCGTGCCGGCATAGAAGCCGGTCCAGGCGAGATTGGTGCAGAAACTGTCGAACTGGTTGGAATATTTCTTGGCGTGGCGCAGGCGGTGGATCGAATCACGCTGCACCAGCCCCATGGTGCCGGCATAATAATTGGGCCAGATGCTCGCCGAGCCATATTCGGTTTCCATCTTGAGGAAGCGCTCGGCCACGAGATCGAGCGCCGCCTCCCAGGAGGCTTCCTTCCACACGCCCTCGCCCTTGCCACCGGCACGGATCAACGGCTTCAGCAGCCGGTCCGGATGGTGGATGCGCTCGGCATAGCGGGCGACCTTGGCGCAGATGACGCCGTCGGTATAGCTGTTCTCCTTCGCGCCGCGGACGCGGCCGATGGTGTGCGGGCCCAGCACCTCCACGTCGAGCGCGCAGGTGGAGGGGCAATCGTGCGGGCAGGCGGAATGCCCGATATGTAGGACGTGCTTGTTCATGGCTTATCCATATCAGCTGAGCCGGATGATGACGACTCCTATGACGATCAGCACCGCCGCGGCAACCCGCTTGGGACCGACGCGTTCCTTCAGGAAAAGTGCCGAAATGAGGATGGCGAAGAGGATCGACGTTTCACGCAGCGCGGCCACGACGGCTACGGGCGCTTTTGTCATCGCCCACAGCGCCAGGCCATAGGAGCCGAGCGTCCCCACGCCGCCGATGAGCGCCAGATGCAGGCGGCCGCGCAGGTGCAGCCGGATCCGCTCGCGATGCAGGACGAGCGTCCAGAGAACCAACGGAATTGCATTGAGCAGGAAGACCCACATCGTATAGGCGGCGGGCGCGCCTGATTTGCGCACGCCGATGCCGTCCACCAGCGTATAGGCCGCGATGAAGAGTGCATTGACGAGGGCGAGCACGGTGGTCCGCCCATTGCCGATGACGGCTCGCCGCCTGGCCTCGAAAGCGAGGGCCAGCACGCCGAATGAGATGAAGGCGATGCCGATCCAGCGCGGCAGCGGCAGCACCTCGCCGATCAGCGGTCCGCTGGCGAGCGCCACCAGAAGCGGCGGCGTGCCCCGCATGATCGGATAGGCCTGGCTCATGTCGCCGCCCTCATAGGCCGCAGCCACCAGGCAGATATAGGCTACCTGGAGCACCATCGACATGGCGAGGAAGGGCCAGCTCGACCTGTCAGGCGCCGGCAGGAAGGGCAGGAGAGCCGCGGCCATCAGCCCCGCCGCGCCGACGACGATGACGGCGTTGAGGAATTTGTCGCCGTTGGATTTGACGACGGCATTCCAGCTCGCATGGAGAAAGGCGCCCAGGAGGACGATGAGAACAACCGTGCCGGACATGTGGCCCACGTCACCAGAATCAGGAAGGACCGCGAAAGCGGAACGCAATCTATGGCATATCCGCCAGAGAGCGAATAGAAGCGTCGGCCATGAACTATCGCCACGCCTATCATGCCGGGAATTTCGCCGACGTCTTCAAGCACGTCGTGCTTGCCCGTATCATCGAATATCTGAAGCGCAAGGAGCAGGCCTTCCGGGTGATCGATACCCATGCCGGCATCGGCCGCTATGATCTCGCGGGAACGGAAGCCGGCAAGACCGCCGAGTGGAAGCAGGGAATTGCGCGTCTTACGGAGACCTCCGCAGGAGCCATTCCGCCCGATACGGCAGAGCTTCTTGCCCCGTATCTCGATGTCATCCGTGCGGAAAACACAGACGGTGACCTGAAAACCTATCCCGGCTCACCGCTTCTGGCGCGCAGCCTGATGCGCAAGCAGGACCGCCTTTCGGCCATCGAGTTGCATCCTGACGACGCGCGCGTGCTTTCCGAACTCTTCGCCGGCGACCATCAGGTGCGCGTTATCCATCTCGACGGCTGGCTGGCGCTCGGCGCGCATCTGCCGCCGAAGGAAAAGCGTGGTCTCGTGCTCGTCGACCCGCCTTTCGAGAAGGCTGGCGAGTTCGACCGGCTGGTCGATGGGCTCGCCAAGGCGCACAAGCGCTTCTCCGGCGGAACCTATGCGCTGTGGTATCCGGTCAAGGACCGCCAGGAGGTGAAACGCTTCGTCTCAAGGCTCCATGAAACGGGCATCCCGAAGATATTGCGGCTGGAGCTGGCGATTCGGCCGCCCTCTCCCGCCCCCCGCCTTGACGGCAGCGGCATGATCATCGTCAACCCACCCTATACGCTTGAAAACGAGATGAAACTGTTGCTTCCCTGCCTCACAGAGCTGCTCGCCGAGGCAAAGGGCGGGTCGTTCACGATAGAGTGGGTTCGCGGAGAGCATGTTGCGACTTGACCCGAGCCGGTCTCTGGCCGACATTGCGCTTATATTTACGGGATAGGATTTAATACAATGAAGCGCTTCGGACAGTTCAGCCATATGCTTGCCTCTGCGGCACTTGCTCTTTCGACCGTCCTTTCCGTGGGCGGGCTTTCCTCCACACCCGTTCAGGCCGCCGATTTTCTGATGACCGCACCCGACACCTATGTCGACAACAGCGGCATCTGCGGCGACCAGCGCGTCCTGAAGACCATCGTCTCGCGCTTCAGCTATCAGGTAACCCATGTTCCCAACCTGCCGATGGTCGAGATTTCGTCCTTCAGCGACATTTATCAGAAACGCTTTGAGCCGGCGCAGCGCTCCTCCGAGATCACCCGTCACTATTGCGGCGCAACGGCGATGCTCTCCGATGGCGAGCAGCGGCGGGTCTGGTATCTCATCGAGGAAGGCCAGGGCTTCGCCTCGATCGGCGACAATGTCGAATTCTGCGTCTCCGGCTTCGACCGCTGGAACGTCTATGACAGCGGCTGCCGGGTTCTGAGATAATGAGGCAGTGAGATAGGGAATAGTGAGTAGAGAAAGCCGCTGCTTACTATCTCACTATTCACGGCTCACCAGGGGGCGAGATGCAGGGAAGAAGCTTTCTGACGCTGGCGGTGCTGGCGGCTATTGTCTGGTTTCTTTACTCGCTTCTCGACGGCAACCGGCCGACCTCCCTCCCCCAGGATAATGGCGGAGGCCTTTCCTCCCGGGATAGCAATACGAATCAGGAGAGCAGCCCCAGTCCCGCCGCCGAGACTGACGAGGCACAGCCACCGCAGGGGCAAGGCTTCGATTTCTATGTGCTTTCACTTTCCTGGTCGCCGAGCTACTGCGCCACGGAAGGCTCGCGCGCCGACCGGCAGCAATGTTCATCCGGCCGCCCCTATTCCTTCGTCGTGCATGGTCTCTGGCCGCAATATGAGCGTGGCTATCCGCAGGATTGCGCCGTCGGCGAGCGCTATGTGCCGCGCCAGATGGTGTCTGGCATGCGCGACATCATGCCTTCGACCGGGCTGATCGTGCATGAATGGCGCAAGCACGGAAGCTGCACCGGCCTTTCGCAATCGGATTATTTCTCGGCGGTGCGGCGCGCCTATCAGGCGATCACCATACCGGCGAGCTTCCGCAACGTCACCGCGAGCCGCGATATCGATCCGATGCAGGTCGAGAAAGCCTTCGCGGCGGCCAATCCTGGCCTGCCTGCAGATGGCATAGCGGTCACCTGCGAGGATGGATATCTGCAGGACGTGCGGATCTGCATGACGAAGGATCTGCAGTTCCGCAGTTGCGGCGAGGTGGATGCGGACGCCTGCCGCCGGCGCTCCGTCACCATGCCGCCGGTGCGCTGACGGCTTCCGAACAAGGGGATGACCCGGAATTGGCGCTTGCGCCGTCCCGCGCCGGAAAATAGCGTCGCACCGTCCTCAGATTTCCAGGAGTTTCCGGTTTCATGACAAAAATTCTTTATGCATCCGCCTCGCCCTACAGCGCCAAGGTGCTGATGGCGGCGCATTATGCGGGTATCCCCGTCGAGGCGGTGACCGTCAATACCAATGACGAGCCGGAAATTCTCGTCTCGGCCAACCCTCTGGGCAAGATCCCGACCCTGATCACCGATGACGGCAAGGCCGTCTTCGACAGCCGCGTCATCACGCAATATCTGAACCGCGTCTCCGGCAACAAGCTTTTCCCGCGCAATGCCGAAAAGCGGCTCGATGCCGAAAAGCTGGAATCGCTGGCCGACGGGCTTAGCGATGCCCTGCTCGCCCATGTCTATGAGCGCCGCTTCCATCCGCCGGAAAAGGTCCATCAGCCCTGGCTCGACCTGCAATGGCGCAAGGCCGTGCGGGCGCTGGATCTTCTCAACGAAGCGCCGCCACGCGTCGGCGCCAAGCTCCATGCCGGCCATATCGCGCTTGCCGCGGCGCTCGGCTATCTCAATCTGCGTTTCGAGGGACAGTGGGAGCGCGGCCGGCCGAAGCTGAAGCGCTGGCTCAAGCGTTTCGGCGAGCTGCATCCGGAACTGGCGACGCTGCTGCCGAAGTGAGTTTAGGTCCTACCAATCCGCATGGCCTTCTGTTGAATGAAAGGCCGTGCGGCGGCCGCTATTTTTGAAAGAAAGTTCGGACTGAAGCGACCGAGAACCTCTGCATTCGGGTCGAGATAATAAGAAGTCTCAGCGATATCGTAGTTAAATTCGGAAACGGTTATCCAAGCGTCTTTCCACTCACGCAGGCCAGCACGGCGGCGTTCAAGGGCCGGAACAGGCAATGCTGTCTGATCGAAACGCGGCGGCGTGCCCGAGATAGCGAGCAGAAGAACGTGGGTGACGGTATTCGATGGGACAGCCAATAGAAGACAAACGGGCCGTTCTTTGCGACCCTCTGTTTCGCCTTTATCCGCCTGCCAACGCCAGAGATAAGGATAGGTCAGAATCGACCCCGTCGGCGGCAGCCGGTTATTCATCGCTGGTGCCGCCGTCGGCGATCAATTTGTCGAGCTCCGGCAAAAAGACGTCGGCGAGTTCACGCGGCATTTCGCCGGGGCCGAAAACCTGGCACGGGTCGGTCTTGCGGATATTCTGAAAATCCTCATAGGTCATGAGAACATAGCGGGGCTTTCGATGTTGCGTGATCGTGACGGGCGCCCGGTCGGCTGCCATGGTCACATGCTTGAAATCACGCAAAAGATCGACGGTTGTGAATAGCTTCATGGCGCACCTCTCGGTATAAATATACGAATTATTCGAATAATTCGCAAGTCCACCGGCAATCTGCGCAACCAACAAAAAAAGCCGGGCAAATTGCCCGGCTTTTCCGTGTCCAATCCCTGAGGAATTAGAACTTGTAACCGATACCCATGCGGATGTCGTGGGTCTTCAGGTCCGACTCGACCGTGCCAGCGCCCAGATCATAGTCCTTGTTGCCGAAATCGGTGTAGCGATATTCGACACGGCCGATGACGTTCTGCGTGATGAAGGCTTCGGCGCCGACACCGGCGGTCCAGCCAGCGCGGAACTTGCTTTCATCATCGACACCATCGTCGAGCTTGATCTGCGAACCGGCGACACCACCCGTGACGTAGAGAAGGGCCGGATCCATGGCATAACCGACGCGGGCGCGCAGCGAACCGTCGAAGCCCTGCTTGGCCTCGATACCGCCCTTGTCATCCTTCAGCCAGGAATAGCCGGCATCGCCTTCAACACCGTAGACGATGTTGCCGTCCTGGAAGTTCCAGCCGGCATAGCCGTGAAGCTTGGGAGCGTTGTCCTTGATGTCACCGACGGCGTCGGTGCCGAACTTGCCCCAGGTCCAGGCGCCATCGAGACCGATATAGCCGCCCGCCCAGGTGTACTGGGGAGCCACTTCGACCGGAGCAGCCGGTTCCGGCGGCTGTTCGACGATGGCGTCAGCAGCCATGGCGGAAACGGAAAGCGGCAGCAGCGCAGCCGTAGCGAGGAAGAGTGTCTTAAGAGTGCGCATGCGCATTCTCCTTACTTATTTTACTATCGGACGCGTTTTCCAGACTTGGGAGAGAGGATGTGGGCCTCGCAGAAAACGCGCTGTTACGGGGCGGAACATCGTGGCTAATTGCGGCGCGACATGTGCGCTTTAGTGGAGAGAAGCTGTCGATAAGGTGGCGGAATTGTGATGTTGCAATATGGCAACAAGGCAGGTGGCGACCTATATGGAAGATCAATGGCCTAAGACAAAGAGTTCAAGCGCGGTTTTGTCAGCATTCTGGGGTCAAAGACCGATTTTTCCAGCGAATCCCGGCTGCATTTTGCATCGTGCGATGGCATCACATTGGGCCGTGGAGCCAGAAAGGAATCGTTTACCGTGAATTCTGAAACACCGGCCGCTTCCGCCCTGCCCGCCGTGGCGCTCGTCACCGGTGGAGCCAGGCGAATCGGCAAGGCGATCGTCGAGGACCTGGCGGCCCATGGCTTTGCCGTGGCGATCCACTGCAACGGATCCATGAGCGAGGGCGAGGCGCTTGCCGCGGCGATCGGGGCCAAAGGCGGCCGTGCGGCGGCGGTCCAGGCGGATCTCTGCGATTCGCAAGCCCTGTCCGACCTGATCGGCCAGACGCAGGCGAAGCTCGGGCCCGTGCGGCTGCTCGTCAACAATGCCTCCATCTTCGTCGAGGACCATGTGGGCGCCCTCGATGAGGAGAAATGGGAAAAGCATTTCGCCCTGCATCTGAAGGCGCCGGTGTTCCTTGCCGAGAGCATGGCGGCGGCCCTGCCCGAGGGCGAAGACGGGCTGATCGTCAACATCATCGACCAGCGGGTCTGGAAGACCAACCCGCTGTTCTTCTCCTATACGCTGTCGAAATCGGCGTTGTGGACGGCGACCCGCACGCTGGCGCAGGCGCTCGCGCCCCGCATCCGCGTCAATGCCATCGGTCCTGGGCCGACATTGCCGAGCGAACGGCAGGATGTGAGAGATTTTCGGCGGCAGGTCGAAGCGATACCTCTCAAGAAAGGACCGTCCCTTGCTGAATTCGGCCGAACGATTCGCTATCTCTGGGAGATGAAGTCGGTGACCGGCCAGATGCTGGCGCTCGACGGCGGCCAGCATCTGGCATGGCAGACACCTGATATCCTGGGAATTTCCGAATGAATGGCCCGAAGAAAACAGGCAGCCCCGGGGGTCGGCAGGACGATATTGCCGGCGTCCTGATGGACGAGATGGAAAACGAGGACGAGACCTTCGAGGAAGAGGCGGTTGAAGCCCGCGGCGCCGCCCTTACCGATGCGATCAAATGGGATTCGGCGCTGGAGGATGCCGACGATGCGGCGCTTGCCGGGTTGAGCGGCGCCGAGGTGATCAACGCCTTCGTCAAGCGCCTGCCCAACAAGCCCGGCGTCTATCGCATGTTCAACCAGGCGGGCGACGTGCTTTATGTCGGCAAGGCGCGCAGCCTCAAGAAGCGTGTCTCGAACTACACGCGTCTCGGCGGGCATACCAACCGCATCGCGCGGATGATCCGCGAGACGGCGACGATGGAGTTCGTCGTCACCCGCACGGAAACCGAGGCGCTGCTGCTCGAGGCGAACCTGATCAAACGCCTCAGGCCGCGCTTCAATGTGCTGATGCGCGACGACAAATCCTTCCCCTATATTCTGATGACGGGGGATCACCGCGCGCCCGGCATCTTCAAGCATCGCGGCGCGCGCTCGCGCAAGGGCGACTATTTCGGCCCGTTCGCCTCAGCCGGCGCGGTCGGGCACACGCTCAATGCGCTGCAGCGCGCCTTCCTGTTGCGCACCTGCACCGATTCGGTGTTCGAGACACGCACGCGCCCCTGCCTGCTCTACCAGATCAAGCGCTGCTCCGGCCCTTGCACGCACGAGATCAGTGACGAGGATTATGCCCGGCTGGTCGCCCAGGCGAAGGCCTTCCTCTCCGGCAAGAGCCAGGCGGTGAAGGAGAACCTTTCCGAGGCGATGCGCGAGGCATCCGCCGAGCTCGATTTCGAGCGCGCCGCCATCTATCGCGACCGCCTCGCCGCGCTCTCGCATGTGCAGAGCCATCAGGGGATCAACCCGCAGACGGTGGAGGAGGCCGACGTCTTCGCCATTCATCAGGAAGGCGGCATGACCTGCATCCAGGTCTTCTTCTTCCGCACCGGGCAGAACTGGGGCAACCGCGCCTATTTCCCGAAGGCGGATGCCTCCCTCCCCGGCGCGGAAGTGTTGGGCGCATTCCTGTCGCAGTTCTATGACGACAAGCCCTGCCCGAAGCTCGTGCTGCTTTCGGAAAAGGTGGAGGACCAGGAACTGCTCGCCGAGGCGCTTTCGACGCGGGCGGGGCACCGCGTTCAGGTCAACGTGCCGCAGCGCGGCGAGAAGAAGTTCCTGGTCGATCATGCGCTCACCAATGCGCGCGAGGCGCTGGGACGGCGGCTGGCCGAGACTTCGTCGCAGGCGCGGCTTTTGAAAGGGCTTGCCGAAACCTTCGAGCTGCCGCGCGTGCCGCGGCGCATCGAGGTCTATGACAATTCGCACATCATGGGCACCAATGCGGTCGGCGGCATGATCGTCGCCGGGCCGGAGGGTTTCGTCAAAAACCAGTACCGCAAGTTCAACATCCGCTCGCAGGACATCACGCCCGGTGACGATTTCGGCATGATGCGCGAGGTGATCGAGCGCCGCTTCGCCCGGCTGGTCAAGGAACACGGCCTGCCGGCGGAGAAACAGGCGTCCGAGGGGGAGAATGCGGACGACATCGACATCTCAGGCGAAGGCTTCCCCGCATGGCCGGACCTGATCCTGATCGACGGCGGCCAGGGCCAGGTCGGCGCGGTGCGCGGCATCCTGTCGGAGCTCGGCATCGGCCATTTCGTCACCTCCATCGGCATCGCCAAGGGCGTTGACCGCGATGCGGGGCGGGAGCGCTTCTTCGTCGAGGGCAAGGCACCCTTCACCCTGCCGCCGCGCGATCCGGTGCTCTATTTCATCCAGCGGCTGCGCGACGAGGCGCACCGCTTCGCCATCGGCACGCACCGGGCGCGGCGCAAGAAGGAGATGGTCAAGAACCCGCTCGACGAGATCGCCGGCATCGGACCGGCGCGCAAGCGGGCGCTCCTGCACCAGTTCGGCACGGCGAAGGCGATCTCCCGCGCCGCGGTCGAGGATCTCATGCAGGTGGACGGCATTTCGGAAGCCATGGCCCGCGCCATACGCGACCATTTTCATGAAGAGCGATAAGATTGGCACTCTTCGATTACCCCCGGCCCGCAATTGCGACCCGTTGCGTCGGAGCTGAGTGTTGATTTTTTGCCCGCATCCCTGTTGATGTGTTCACACTGGGTCGTGCACCTTCTCAGGCGCGCAAAAGAGACCGAATCTTTTTGAATTGCTGCATGATTTCTCCTTAATCCTCTGCGATTTAAGGATCGTGCGGTGGGAGATCAGCCGAGAATGCGGAAAAATGCCCTGTCCTTGCCGAATATCCTCACCTATGGGCGCATCCTTGCGGTCCCGCTGGTGGTCCTGTGCTTTTTCGTCGAGGGCAGCCTGAAATCCAGCGATACCGCGCGCTGGACCGCGCTGAGCATCTTTGCAGCCGCCAGCATCACCGATTTCTTCGACGGCTATCTGGCGCGCATGTGGAAACAGACCTCGACGATCGGCCGGATGCTCGACCCGATCGCCGACAAGCTGCTCGTCTCGGCCTGCCTGCTGCTGCTTGCGGCCGACCGCACGATCGCGGGATGGACGCTGTGGGCGGCGATCATCATCCTGTGCCGGGAGATCCTGGTCTCGGGCCTGCGCGAATATCTGGCGGAGCTGAAAGTCAGCGTACCGGTCAGTACGCTCGCGAAATGGAAGACGACGATCCAGATGGTCGCCATCGGCTTCCTGCTCGCCGGCCATGCGGGCGACAAGTACCTTCCCTATACGACGGAGATGGGCATCACGCTTCTCTGGATATCGGCGCTCGTCACGCTCTATACTGGCTGGGATTATTTCCGGGCCGGCCTGAAACATGTGATCGATTGAAGCATGATCCCGAAAAGTTGCAGACTTTTCGGATAAGATCATTCGATGGGATTAAAATGACAACGAAACTCGTCTATTTCGCCTGGGTGCGTGAGCGCATCGGCAAGCCGGAAGAGGAAATCGACCTTCCAGCCGACGTGCGCACCGTGGGAGAGCTTCTCGACCATCTGAAAACCCGCGGCGAGGAATATGAAGCCGCGCTGGAATATCCCGATGTCATCCGCGTTGCCATCGATCACGAGCATGTCGACCATGGCGAGAAAATCGCCGGGGCGCGCGAGATCGCGCTCTTCCCGCCGATGACCGGAGGGTGAGATGAGCGCGCGTGTCGTGCCGCATATCAGCGTCCAGCGCCAGGATTTCGACATCGCGCATGAAATCGCTGAAATGACTGTGGGGCGGACCGATATCGGCGCGGTGGTGACCTTCAGCGGCCTGTGCCGCGACGAAGGCGAGACACTCGCCGCGCTCGAGCTCGAACATTATCCCGGCATGGCGGAAGCCGAGATCGGCCGGATCGCGGCGGAGGCGCTGCAGCGCTGGCCGCTCACCGGGCTGCGCATCATCCACCGCCATGGGAAAATCCTGCCCGGTGAAAACATCGTCCTCGTCGCAGCCGCCTCGGCGCATCGCCAGGCGGCATTCGAGGCGGCCTCCTTCCTGATGGATTTCCTGAAAACCAACGCCCCTTTCTGGAAAAAAGAGCACCGCCGCGACGGCAAGGAAGGCGGATGGGTGGAGGCGAAAGCCAGCGATGACCAGGCGCAATCGCGCTGGACGCGATAATCCATCAGAAAACGCTAAGAAACATCGAAAAATCCTAACAAAAAAATTACCAAAAACTTGCAATGTCACAATTTCCACACGAACATTGACCATTCCATGGGGGTGGAGAATCGGGCTTGCGGAAGCAGGCTCCGCATCATTTCAAAAACAAGCATCATATCGGGAAGTGAGTATGCGGCGCGTCCGGGCAGGATGGATTTCGATAATGGGAGCGGCGGTGGCAGGCATTGCCGTACTCGCCGGTTCGGCCCTGTTCGTCACCGCATCGCTTCCCACATCCGGCGTGGCCGCGGAGAAGAGCATCCATGGCGACGTGGTCTATCATGAGAAGGTGGCGCTGCCGCCCGAGGCCGAATTGCATGTGCAGCTCGCCGACATGTCGCCCACCGACGCCAGCGTAAGGATCCTGGCCGAAACACGGGTTTCGCCGATCGGCAAAGGCACGATTCCCTTCTCCCTCGATTTCGATGGGAAGGACATCGTTCCCGGCCATACCTATGTGCTGCAGGCCCGCATCGCCGCCGGCGACACGCTGTGGTTCGTCAATGACCAGCAATACCGCATCGACCCGCGGGAGCCGCAGGCGCCCGTCAGCATCAGCGTCGTGATCGTGCGCAAGGATACCGATGCCGTGGCGGCCAACCCGATCGAGGGGGCGACATGGCTGGTGGAGGATATCTACGGCAGCGGCGTCGTCGATGACGCCCAGACGACGCTGACGATCGGCAATGACGGCGAGGTGAGCGGATCAAGCGGCTGCAACCGCTATTTCACCAAGGCATCGTTCTCGGCCGACACGGTTTCCTTCGCCGAGGTGGGCTCCACCTACATGCAATGCCCGCCGGCGCTGATGAACCAGGAAAGCAAGTTCTTCGACGCGCTGGGCAAGACCCATTCCTACCGGCTCGAGCCGGGCAAGCTGCTTTTGCTGGATGACAAGGGACAGGAAATCCTGCGGCTGACGCAGAATGGTTGAGGAACAGTGAGATAGGGAAATAGCGAGTAGTGAGATAGATAATCGGTTCACTACCTCACTATTCACTACTTCACTATCTCACAAAAAAGCCCGCCGTTTCCGGCGGGCTTTTTCGTTTCAGCCGACGATTTCGGTGCCGGCGAACCAGTAGGCGATTTCCTGGGCAGCGGTCTCCGGCGCATCGGAGCCGTGGACCGAGTTCTCGCCGATCGACAGGGCGAAGACCTTGCGGATGGTGCCTTCGGCCGCATCGGCCGGGTTGGTTGCGCCCATCACTTCGCGGTTCTTGGCAATGGCGTTCTCGCCTTCCAGAACCTGGACGACCGTCGGGCCGGAGGACATGAATTCAACGAGTTCGCCGAAGAACGGGCGTTCCTTGTGGACGGCATAGAAGCCCTCGGCCTCGCGGCGGCTCATCCAGACGCGCTTGGAAGCAATGACGCGCAGGCCGGCTTCCTCGAGCTTCTGGGTAATCGCACCGGTCAGGTTGCGCTTCGTCGCGTCGGGCTTGATCATCGAAAACGTGCGTTCAATCGCCATCGTCAAATCCTTATGTTCCAGGGAGGTGGGCGGTGTTTACCCGCCCCGGCCTTTGGAAACAAGGGGGTTCCGGCAATTTCACGCCGCTGCGACACGCCGTCCGAGGCCATCATAAAGATCAAGACAACGTTCGAACCACTGAAGGACGGCGTCATCCTGTGGAAGCGGCGGCGAACCGGCCGTTACCCGCATCCACTGCAGTGCACCAAACAGGATGTAATCGGCAAAAAGCGGGCTGTCGCCACCGAGGAAAGGCTGGAAATGCAGCGTGCGGCGCACCGGCTCGAGCCTTGATGCGAAAGCTGACCGCTCCGCCTCGCCTTCCGCCGCCACTTCCTCGATCGGCTTGCCGAGACGCTCAAGCCGGCTTGCGCGGAAATAGACCTGATCGGTCTCGTCCAGCATGTCGTGGATGTGCATGATCGCCATCTTTGTGATCGGCATATGGATGATCATCTGCGAGAAGCTCTCGACAAAGCGCGAGAGCGCCTTGCCGCCCTCCCCGCCGAACAATGTCGGCCGATCCGGGTATGCTTCCTCCAGGTAGAGCGCGATATCGAAGCTGTCGCGGACGAGGCGATCGCCGTCACGGAGAATGGGAACAGTCTTCGAAAAGCCGTCCTCGATATCGGCGATGGCGGTGAAGGGATAAGGCCGTTCGACGAAATCCAGCCCCTTATGGGCGAGCGCCAGCGCCACTTTCCAGCAATGCGGGGAAAACGGCCGGCTCTCATCCTTGCCGCAAAGGGTATAGAGGACACGCGTCATCGATAAGCTCCCGATTCTGAGTTTCATTTCATTCTGGAGAGGCTGAAGGCCGGAATCCAATCAGCAAATTTTGACGTCCGATCAGTAAATTTCATGAATTGGATCAAACACCACCATTCGCGGTTGCGGCATTCGCGGCTAAAGTCACGCATCATTGAAGGAGTTACCGATGCGCCAGCACTTCCAGATGTTCGCCGCCTATAATCGCTGGGCGAACGACCTCGTCTATGATGCCGCGGCGGAGCTCAGCGAGGACGACTACCGCCGCGACATGGGCGCCTTCTTCAAATCCATCCACGGGACACTGAACCATCTTCTCGTCGCCGACCGCATCTGGATGAAGCGCTTTACCGGCGAAGGCGATCATCCCAAGACGCTCGACGCCATTCTCTTCGAGCAATTCCCTGCCCTGCGCGCTGCCCGCGAAGCCGAGGACCGCCGCATCATCGCCTTTGCCGACGGGCTGGACGACAGGGCGGTCGCCGGACGCTTCACCTATATCACCGTCACCGATGTGCGCACCGTGAGCCAGAGGCTCGCGCCGGCGCTCTCGCATTTCTTCAATCACCAGACCCATCACCGCGGCCAGGTGCACGCCATGCTGACGGCGCTCGGCCGGCAGGCGCCGTCGCTCGACCTGATCTATTTCCAGAGAACGGAAGCCGGACGGGTTTTCGCCTGAGGCTTGAACAGGCTCGATTCCGGGCAAGCCTGAACGGCCAGCGAACTTGCGAAGCCGAACCATGAGGGCACCGACGAGCGGCTGGCTTTCCTGAAAGGATGATCGACGAGCGTCTTGCGAAGCGGGCGTCTGCCGTGGCAGAAGCGCGTCATGCTTATATTGAACGATATTTCCGTGCGCATCGCCGGACGCCTGCTTATCGACCACGCCAGCGTGACGCTGCCGTCGGGCTCGAAGACAGGGTTTGTCGGGCGCAACGGCACCGGCAAATCCACCCTTTTCCGCGTCATCACCGGCGAGCTTCAACCGGAGACCGGCGATTTCTCAATGCCGAAGAACACCCGCATCGGCCAAGTCGCTCAGGAAGCGCCCGGCACGGAAGAGCCGCTGATCGAGATCGTGCTGAAGGCGGACAAGGAGCGGCTGGCGCTGCTTCAAGAGGCCGAAACCGCCACCGATCCGCACCGCATCGCCGAAATCCACATGCGGCTTGCCGATATCGACGCGCATTCGGCGGAAGCGCGGGCGGGCGCGATCCTTTCCGGCCTCGGCTTCGACCGGCAAGCGCAGCTACGTCCCGCCTCCTCCTTCTCGGGTGGCTGGCGGATGCGCGTGGCGCTCGCCGCCGTGCTCTTCTCGCAGCCGGACCTGCTTCTCCTCGACGAGCCGACCAACTATCTCGACCTCGAAGGCACGCTGTGGCTGGAGGATTATGTCAGGCGCTATCCGCACACCGTCATCCTCATCAGCCACGACCGCGATCTGCTTAATTCGGCGGTCAACTCGATCATGCATCTCGACCAGAAGAAGCTTACCTTCTGGCGTGGCGGCTATGACCAGTTCGAGCGGCAGCGCTCGGAGATGATCGAATTGCAGCAGAAGCAGCGCGTCAAGCAGGAGGCGCAGCGCAAGCATATGGAGGCCTTCGTCGAGCGCTTCCGCGCCAAGGCCTCCAAGGCGCGGCAGGCGCAATCGCGCTTGAAGGCGTTGCAGAAGCTGAAGCCCATCGCCGCGCATATCGACGAGCATGTGCAGCCCTTCACCTTTCCGGACGCGGAGAAGAAGGCCGCTTCACCCATCATCGCAATCGAGAATGCCGATGTCGGCTATATCCCCGGCAAGCCTGTGCTGCGCGGCCTGAACCTGCGCATCGACAATGACGACCGCATCGCGCTGCTTGGCTCCAACGGCAACGGCAAGTCGACGCTCGCCAAGCTTCTTGGCGGCAGGCTTCAGCCCGAAACCGGGCGCGTGACGATCTCGCCCAATCTGAAAGTCGCCTTCTTCGCGCAGCACCAGCTCGATGATCTGGTGCCCGACGACAACGCCATCGAGCATGTGCGCAAGCTGATGCCGGGCGAGCCGGAGGCGAAGGTGCGCTCGCGCGTGGCGCAGATGGGCCTTTCCACCGAGAAGATGATGACGCCGGCGCGGGACTTGTCCGGCGGCGAGAAGGCGCGGCTCCTGATGGGGCTCGCCACCTTCCACGGGCCGAACCTCCTGATCCTCGACGAGCCGACCAACCACCTCGACATCGACAGCCGCGAGGAGCTCGTCCACGCGCTCAATGATTTCAACGGGGCGGTCATCCTGATCGCCCACGACCGGCATCTGATCGAGGCGACGATGGACCGGCTCTGGCTGGTGCGCGGCGGCGCGGTCAAGCCCTATGACGGCGATCTGGAGGAATACCGCGCGCTGGTGCTCTCCGACAGCCGCGCCGGCAATGGCGGCGAGAAGCCGGCCGACCAGGGGCCGAAAATCTCCAAGGCCGACCAGCGCCGCCTCGCCGCGCAGAAGCGCGAAACGCTGAAGCCTCTGCAGAAAAAGATCAATGAATCGGAAGCGTTGGTGCAGAAACTGACGAAAAAGATTCAAGACCTGCAGGCGCAGCTCGACGATCCCGATCTCTATACGCAGGACGCATCGAAGGTGACCACGATCACCCGCGATCTCGCCAGGGCGAAGGCGGAACTGGCGGATGCGGAGGAGAAGTGGATGACGCTCTCCACGGAATATGAGGAGGCGATGGCGGAGTGATTGGAGCGGTTCCTGCATTTATGGATACGCTCTGATACCGACCGCTGGTTGAGTGGTGATGTTCCAGAATGGATCCTCGGGTCAAGCCCGAGGATGACGATTGCGGGAATGTTTCCGCCAACCGTCAACGTTGCTGAAGACGGGTGAAACCTCTCCGGTTCGTCATCCTCGGGCTTGACCCGAGGATCCATTCCGGAACGCTTCCATTTGAAAATGAACCGCCTTACCCCAGCTCGAACGTCGTGATCCCGTAAATCCGGTCGAGTGGCAAATCGGGGGTCGTGCCGCGATACATGCGGGCGGTCTCGAAGACGGGTTTCATGCCATAGCGCTCGCAAAGGTCACGCGCCGCCTCGTTCGGTCCCGGAATATCGAGAAAGACCAGGCCGCCGCCGACGCTCGCAACGAGCTTGCGGAACAGGAGATCGGCTTTGGCTTCGTCGTCGGCGAAGAGCGGCCCGATCTTGAAGCCCTCGCAGCAGGCGCGGATGGTGCCGAAGCCGGTGACAGCGGTGCCGTCGATCAGCGCGAAACTCTGCCGCGTCTTGAGGGGCTTCAGCCATTCGCGGAGGAAGGGGTCGCGCGGTGCCGGATTGAACGGCCGGTCATAATCGAGAAGTGCGGGTAGAAGCTTTGCCGAGACCGGAACGATGCCCTCGCCGGCCGGCTCGTCGCATGTGATGTGACCGCTGTAACGGAAGTTGGCATGCGCATAGGCGAAGCCGGACTTGCGGTAGTTCTCCTGCTGGGCGACGACGCCGTCGAGGCCGATGGTGCGGCCCTCCGCCTGTCTCATCGCCGCCTGCCACAGTGCCCAGCCGATCCCCTGTCCGCGAAAATCCGGATGCGCCATGTAGAAGCCGAGAAAGGCGTAATCTTCGCCATAGCGAACCAGCGAGATGGTGGCGGCGAGCCTCCCGTCCACTTCCGCCACGTAATAGCCGGCGGGGTCCGCCGCCCAGAATGCCGGGGCATCCTCTATGCCCGGGTTCCAGCCCTCGCGCGCGGCCCAGTCGATGATGGTATCGAGTTCGCCGCGGCGGGCGTTACGGATCGTGGGCGGTTTCACGCCTTGCGCTCCCACCGCCGGTCCGGCGTCTGCTGCCAATAGGTCAGCTGATGCCCCTCCTCCTTCAGCGCCTTCCATTGCGCCCTGGCACGCTCCAGCTGCTCCTGGTCGTGGCCGTCGAACATGACGACGAGGCGTTCATAGTCCCCTGCCCGGCTGATCTCCGCCCCCTCGACGACGAAGCGCACCGTCGCGCCATTGGGGTTGACGTTATCAGTGGTGAGGATGACGGGCTGCTCGGCCGGATAAGGCTCCCTGTCCGTCGCATGCGCCAGGAAGGAAGCATCGGACCAGGTCCACAGATGGTTGTCCAGCGCGTCCCGGCGCTCCTCGGTCGCGGTCTGGACCGCCACCCGCCATCCACGCAACAATGAACGCTCCACGAGACCGGGCAAGGCATCCTCGAGCGTCGATTCTGTCAGGTGGTAGAACAGGATTTCAGCCATGGGAGCGACTCCTGTGTTGATGGAATCGCTCGCTTCTCACCCCCCTCTGGCCTGCCGGCCATCTCCCCCTCAAGGGCGGAGATTGGCTGGCATCGGCCATGCCACCACTCTTCCGCGTCCGCGGTTGGCGGAAACGTCTATGGAGGCTAATCTCCCCCCTTGAGGGGGAGATGCCCGGCAGGGCAGAGGGGGGTGTCATCGTGTAATCATCACCCCTCGAAATTATCCCTCACCAGCCTGTCCAGCAGCCGGACGCCGAAGCCGGAGGCCCAGGACTGGCTGTATTCATTGTTGGGCGCCCCGATGGCGGTGCCGGCCACGTCGAGATGCGCCCAGGGCGTATCGCCGACGAAGCGCTTGAGGAACTGCGCGGCGGTGATGGCGCCACCATTGCGCCCGCCGATGTTCTTCATGTCGGCCGTCTTGGAATCGATCATCTTGTCGTATTCGGTCCCGAGCGGCATCCGCCACACCTTCTCGCCCGTCGCCTGCCCCGCGGCATAAAGCTGGTCCGCCAGCCCGTCATCATTGGAGAAGAGGCCGGCGTGATGCTGCCCAAGCGCCACCATGATGGCGCCGGTGAGCGTCGCCAGATCGACCATGAAGCGCGGCTTGAAGCGGTCATTGGTATAATGGAGCGCATCGGCCAGCACGAGGCGGCCTTCCGCATCGGTGTTGAGCACCTCGATCGTCTGGCCCGACATGGAGGTGACGATATCGCCGGGGCGCTGGGCATTGCCATCCGGCATGTTCTCGACAAGGCCGATGACGCCGACGGCATTGACCTTGGCCTTGCGCGCGGCAAGTGCGTGGATCAGGCCGGTGACCGCGGCCGCCCCGCCCATGTCGCCCTTCATGTCCTCCATGCCCGAGGCCTGCTTGATCGAGATGCCGCCGGTGTCGAACACCACGCCCTTGCCGACGAAGGCGACGGGCTTCTCCTTGCTCTTGCCGCCGTTCCACTCCATCACCGCGATCCTCGGCGGACGCACGGAGCCTTGCGCGACGCCGAGCAGCGCGCCCATGCCGAGCTTCTTCAACTCCTTTTCGGTGAGGATCTCGACCTTGACGCCGAGCTTCTCGAGCTTGAGGGCTTCTTCGGCAAACTCAACCGGACCCAAGACATTCGCCGGCTCGTTGACGAGGTCGCGAGCGACCTTGACGCCGCCGGCAACGGCTTCCGCATCGGCGAAAGCCTTCTTCGCGGCGGAGGGATTGTCGGTCTGCAGCGTGATCTTGACGCCGCCCTTGGGCTCCTCGCCATTATCGTCGTTCTTCTTCGTCTTGTATTTTTCGAAGCGATAGGCGCGCAGCAGCATTCCGAGGGCGAAATCGGCCGTGTTTTCCGGCGAAAGCTGCGTTTCCGGCAGGGCGAAGGTGACGGAGGCCGCTCCCGAATGACCAATCCTGGAGAAGGCCGCGCCGCCGATCCTGATCCAATCGTCGGATTGAAGCTTCGCCGGATTGCCGACGCCGACCAGCACCACCCTGTCGATCCCCGCCCCTTCGGGCGCCATGGTTTCCGTCGTCGCGCCAAGCTTTCCCTTGAAATCGGATATTTCGATGAGGCGGGTGATCAGCGAGGCACCGCCTATGGCTTCGGCTTCCCGGGCAAACTTGCCATCCCTGGTGACCAGGACGATGGCGACGCCCTTTTCGGGGGCGGAAAATTCAGAAAAGCCGATGGAAGGACGTTTGGACATGATAACTCCAGGGATAAGACATGGGATAGGGCATGGAGAGTCGCGAATTTGTCTTCTTCATGTGAAACGAACGCGGCGAAACGGCAAGGGCTGACCGTATTTTAGCCGCATGATCTTGTCCGAAAAGTCTGCAACTTTTCGGGATCATGCCGTATGGCGCCATCGATCACGCTTTAGTAATCTGTTAACCGCGTTCATTCGCCCATTTTTAGCCAAGGACGGGTAGCTTATATAATCAAAATGGGACATATCCGTCGTCTGGACAGGATATGCTGCCAATAGAACGGGATCAGGGTGTAACTCCATAAATGCGGTTGATCGAGTTATACATCCTGCGCCGCGTCGCAATCATGTTCTTCGCCGTCCTGTCGGCCGCCGTCGGCATCACGTGGACGGTGCAGGTCCTGCAGCGCATCAACTTCCTGACGACGAGCGGCCAGACCTTCCAGACCATCCTGCAGTTCAGCTCGCTGCTCCTGCCCTCGGTCATCCCGCTGGTCATGCCGTTTGCGCTGGTCATCGCGATCACCCAGACGCTTTCGACGATGAACCAGGATTCGGAGCTGGTGGTGATCAACGCCGCCGGCAGCCCGCGCTCGGCGGTACTGCGGCCGATCCTGCTGCTCGCCGCCGCCGTTTCGGTGGCCTCGTTCCTGATCGCCAATTTCGTCGATCCCTATGCGCGGCTCAACATGCGCGAGATGATCGCCGATGCGAGCGCCGACCTCATCAATGTGGTCCTGCAGGAGGGCACGTTCCGGCAGCTCGGCGACAATCTCTATCTGCAGATCGCCGAGCGCAAGGAGAATGGCGAGATCGGCGGCCTGTTCATCGCCGATTCGCGCGATCCCAATATCGATCTGATCTATTATGCCGTGGACGGTTTCGTCGCCCGGGCCGGCGATACGGACGTGCTTCTGATGCAGAATGGCGAGGTGCAGCGCCGCGACGTGAAGACGGGCAACGTCTCGATCATCAAGTTCAACACCTATGCCTTCGACCTCAGCGAGTTCGCCGCCGCCGCCGACGAGACGGTGATCTACGCCAAGGACCGGCCGCTCAGCTATCTGCTTCATCCGGATCCGAACGATCCGCAGTTCCAGCGAAAGCCGATGCGCTTTACGGCGGAGTTGCACAAGCGCTTCACCGAATGGCTCTATCCGCTGGTCTTCGCGCTGATCGCGCTTGCCGTTGCAGGCGATTCACGCTCGTACCGCGAGGCGCGCATCTCGGCCTCGTTTACCGCCATCACCCTGTCGCTCCTCGTCTACTGGGCGGGCTATTTTGCCGGCGAGCGCGCCGACAAGAGCTTCGACTACATCTATCTGATGTATGCGGTGCCGCTCGGGGTGAGCCTGGTTTCTATCTATCTGATAGCGACGGGACGGCGCATAGCCATGCCCGCCAAATGGTCGGACAAGCTGCATGACCAGTTCGACGCCCTGCAGCGCGCCGCCGTCGATTTCGGCGCATGGCTGTCGGGACTGCGGCATAACCGGACGGGAGGCCGTTGATGATGATCGGCTGGACCCTGGGGCGCTATTTTTTCCTGCGCTATGTGAAGATCACCTGCTATTTCCTTCTCGGTATCTTCGCGCTGGCGCTGCTGCTCGATTTCACCGAGAACGCCGGCAAGCTCTCTTCGCTGCCTGACTATTCGACATGGGGCGCACTCGGCATTTCGGCCATGCGCATCCCTTTCATCATGCAGCAGATGATTCCCTTCGTCGCGCTGTTCTCGGCCATGGCGACGCTGATTTCGCTCAACCGCAAATATGAGCTCGTCGTGGCGCGCTCCGTCGGCGTGTCGGCCTGGCAGTTTCTGCTGCCGGCCTGTTTCGGCGCATTCCTGTTCGGCCTCGCCACCATTTTCCTGCTCAATCCGCTGGCTGCCTATGGCTTTGCCAAGGCGGAGGAGATCCAGTCCAACTGGACCAGCGGCAAGGTGACGGACGTCTCGGCGCTGCGCGTGCCCTGGCTGCGGCAGAAGACCGACGAGGGCGAAACCATCATCGGCGCCAAGAACATCCTCGACCGCGGCACGACGCTTGTCGATGCGACCTTCATCGAACTTGGCAAGGACAAGACGATCAAGGAGCGATTCGACGCCAGGACGGCGCAACTCAGGGACGGCTATTGGCAACTCAACGACGTCAGGCGATTCGCGCTGGCGCAGGAGCCGCAGCAGATCCCGCAGATGCGCATTCCCACCCAGCTACGTCCTGAATTCGTTGAGGAAAAGCTCGCGTCACCCGAAACGATTCCGTTTTACGAGTTGCGTCACAAGATCGAGGTGGCCCGTTCGTTCGGCTATTCGGCCAATGCGTTCGACATGCATTTTCAATCGCTGCTGGCATTACCGGCGCTTCTGATGGCGATGACGCTGATTGCCGCGACGGTTTCATTGAAATTTGTGAGGTTTGGACAATCCGGAACGATGATTCTGGGTGGCGTCATCGCCGGGTTCGTGCTTTATGTCGTGACTGTTCTGGTCAAGGCGTTCGGGACCGCCGGTTTTGTGCCGCCTTTCGTGGCAGCCTGGGTGCCCGTCTTGATCGCAATGTTTTTCGGGGTCTCCTTTCTGTTGCACAAGGAGGATGGTTAGTGGGACTGAGTAAAGCCCGCACGGTGTTACCGGCGCGGCTCGCGTGGTTTTTGCGCGGGACAGCGTTGGCGTGCGTCCTTATGGCCCCTGCCCTTTCGGCCGCGCATGCGCAGACCGCGCAGACGCAGAGCGATTTTTCGGGCGCCTTCCAGACCGACCCCAATGCCCGAATGGTGCTTGTGGCGGACGAGCTCGTCTATGACAACGATGCCCAGACTGTTACGGCGCAAGGCAATGTACAGATCGAATATGACGGGAATCGCCTCGTCGCCCGCAAGGTGACCTATAACCAGCGCACCAACCGCATGGTGGCGGAGGGCAATGTCGAGATCGTCGAGCGCGACGGCAACCGCATCTATTCCGACAGGGTTGATGTTACAGACGATTTCCGCGAGGGCTTCGTCAACGCGCTGCGCGTGGAGACGACCGACAACACCCGATTCGCCGCCGAGAGCGCCGAGCGCAGCAATGGCGAGATCACCACGTTCAACAACGGCGTCTACACCGCCTGCGAGCCCTGCCGGGAACATCCGGAAAAGCCGGTGCTGTGGCAGATCAAGGCACGCAAGATCATCTGGAACGGCACCACCAAAACGGTGCGTTTCGAGCGCGGCCGTTTCGAGATGTTCGGCCTGCCGCTTGCCTATCTCCCGGTCTTCGAGATGGCGGACCCGACGGTCAAGCGCAAGAGCGGCTTCCTCTTCCCCGGCTTCCGGTACAAGGACGAGTTGGGCTTCGGCATCCGCAATTCCTATTTCTGGAATCTGGCGCCCAATTACGACGTGACCTTCTCCAACACCGCCTATACCCAGCAGGGTTTCGTGAACGAGGTGGAATGGCGCCACCGGCTGGAGAACGGTACTTATACGCTGCGCGCCGCCGGCATTCACCAGAGGAAGCCTGACGAGTTCGACGCGAATACCGTCGACCGTGAGAACACCGATCGCGGCATGATCGCCTCCGACGGTAGGTTCACCATCAATCCGCGCTGGACGTTCGGCTGGAACGTGATCGCCCAGTCGGACAAGAATTTCGCCCGCACCTACGGCCTGCCCGGCTACACCTCCTCGACGGTTACGAACGAGGTCTACCTGACAGGTCTGAACGGCCGGAACTATTTCGACCTGCATTTCTACAAATTCAACGTGCAGGAAAGCGTGCTGCCCGGCAGCTCGAGCGAATATAATTCCAAGCAGCCCTGGGTGCTGCCGAGCATCGATTATTCCTATACGGCCGCCGATCCGGTCTATGGCGGCGAACTGAACTTCGACATGAATGTTCAGGGCATCTATCGCCGGAATGCCGATTATACCCCCCTTGGGACCCGTTATCCCCGCGTTCCCGGACTTGACGGCAGCAGCGGCCGGTTGACCGGCGAGGCCGAGTGGAAGCGCACCTTCATCACCCCTGGCGGTCTCGTCATCACGCCGCTTCTGGCGCTGCGCGGCGACGGCATCGGCGTCAACACCGATTTCGATCCGACCGGTGTCGTGGATACCGTGCGCTCCGAAGCCTTCCGCGCCATGGCGACGGCAGGTCTCGAAATGCGCTGGCCGATCCTGTTCTCGACGACCAGCACGACGCATATCATCGAGCCGATGGCGCAGATCTTCCTGCGCAACAATGAGCGCTATGCCGGCGAGCTTCCCAACGAGGACGCGCAGAGCTTCGTCTTCGATGCGACGACGCTGTTCCAGCGCGACAAGTTCTCCGGCTATGACCGCGTGGAAGGCGGCCACCGCGCCAATCTCGGCGTGCGCTATTCCGGCAATTTCGGCAATGACTGGGCCCTCTACGGCCTTGCCGGCCAGTCCTTCCATCTGGGCGGGGTGAACTCCTTCGCCGAAAGCGATTTCGTCAATGTCGGCGCGGAATCGGGCCTGGAGACGGCGCGTTCGGATTATGTCGCGATGATCGGCCTGTCGAACTCGAAGGGCTTCTCCATCGCGGCGCGCGGACGCTTCGACGAAGAGACCTTCGACGTGCGCCGCGGCGAACTGGAAGCGCAGCAGAGCTGGCGCGGCATATCGCTTTCCATGCAATATGCCTTCATCGACGCCCAGCCCGCCTATGGCTATTCCGACGACAGGCAGGAGATCACGCTGTCGGGGTCCACCAAGGTGAGCGACCATTGGCGCGTATTCGGGTCCGGCACCTATGATTTCGTCTCGGAGACGCTGGTGCGCGCATCGTCGGGCCTTGCCTATGACGATGAATGCTTCACCTATGCGATGACCTATCTGCAGACGCGCAATCCGGGTGAAAGCGAGGCTTCGCACGGGGTCGGCTTCAACATTTCCTTCCGGACCTTGGGTGATCTCGGCACCAGCTCATCCTCGTTCACGCGATAGCCAAGGTCATCGTTTCGCCGCACTACGCCACATATAGATGCAGGAAATCCGCGTGAAACATGCGAGCGATTTGAAGTTTTCCGGCCAATTTGCCAGAATGGCTTCAAAAAATCGGGAAGAGAGATGATGAATATCAGCAAGCGGCTTTTTGCTGTGATCGTGGCGGCCGGCGTCAGCGCCGTGATCCTGGGCGGCGAAGCTTCGTTCAGTCCTGCGGCGGCGAATGAAATCGAGATTCTGGTCGATCAGAACCCGATCACCACCTACGACATCAAACGCCGGGCGGCTTTTCTCAAACTGCAGCGCAAGAAGGGCAACCTCACGCAGATGGCCCGTGAGGAGCTGACGGACGAGATGCTGAAGCGCATGGAGATGAAGCGCCGCGGCGTCTCCATTCCCGACAAGGAAATCGACGAGGCGTTTGGGCGGTTTGCCTCGCGCAACAAGCTCACGCCGGCGCAGCTTTCCGAGGTGCTCAACAAGGCGGGTGTCACGCCGGAGCATTTCAAGACCTTCATCATGGTGCAGATGGGCTGGGGCCGGGTGTTGAGCGGGCGGATGCGCCAGACCGGCATGATCAGCGAGCAGGAAGCCGTGCAGCGCATGCGCGAACAGGGCGGCGCCAAGCCGAGCACCACCGAATATCTCCTGCAGCAGGTGATCTTCGTCATCCCCGCCGACAAGCGCCAGGCCCTCCTCGCCAAGCGCCGGCAGGAAGCCAATGCCTTCCGCTCGCGTTTCCAGAGCTGCGACACGACGCGGCAGCTTGCCAAAGGCATGCTCGACGTGACGATCCGCGATCTCGGCCGGGTGCTCGAGCTGCGCCTGCCCAATGATTGGGCCGACGACGTCAAGAAGACATCGGCCGGCCACACGACCCCGGTGCACGATACAGAAAAGGGCGTGGAATTCCTGGCCGTCTGCTCGGCGCGCCAGGTCTCCGACGATCGTGTCGCCCAGCTGGTCTTCTCCATGGAAGACGCGGAAAAGAAGCAGGGCGGCGACCAGCAGGCGGAGAAGGTCAGCGAGGACTATCTCAAGGAGCTGCGGGCGAAAGCCAAAATCGTCAATCGTTAGGGCGATCATTGTTTTGATGGAACCGCTAGGCGCCCCCCTCTGTCCCGCCGGCAATCTCCCCCACCTCCTCCCGTTATCCTCGGGCTTGACCCGAGGATCCACGGCAAGGGGGCAGAAATGCTGCTGTCATCCACTACCGGATCGTAAAAACTTCATCCGGTATATCGGGCAGCTCGTGCTTACTGGAACGCGCCGATACAGCAGGAACGCAGATGCTCCCTTGCCATGGATCCTCGGGTCAAGCCCGAGGATGACGGTGAGAATAGGGGAGATGTCCGGCAGGACAGAGGGGCGCACTGTCCCGCCAGCGTTTTCATTTAGAAGCGAAATGCTCTGATGCCGCCGCTTGCTCTCAGCGGTGGTGATCCGTCCGGTGTCGGGCCGGAGATCGCCATTGCCGCATGGAAATTGCGGAAGACGGTGGATATTCCGCCGTTTTTCCTTCTTGCCGACCCTGATCTGATCCAGGCGCGGGCAAAAGGGCTTGGCGAGGCGCTTGCCCTGAAAGCCTGCGAACCCGGCGAGGCGGCTGCGCTTTTTCCTGATTTCCTGCCGATCGTTGCATTGAGGAACCGGCAGACCGACAATCCCGGCGTGCCGCTTGCGGAGAATGCGGCGGGCACTGTCGAGGCGATCGAACGGGCGGTGGGGTATGCCTTCGAGGCACAAGCGGCTGCGGTCGTCACCTGCCCGATCGCCAAGAAGCCGCTCTACGAGGCCGGCTTCGCCCATCCCGGCCATACCGAATTCCTGGCGGAACTCGCCGAAGCGCACACCAGGGCGCCGTGCAGGCCGGTGATGATGCTGGCCGGGCCCAGCTTGCGCGCCGTGCCGGTGACGATCCATATTCCGCTGGCAGAGGTGCCCAAGCAACTCACAACCGACGAGATCATCGCCGTGTCGCGGATCACCGCCCGCGAGCTCGAGGAGAAATTCGGCATCGCCCGCCCACGCCTCGCCATATCCGGGCTCAATCCGCACGCAGGCGAAGGCGGCGCGCTCGGCAAGGAGGATGACGCCATCATCCGCCCCGCCATCGAGGCGCTTGCCGCCGAAGGCATCGCGGTGCGCGGCCCGCTGCCGGCCGATACGATGTTCCACGCGCCGGCGCGCGCCACCTATGACGCGGCGATCTGCATGTATCACGACCAGGCGCTGATCCCGGCCAAGGCGCTCGCCTTCGACGAGACGGTGAATGTGACCCTGGGGCTGCCCTTCATCCGCACCTCGCCCGACCATGGCACCGCCTTCGATATCGCCGGCAAGGATATCGCCCGGCCCGACAGTCTGATCGCGGCGCTGCGGCTGGCGCGGAAACTGGCTGACAACGCCCGCAAATGAGCATTGACGGTCTCCCTCCCCTGCGCGACGTGATCGAGCGGCATGGCCTGATGGCGAAGAAATCGCTCGGCCAGAATTTCCTGCTCGACCTCAATCTCACTTCGAAGATCGCCCGGCAAGCGGGCGACCTGAAGGACCAGCCGGTGATCGAGGTCGGCCCCGGCCCCGGCGGGCTGACGCGGGCGCTGCTCGCCCAGGGCGCGCTGGTGACGGCGATCGAACGCGACGAGCGCTGCCTGGCGGCGCTGGACGAGATCGCCGCGCATTATCCGGGACGGCTGAAGGTGATTGCCGGCGACGCGCTGGAGCAGGATTTCGCCAGCCTGGCAGCGGACGGGAAAAAGCCGCGCATCGTTGCCAACCTGCCCTATAATATCGGCACGCAGCTGCTCTTGAACTGGCTCCTGGTGGAGCCCTGGCCGCCCTTCTATGCCTCGATGACGCTGATGTTCCAGCGCGAGGTGGCCGAGCGCATCGTCGCCCGTCCCGGCACGGAAGCCTATGGCCGGCTCGGCGTGCTGGCCGGCTGGCGGACGGAGGCGAAGATCGCCTTCGACGTGCCGCCCCAGGCCTTCACGCCGCCGCCGAAGGTCACCTCCTCGGTCGTGCATCTGGTGCCGCGCGAAACGCCCTTGCCCTGCGATGCGGCCAAGCTGGGCCGCGTGACGCAGGCGGCCTTCGGCCAGCGGCGCAAGATGCTGCGCCAGAGCGTCAAATCGCTCGGCGGGGAGGCGCTGCTGGAGAAGGCTGGAATAGACGGCACGCGCCGGGCGGAAACGCTCGATGTGGAGGAGTTCGTGACGCTGGCGAATGCGGTTTGAAGGTTAGACTAACGCCCATTCCATAGCTCTGTTTTCATCGTAGCAGCGGCGGCCTCGCTGAGGCATGGATTCCAGTGACAAGCACTGGAATGACGGGGTGGAGATGACTTCACCCAACCGGTAACCGTTCTGCAGACGGAAGGGTTGAAGATTGCCAGCCAACAGCCAAACTGCCGTCATTCCAGTGCTTGTCACTGGAATCCATGCCTCGCCTTCTCAACTACGACAACGGTTCAGAACGATACAAAGCTCAGCACTTTGATCAGTCAGAAACCGCCCTCAAAACTCCGGATTTTCCTCCAACAACCCATCGACGAAATCGAAGAGGCCGGGGCGGCGGTCGCGGCGCAGGCGCTCGGCGCAGATGATCGATTTGACCGCCGCATAGGAGCGGTTCAGATCCTCGTTGATGACGACGTAATCATATTCGCGCCATTTCTGGATTTCGAAGCGGGCGTTCTGCAGGCGGGTCTCGATGACCTCGGGCGAATCCTCGGCCCGGCGGTTGAGGCGCGACTGCAATTCGCGCATTGTCGGCGGCAGGATGAAGATGGAGACGACGTCGGAGCGCATCTTCTCCTGAAGCTGCTCCGACCCCTGCCAGTCGATATCGAACAGCATGTCGCGCCCGTCGGCGAGCGCATTCTCGGCCGTCTCGCGCAGGGTGCCGTAGAAATTGCCATGCACCTCAGCCCATTCGATCAGCGCATCGCTGTCGCGCAGCCGCTCGAACTCGCGCATGGTGATGAAATGGTAGTGGACGTCCTGGATTTCGCTCGGCCGGCGCTGGCGCGTCGTCACGCTGATCGACAGCGAAAGCTTCATCTCCGGATCTTCCAGAAGAAGCCGGGCGATCGTCGATTTGCCCGCTCCCGACGGCGAGGACAGGACTACCATGAGGCCGCGGCGCTTGACCCCGTTTTCGACCGAAGAGATGGCCATGAATGATTACTCCAGATTCTGTACCTGTTCGCGAAACTGATCGACCACTGCCTTCAGTTCAAGCCCGATCGCGGTGATCGAAGCGGCATTCGATTTGGAACACAGCGTATTGGCTTCGCGATTGAGTTCCTGGCTGAGAAAATCCAGCTTGCGCCCGATGGGACCGCCCGCGCCGATTAGCAGCCTGGCCGAGGCGACATGGGTATCGAGCCGGTCGAGCTCCTCCTGGATGTCCGCCTTGGTGGCGAGGAAGGCCGCTTCCATGTGAAGCCGCGTTTCATCGAGGCCGTTCGCTGCATCGAGCAGCAGCGCCACCTGAGCGGCGAGGCGTTGCCGGACGGCCTCGACGCTGCGGGCGGGATCGCTGCGGGCGCGCTGCGCCAGCTCGGCAATCCTGTCGACCTGGCCGGCCAGGAAGAGGCCGATGGAGCAGCCCTCCGCACGCCTTGCCTCGGCAAGCGCGTCAAGCGCCCCTTCCAGCGCGGAGAGGATCGCCGCTTCAAGCCCGGCGCGCGCCTCCTCGTCCTCCGCCTCCTCAGGCTCAACGAGGACGCCGCGCAGGGCCAGGATGCCGTCGATGCTGGCCGGGGCCAGCCCGTATTGCGCGCGCAGCCGCTCGCTGACGGCCATGATATTGGCGAGATAGGCCTCGTTGAGCGCGACATCGGCCCTGGCATCCAGCCGCTCGACCGTCAGCGCCGCCTGGAAATTGCCGCGGGAGAAATGCCGGGCAAGCGCGGTGCGGGCCTGCGGCTCGATGCCCTCGAAGCCCTGCGGCAGGCGGAACCTGACGTCGAGCCCCTTGCCGTTGACCGAACGCACCTCCCAGACGATGCGGGTTTCACCGCCGTCACCGCCGCCATGGGTGGCCGTATGGCGGGCAAAACCGGTCATGCTTTGTAGTGTCATTGTTCCCCCGCCTATGGATCAGGTGTTGCATGAGGCATCACCTCTGCCCTCCCAACCCCTTCCTAATGTCATCCTCGGGCTTGCCCGGGATCCACGGCCAGAAGGCGGAAACGATAATATCATCCGCAACGGGATCATAAATCATCAGGGCAAATATTGATCATTTTCAACTTCCTGGAACCCGCCGATGCAACGGAAAGGTCAGTGTTCCTCAGCCGTGGATCCTCGGGTCAAGCCCGAGGATGACGACTGCCAGTATGGATTCTCCTACTGCCCCGGTTTGGCCTCGCCATCAGCCCCGTCCTGCGTGGCCTTGGCGGCTTCTTCCTTCTTCTGCTGCTCGACCGACCGCCAGCGGCGGACGTTCTCATTGTGCTCTTTGAGCGTCGCCGAGAAGACATGGCCGCCCGTGCCATCGGCCACGAAATAGAGATCGTTGGTCTCGAGCGGATTGGCCACCGCCTCGAGCGCCGCGCGGCCCGGATTGGCGACCGGCGTCGGCGGCAGGCCGTCGATGAGATAGGTGTTATAGGGCGTCGGCTTGTCGATATCGGACCGGTAGATCGGGCGGTCGGCGGGCTTTCCCCTGCCTCCGAACAAGCCGTAGATGATGGTCGGATCCGACTGCAGGCGCATGCCCTTCTTCAGCCGGTTGATGAAAACGGAGGCCACATGCGGGCGCTCCGAGGCGACGCCGGTTTCCTTCTCGACGATGGAGGCAAGCGTCACGAATTCATTGACGTCCTTCAACGGCAGGTCGGGATTGCGCTTGGCCCATATATCGTCGACGAGCTTCTTCTGCTCGGCCTGCAGCTTGGCGATAATTTCCTGGCGCGTGGTGCCGCGGGTAAAGCGCAGCGTGTCGGCGAAGAGGCTGCCTTCCGGCGGCAGTTTTTCGGGCATGTCGCCGACCAGAACGTCGTTGGCGGAGATCCTGTCGAAGATCTGCTGCACCGTCAGCCCTTCGGGAATCGTCAGCGAATGGAGGATCGACTTGCCGCTGCGCAGCGTCTCCATGATGTCGCGCATGGAGGCATGGGCGGCGATCTCGTATTCACCCGCTTTCATATCCTTCTCATGGCCATAGGCGCGCACGCCATAGCGGAAGACGCGGGCATCGGATATGAGGCCGCGCCGCTCCAGGCCGTCGGCGATCTCGACGATGCCGCTGCCGCGCTTGACGAGGAAGGTGCTTGCCGTCGGCGAGGGCCCTGCCGCATCGAACTGCAGCTTGCCGAAATAGAAGAGCACCGATGCGCCGACAATGGCCAGCACCAGCAGCGACAGCAGAAAATTGGCGAAGACGACGATCTGGCTGCGCGCATGGCGCGAACGCCGCCGGCGCGGCGGCGGTGGCGTCCCAGGCTCGGGCCGCAGGGCTTCGCTTGCGGATTTGGGCACGATCGGCTTTTGCACCGGCGCGGTTTCCGTCGGTTCGGCCGGAGCTTGGTTCTGCATGGCCTCGTTTTCGGATTTCGCGTCTGAATTCACTCGATCACCTCAGTTCCCATCCTCGTTGGGTAGAGTCATCCCTGTCTCAAGGTCACGGGCGATTGCGGCAAAAGCACGGACGGCGCAGCCGCCGGCTAAGCCTGGTAGCGACGCAGAACCAGCGACGCGTTTGTGCCCCCAAAACCGAAAGAATTCGACAACACGGTATCAATCTGGCGTTCGCGCGGCTTGTGCGGAACGAGGTCGATTTTGGTGTCAACCGCCGGATTGTCAAGGTTGAGTGTCGCCGGCGCGACGTTATCCCGGATGGCCAGCGTGCAGAAGATCGCCTCGGCTGCACCGGCGGCCCCCAGAAGATGCCCGATCGACGATTTGGTCGAGGACATGGAGATCTTCGATGCGGCATCGCCGACGACTCGCTCGACGGCACCGAGCTCGATCGTATCGGCCATGGTCGAGGTGCCATGCGCATTGATGTAATCGATCTCGGAGGGAGCAACGCCTGCCCGCTTCAGCGCCGCGTTCATGCAGCGCTCGGCGCCCTCGCCGGTCTCGGTCGGCGCGGTAATATGATAGGCATCGCCCGAAAGACCGTAGCCGATGACCTCGGCATAGATCCTGGCGCCGCGCGCCAGCGCGTGCTCGAGCTCTTCCAGGACGACGACACCGGCGCCCTCGCCCATGACGAAGCCGTCGCGATCGATATCCCAGGGGCGGGATGCGCGGGTCGGGTCATCGTTGCGGTCGGTCGAAAGCGCCTTGCAGGCGGCGAAGCCCGCCAGCGAAATGCGGCTGACCGGCGATTCCGTGCCGCCGGCCACCATCACGTCGGCGTCGCCGAGCGCAATCAGCCGTGCGGCGTCGCCGATGGCGTGCGCGCCGGTCGAGCAGGCGGTGACGACTGCGTGGTTCGGCCCGCGCAAGCCGTGCTTGATGGAGACATAGCCGGAGGCGAGATTGATCAGGCGGCCGGGGATGAAGAAGGGAGAAATGCGGCGAGGTCCCTTGTCGCGCAGCGTATAGCCGGCTTCGACAATGCCTTCGATGCCGCCGATGCCGGAGCCGATCAGCACGCCGGTGCGGATCTGGTCATCGTCGCTCTCGGGATGCCAGCCGGCGTCGTCGAGCGCCTGATCGGCCGCACCCATCGCATAGACGATGAAGGGATCGACCTTGCGCTGCTCCTTCGGCTCCATATAGAGATCGGGATTGAAGGTGCCGTCCGTGCCGTCGCCCATGGGGATGCGGCAGGCGATCTGGCAGGGCAGATCATCGACTTCGAATTCGGTGACGCGGCGGGCGCCGCTCTTGCCGGCCAGAAGCCTGGACCAGGTTTCCTCCACGCCGTTAGCCAACGGCGACACCAGCCCCAAACCAGTGATTACGACACGCCTCATATTCCACCCTTCAATGCCGACAATGCCATTTCGTGCTTTGTTTTATATTGGCAGTGTGCCGAAACCCATGAATCAGGGCATCAGGCGTAAAGCACATTCAGCAGAGAGAATCCGGGCTGGAGACGAGAACGCCGTCCAGCCCGAAGCTTGCCTGAGATCAGGCCTTTGCCTTGTCGATGAACTTGACGGCGTCGCCGACGGTCAAGATCGTTTCGGCGGCATCGTCAGGAATTTCGACACCGAATTCTTCCTCGAAAGCCATGACGAGCTCGACGGTATCGAGGCTGTCTGCGCCGAGGTCATCAATGAAGCTTGCGCCTTCCGTGACCTTGTCGGCATCTACGCCCAGATGTTCAACAACGATTTTCTTGACGCGTTCTGCGGTGTCGCTCATGTCCGAACCTCGACCTGTGTGTTGTTTCCCTGCCTTGGTTAGCGGCATGGGTTGATGTAATCAAGCTATAAGATACCTGCTGCGTGCCGCTTCCACGGTACAGCGGATACCCCTGTGGATATTCCTTTCGGAACAGGATTGGCCCCGCAAGACGATGCGACACGCCAATTCTGCGCGCGCCTTAACACGGTTCCTTGCCCGCGCAAAGCGCATTTTGCCCGCTCATATCTGCATTTTGGGCTGATTTGCGGGCAAAATCAGCCATTTCGCTACGCAGGCCCGGACGGAAAACCACTTCACATTTTCCCCGGGCTTGCATTTTAGATCATCGCCATGCCGCCATTGACGTGCAGCGTCTGTCCGGTGACGTAGGCCGCCTCGTCGCTGGCGAGATAGAGGACGGCGGCGGCGATCTCCGCGCCCGTGCCCATGCGCTTCATGGGGATGGCGCCCATGATCGTTTCCTTCTGCTTCTCGTTCAGCTTGTCGGTCATGGCCGATTCGATGAAGCCCGGCGCCACGCAGTTCACCGTCACGTTGCGGGTGGCGATCTCCTGCGCCAGCGACTTGGAGAAGCCGATCAGCCCTGCCTTCGCGGCGCAGTAATTCGCCTGCCCCGGATTGCCGGTGACGCCGACGATGGAGGTGATGTTGATGACGCGGCCATGGCGGCGGCGCATCATCGGGTGCATCAGTTCCTTGGTGAGGTTGAAGACGGATGTGAGATTGACGTTCAGCACCTCGTCCCAATCGGCATCGCTCATGCGGACGAACAGGCCGTCGCGAGTGATGCCGGCATTGTTGACGAGGATGTCGATGCCTTCGAGCTCCTTCTCCGCCTTTTCGCCGAGCGCCTTGACCTCGGCGCGATCCGACAGGTTTGCCGGGAGGATCTTCACCCGTTCGCCGAGCTCGGAAGCCAGCGCCTCCAGTTTCTCGACACGGGTTCCGTGCAGGCCGACAATGGCTCCCTGGGCATGAAGGGCGCGGGCGATGGCTTCGCCGATCCCGCCGGTAGCGCCGGTAACGAGGGCCTTGCGGCCGGTAAGATCAAACATCGCGTTTCCTCTCAGTTTTCAACCGCATGATCCCGCCCGAAAAGCCCGCCCTTTTTTGCCGGACCTGACCTTCGGTTGGCAATCATGCTTTATCCATTCAGCGCTGCAAGCGCGGCTTCGATTTCCTCCGCCGTTCCGACGGCGGTTCCGGTCACGTCCTTCGATATGCGGCGGGCCAGGCCGGTCAATACCTTACCGGCGCCGATCTCATAAAGCGTGGTGACGCCGTTTGCCGCGAACCACTCGACCGTCTCGCGCCAACGCACCTGTCCCGTTATCTGCTCGACCAGGAGCCTAGCGATTTCATCGGCATCCGTCACCGGCGCTGCACGGACATTGGCGATGAGCGGCACGACCGGATCGTTCTTCTTGACACCGGCGAGCGCCTCGCGCATCGCCTCCGCCGCGGGGCCCATCAGCGCGGAATGGAAGGGGGCCGAGACCGGCAGCATGATCGCCCGCTTGGCGCCCCTTTCGGTTGCCAGCGCGGCGGCCTTCTCCACAGCCGGCTTCGAACCAGATATGACGATCTGACCGCCGCCATTGTCATTGGCGATCTGGCAGACGCCATCGACGGAAGCCTGCGTGCAGACCGCCTGCACATCGCCATGCTCCAGGCCGATGATCGCCGCCATCGCCCCCTCGCCCACGGGAACGGCCCGCTGCATGGCATTGCCGCGGATGCGCAGGAGGCGCGCGGTATCGGCGAGCGAGAAGGTCCCGGCGGCGCAAAGGGCCGAATATTCGCCAAGCGAATGGCCGGCGACATAGGCCACCTTGTCCTTCAGCGAGAACCCCTTGGCCTCCAGCACGCGGATGACTGCCATCGACACGGCCATCAGTGCAGGCTGGGCATTGGCGGTCAATGTCAGGGTTTCTTCCGGTCCCTCGAAGATGATGTCGGAGAGCTTCTCGTCCAGCGCATCGTCGACCTCGTCGAAAACGGCGCGCGTCTCGGGATAGGTTTCGGCCAGCGCTTTGCCCATGCCGACCGTCTGGTTGCCCTGTCCGGGAAATGTGAATGCTATGGCCATCGTTGGTTTCAGCCTCTTCTATCAAAATCGATATTTGGCGCGCGGTGTGATCACCGGCGAGGCAGAAAGTCAAGTGTGACGGCCCTAATACCCCCTGTATCTGCAGGAAATTGGCCGAATATGGGCAGAAACCACACATTATGGCCGGATCATAGCCGGATCGAATGCCTCAAAACGGCGGCTCGATCCGGCCTGATCGGACCGGAACCAATCGCCGCCGCCACCGTTAAACTGCCGTACGGAAAGTCAAGCGCAAACGGCTTTGACTGCGAAGAAAACCACACACGAAAGCAAGAAAACATTCAGGAGATGATCATGTTCGACCTGAAAACAACTGCCGCTGCGTTCCTGGCACTTTCAATGAGCGCAGGTATGGCAATGGCACAAAATACTCCTTCGACGGATAACCCCAGTGCCCAGGACCAGGGCGGACCAACCTTCCCGAGACCGGGAACCACGTTTGGCAACATGCAGATGGACCAAAGCACTTATGACGCATTCGTCAGCGACGAGACAACGGGTTCCATCCGTGACGAGAGCGATTTTGCGGTACGCTGGCGAGCCATGTCGCCCGACGAACAGGACAAGGTCCGCGCCGCTTGCGGCCAGATGCAACAGGAAAAGGTCCAGTTCAGCGACAAAGTCCAGGGCATCTGCAAGAGCATTGCGAGCCCGTAACGCCAAGTACTCTGGGCCCTATCGGAACGCCGGCTGCTGCAGCCGGCGTTTTCAGGCATTGATCTGGTTGCGGAAAGAGATGCTAGGCCGTTTCAATGTTCAACAGAAGCAGCGTTTCCATGCTCCGGCGACAGGCCTCAGGTGACGGCAACCAATAGGGTCAAAACATCGCAACTGCGTCATACTCGGGCCCGACCCGAGTATCCGTTCCGGAACGTCGAAATCACATCTATCGTCTGATATGCGGACGCTGCATCGCCGTTCCGGAATGGATCATCGGATCAAGTCCGATGATGACGAAATTGCGATGTCCTGCCCCCATCGCCAAGGTCGCCATCACCTCGATGCCTGTTGCCGGAGCATGGAAACGCCGCTTCTGTTAAACACGGAAGCGCGCTAAAAGAACGCCTTCAATATCAGCGAAACGACGCCGGCCACGATCAAACCAAGCATCCAGCCGTGCAACCTCAGCGTCGCTTTCAGATCGTTGATATCCGAGTTGTGGGTGGCCATATCTTCCGTCGCTTTCTGAGCCAGATCGTCGGGGACATTGACCGAACTTCACCCAAATCCGAATCCTTTTGTTGCCAAATGGCGAAAAATCCCGTATTAGCCCGCCCGTTCATTGCTCGGCGTCAGCTGGGGGCTGAACGGAGGGCCGGGTGATACCCGTCGAAGTCTAAAGCGCTTCAGCCTCCCGTGTCTCCGCTCTCGATCGTCTCGACAACGCGTCCTTTCTTCTCCGGTTTTCCGGGATCAAGAGAAGTCGCAGAGGCTTAGCCGCTGACGTCTTGCGATGGTGAAAAGAAGAAAGGCAGAGACAATGGCTCTTTATGAACATGTGCTCCTTGCCCGACAGGATATAACGCCGCAGCAGGTCGATGCTCTTGTGGAACAGTACAAGGGTGTCCTCGAGGCCAATGGCGGCAAGGTCGGGCGCATTGAGAACTGGGGACTGCGTCCCCTCACCTATCGCATCAAGAAGAACCGCAAGGCGTATTACGCGCTGATGGACATCGACGCTCCGGCAGCCGCTGTGGCTGAAATGGAACGCCAGATGCGCATCAACGAAGATGTGCTGCGCTTCCTGACGATCCGCGTCGAGAAGCATGAGGAAGGCCAGTCGGCCATGCTCGCCCGCCGTGACGACCGCCGCGAACGCGACGACCGTTTCGGCCGCGACGACGACCGTCCGCGCCGCCCGCGCGATGGCGACCGTGACCGTGGTGGCGATCGGGGCCCGCGCCGTCCGCGCGACAATGATGCGAGCGAAGGAGCCGAATAATGGTCGACATCAACCAGATCCCGACCCGGCGTCCGTTCCATCGCCGCCGCAAGACCTGCCCGTTCTCCGGCGCCAACGCTCCGAAGATCGATTATAAGGACGTCAAGCTCCTGCAGCGCTACATCTCCGAGCGCGGCAAGATCGTTCCGTCCCGCATCACGGCCGTCAGCCAGAAGAAGCAGCGCGAACTCGCCAAGGCGATCAAGCGCGCGCGTTTCCTGGGCCTGCTGCCTTACGTGGTGAAATAAGATAAGGCAGTAGGGCAGTAAGGCAGTAAGGCAATATGTAATAACAAACATACTGCCCTACTCCCTTACTGCCCTACTGCCCTCCTATCCTCCTCGCGATGGGCGCGGGTGAAGGTGAAACCAAAAACCCAAGTTGGGGCGCAGATTCAATATCCGCCTCTAACTGCTTGAAGAAGCAGGACAGCGAATAACATGAAATTCGACGGAACATCGATCGGTGTCGGCATATTGGCGGGGCTTGCGGCCGCGCTGATGTCGGCTGGCGTCATCGTCCAATCGGGCATGGCGATGTTCCTCTATTTCCTCACGCCATTGCCGATCTTCATCGCCGCGCTCGGCTGGGGCACCGCCGCCGGCCTCGTCTCGGCTGTCGTCGCAACGATCGCCGTGGCGCTCGTCGCAGCGCCTATGGCGGCGCTTCTGGTGGCGCTGACCAGCATCGTGCCCGCGGCGACCGGCGCCTATCTCGCAGGGCTTGCCCGGCCGGCGGAGGAGATGGGCGGTCCTGCCGATACGCTCGTCTGGTATCCGCTCCCCGACATCATCTTCCGCCTGGCGCTGATGGTGGCGGCAAGCTTCATCATCATCGGCATCATCATCGGCTTCGGCGAGGATCTGGCGCGGCAGGTCGCAGATGCGATCGTCACCAGCGTTTCGCAGGCCAATCCGGAATTCACGGCAAGCGCCGAGATGCGCGACAATCTCGCGACATTCATGGTTGTGGCGCTGCCTGCCATCCAGCCGGCGACCTGCCTGATCGTGCTGATCGCCAATCTTTACCTGGCGCTGCGACTGACCGCGCTTTCCGGCCGGCTGCGCCGCCCGCGCGACGACTGGCCGGCGACGCTCCGCATGCCGCGCACTGCCCTTGCTGCGCTTGCCGTCTGCCTTGTCGTCGCCTTCATCGGCGGCGGGATCGGCCATGCGGCGGCGGCCGTCGCCGGGGCGCTCAGCGCCGGCTTCCTGCTGGCCGGTTTCGCCATGATGCATTACCGCACGCGCGGCGCGCCGTGGCGGCCCTTCGCCCTGTGGCTCGCTTATCTCGCCGTGGTGCTCTTCGCCTTCGTGCTTTTTCTCTTTCTCATCGCCGGGCTGTTCGACACGTCGCGCAATGCCCCGGTGTCGAAAACCTCACCCAAATCCAACTGACACACTGAAAGGACAAACCAATGGAAGTCATTCTGCTTGAACGCATTTCCCGCCTGGGACAGATGGGCGACACCGTCAAGGTCAAGGACGGCTACGCCCGCAATTTCCTGCTGCCGCAGGGCAAGGCGCTGCGTGCCAACGAGGCCAACAAGAAGCGCTTCGAATCGCAGCGCGCCCAGCTCGAGGCCCGTAACCTGGAGCGCAAGAACGAAGCCCAGGCCGTTGCCGAGAAGCTGGACGGCCAGAACTTCATCGCCGTGCGCTCGGCCGGCGAGACCGGCCAGCTCTACGGCTCCGTCTCGACCCGCGACATCGCCGACCTGCTGACCGCCGAGGGCTTCACCGTCAGCCGCAACCAGGTCGAGCTCAACACGCCGATCAAGACCATCGGCCTGCACCAGATCGTGATCGCGCTCCATCCGGAAGTGGAAGTCACCGTCACCATCAATGTCGCCCGTTCGGCGGAAGAGGCCGAGCGCCAGGCCAAGGGCGAGGACCTGACCTCCGCCGAAGCGATCTACGGCATCGAGGAAGAGCCGCTTTCCGAAGAGATCGACGAAGAAGAAGGCGTGGAGAGCGAAGACAACGCCTGATTGAGCGGCGCTGTTGTTCCCCATTCTTCTTCCGGCGATTGTGCCGGATCGGTAAACTTTAAATGATTGTGCCCGGCAGAAATGCCGGGCATTTTCGCTTTTCAGACACGAAAAAGCGCCTATCTTACCACTTTTCGCGGGCCCGACGGAGGGATGCGCGGATGGTGCTGTCATGCGCGGTGGGGACCCGCCTGCATCATCCGGGGACCCGAAGCCTGGGCCGATCTGTGGAGATTGGCCGATGAATGCTCTTTTACGCACAGTATTGAATCATCTGATCAAGACGGGGGATCTGACCGTTACCGACGCCGCCGGCGTCAAGCACCGGTTCGGCGACAAGACCGGTGATCCCATGCATATCCATTTCAAGACACGCAGGGCCGAACGCGCCGTCGCGATCAATCCCGCCCTGAAGCTCGCCGAAGCCTATATGGCGGGAGATCTCGACTTTCTCGAAGGCGATATGTACGGGCTGCTGAAGCTCGTCTTCGAGAACGCCGGGCCGGTCGCCACCAAGGAACCCTGGATGCGGGCGCTGGACGGCGCGCGCTGGGCGGGGCGCCGGCTGCAGCAGATCAACACGCTGGGCCTCGCCTCCTCGCATGTGCGCCATCACTACGATCTTTCGGGCGAGCTCTACCGGCTGTTCCTCGATCCGGACATGCAATATTCCTGCGCCTATTTCGAGACACCGAAGGCGACCCTTGCCGAGGCGCAGCTTGCCAAGAAGCGGCATATCGCGGCCAAGCTCCTGGTCAAGGAAGGACAGAAGCTCCTCGATATCGGCTGCGGCTGGGGCGGCCTCGGCCTTTATATGGCCAGATATCTGAAGGCTGATGTCACCGGCGTCACGCTTTCCGAGGAGCAGCATGCGGTCGCCAACAAGCGGGCAGCGGAAGAAGGGCTTTCAAGCAGCGCGCGCTTCAGCCTGCAGGATTACCGCACGCTGCAGGACCAATATGACCGCATCGTCTCTGTCGGCATGTTCGAGCATGTCGGCGTCAACCATTTCGCCGAATATTTCCAGCATACCGCGCGGCTCCTGAAACGCGACGGCGTGTTCCTGCTGCACGCCATCGGGCGCAGCGACGGGCCGGGCGCGACCAATCCGTTCATCCGCAGATATATCTTCCCCGGCGGCTATATACCGGCGCTCTCGGAAGTGCTGCCGCATATCGAGCGGGCGGGACTGATCGTCACCGATATCGAGATCCTCCGGCTGCACTATGCCGAAACGCTGAAAGCCTGGCGCGAGGCCTTCATGGCCAATCGCGATATCGCCAAGTCGATCTATGATGAACGCTTCTGCCGCATGTGGGAATTCTACCTCGCCGCCTCGGAAAGTGCCTTCCGCTGGCAGAACATGATGGTGTTCCAGATCCAGATCGCCCACCGCCAGGACGCCGTGCCCCTCACCCGCAACTATATCGAAGCGGAGGAAAAACGGCTGAAGCGTCTCGACAGCGCGCCGAGGGGAGCGAATACGGAAATGCCGGTGCGCTCACGCGGGGCTACGGGGAAATAGGAGTGGTGAGGCGGAGGCCAAGCTCGTTTTGAGTTCGGCTTTCGGCTCGAAGAGGACATCAATGTCGAATCAAACAGAGGTCGCTTTGCGCCGCCGTTTAGACATACCGCGGTACCGATGACGGGTTTGAAAGCGGCAATGCGTATTTCGCACCGATTTTAGCCGTCAGCTACCCGAAGTCGGTGAAGCGATGCTGGACGGGGATTCATCAAGCTGAGCGCACTCGTCTTAGCTTTGAAAGCATTGCAACTAATGGTATCATTTTTACATGAGCGACGACACCGAGTATCTCAAAAATTACAAGCCAAACCAGCTTTACAAACACCCCACCCGCCAAGGCGCATACGCGACGATCGTTGGCGAGAGCGAGGACTTCATTGGCGAAGTTGATGTCACCCCAAAATGCAAATTGGCCATAAGTGCATTTTGGGTGCGGGATCGGGGCGATTTCGGTACTTTCAAGATTACCAAGATGAAACACCACGCACGGTTTGGTTGGAGCGCCGACGGTGAGGTGAAAGTCAACCAATTTCAGCTTTCGCAGATCAATCAGTTTCTGTCTGTGATCTCGCGAATTGATCTGAGCGACGAACAGCGCATGCGATTGTCGCTTGATGACCTTAACCTCGGAGCGCTTGGAACGATACTCAAGAGCACAAAGGGACCGGAGTTACTCGCAAAGCTGGCTGAAACGCCTGAACTTCATACCGATGTGTATGCAGTGGCGTCGAAGCGGCAGGCGCTCGCTGAATTTGAACAACGTCTTTCTGAAACTGGAAACGAGCGCAGTTGGCAGACCTTCTTCGAAGCTAATCCTTGGATATTCGGGCACGGACTTAACTACATCTTTCTCGATGGCCTGGGTGGTAAACTCGAGAAAACTACGACCGGCAACGCCTTTGATCGAAGCGGTAAGCGTGCCGATGCGCTTATGCGGACTCGTGCGGAAATCAGTCAATTTGTTTTGGTCGAACTGAAAAAGAGCAGCACCGATCTGCTCCAGCCTGATTCGTATCGTCCGGGTTGCTGGGGGATTTCCCAAGAGGTCTCGAACGCGGTCACGCAGGTTCAGAAGACTGCGTTTGAGTTCGCCCGCGACCGTTTTCGTGAGCATCTTAAAGATGAGTGCGGGAACGACACAGGGGAGGCAGTGTATTCTGTCGAGCCGCGCAGCTACCTCGTCGTGGGTCATCTGAATGAACTGGTAGGTAACGATGACAAAATTACTTGTTTCGAGCTATTCAGGAGGAACATCCGTTCGCCAGAGATCCTAACTTTTGACGAGTTGTATCACCGTGCTCGCTGTATCGTAGAGAACGTTAGCGACGAAGTGCAGGGCGACGATCTTTCCTTCTGAGTGGCGGTCATTATCTTCCGCCTGACCGGCAAATGGACTCAAATGCGCTCTCTTACGCACAGCGGCCAGTCCCCTCCGGCTCCAAGTCGGTCATCCGTCGCAGCGGAGCTGAAATCTGCTATGGCGCTTTGCGGCCACGCCTTACCCCTCAGCGAAGGTCAAACCTCATCCACAGCCAAAACTCAATCCACGACTCACCAAAGCCACCCCTCCCCCAACCAAGCGTCAACCTCTCCGTTCAGGAAAAATTGGCAACCTGTGGATCGCTGTGAATCATGGTATAGCTTTTCATTCTCCACCGAATCGACCGGGTTGCGCATTGCTTTCTCCAGCATTCCGGCGCTACCTCGATACGGATCAAGGGGCTGAACGGAATCATGGCAGAAGCGGCAATACGCAAACTCGATGAAGCGCGGGATGGGGCACGGGACGGGCGCAACACGCTCTATCGCGAGGCGCCGAACAATATCGAGGCGGAGCAGGCGCTGCTCGGCGCGATCCTCATCAACAATGACGCCTTCTACCGGGTTTCGGACTTCCTGAAGCCCGCCCATTTCTACGAGCCGCTGCACCGCCGGATCTTCGAGGTCTCGTCCGATCTCATCCGCATGGGCAAGATGGCCAATCCGGTGACCATGAAGACCTTCCTGCCGGCGGAGGAGAAGGTCGGCGACCTCACGGTGTTCCAATATGTGGCGCGGCTCGCCTCCGAGGCGGTGACGATCATCAACGCAGAGGATTACGGCCGCGCGATCTATGACCTCGCTACCCGCCGCGCGCTCATCGGCATCGGCGAGGACATGGTCAACATCGCCTATGACGCGCCGGTCGACATGGCGCCGCAGAGCCAGATCGAGGATGCCGAGCGCCGCCTCTTCGAACTGGCGGAGACCGGCCGCTACGACGGCGGCTTCCAGTCCTTCAACGATGCGGTCAAGACCGCCGTCGACATGGCCAATGCCGCCTTCATGCGCGACGGGCATCTTTCGGGCATTTCCACCGGCATTCATTCGCTCGACGCCCGCATGGGCGGCCTGCAGCCTTCGGACCTGATCATCCTCGCCGGGCGGCCGGGCATGGGCAAGACCTCGCTTGCCACCAACATCGCGTTCAACATCGCCAATGCCTATCAGGGCGAGCAGCAGGCGGACGGGTCGGTCAAGGCGGTCAATGGCGGGGTGGTCGGCTTCTTCTCGCTCGAAATGTCGTCCGAACAGCTCGCCACCCGTATCATCTCGGAGCAGACGGAAATCTCGTCCTCGAAGATCCGGCGCGGCGAGATCACCGAGACCGATTTCGAGAAGCTGGTCGCCTGCTCGCATCACATGCAGAAGATCCCGCTCTATATCGACCAGACCGGCGGCATCTCCATTGCGCAGCTCTCCGCCCGCGCCCGCCGCCTGAAGCGCCAGCGCGGCCTCGACGTGCTCGTCATCGACTATGTGCAGCTGATGACCGGCTCCTCCAAGGCGTCGTCACAGAACCGCGTGCAGGAAATCACCGAGATCACCACCGGTCTCAAAGCCCTCGGCAAGGAACTCAATGTTCCCATCATCGCGCTGTCACAGCTTTCGCGCCAGGTGGAAAGCCGCGACGACAAGCGCCCGCAGCTCTCCGATCTTCGCGAATCCGGCTCGATCGAGCAGGATGCCGACGTGGTGCTCTTCGTCTTCCGCGAGGAGTATTACACCAAGAACCGCGAGCCAAAGCCGGGGACGGAAGAATATTTCAAGTGGCAGGCGGAGATGGAGGAAACGCGCGGCAAGGCGGAGGTGATCATCGCCAAGCAGCGCCACGGGCCGACAGGCACCGTCAAGCTCGCCTTCCAGGCCGAGTACACGCGCTTCACGGACCTCGCCGAGGAATCGCATTTGCCCGAACGGTATGAATGAAGGCGAGATCCAGATTGACTGCAGTCCCTTTGGAACAGCCGGTGCTGGTGACCGGCGCCGACCGGCTTCTGGCGGGCGGCCGGCTGACCATCGATCTCGATGCCCTCGTCGACAATTGGAAGGCGCTTGACGCACGCTCCAGGCCGGGGCGTGCGGCGGCGGTCGTCAAGGCGGATGCCTATGGCTGCGGCATCGCGCAAGTGGTCCCTGCCCTCTTTGCCGCGGGTTGCGACACGTTTTTCGTGGCCTTGCCGGAGGAGGGCCTGAGGGCGCGCCATGCGGCGCCGCGGGCGCGCATCTTTGTCCTGAACGGGCTCTTCGACGATGCGGCCCCCGCCTTCACCGACGCCGACCTCATTCCGGTGCTCGGCTCCGACCACGAGATCGCGATCTGGGCCAAGCACGGCCGGCGCAAGCCCTGCGCCATCCATGTCGATACCGGCATGAATCGGCTGGGCCTGACGCCAGACGAGGCCATCGCCTTTGCGGAAAAGGCGAAATCGGTGCGCCCGGTACTCTTGATGAGCCACCTCGCCTGCGGCGACACGCCGGAAAACGGGATGAGCCGGCAGCAACGCGAATCATTTCAAAAAGTTCGGGCGGCTTTCGGAGAAATCGAATCAAGCCTTGCCAATTCGGCCGGCATTTTCCTGGGGCCCGATTATCTCTTCGACCTGACGCGGCCCGGCATCGCGCTTTATGGGGGCGAGGCGCTCGGCGGCATGGCCAATCCGATGAAGCCGGTGGTGACCGCCGAAACCAGGATCGTGCAGATCCGCCATGCGGCCAAAGGCGAGAAGGTCGGCTATGGCGCGACCATGACGCTTGCCCGCGATACGCGGATCGCCGTCTGCGCGACCGGCTATGCCGATGGCTATCTGCGCTCGGCTTCCGGGTCTGGCGTGCCGCTGCGCAATGCGGTTGCCGAGGGTGCCTACGGCTTCATCGCCGGACGGCGCGTCCCGGTGATCGGCCGCGTCACCATGGATCTGACCTCCTTCGACGTGACCGACGTGCCGGAAGACGCGATCAGGGCCGGCGACCATATCGAGCTCTTCGGCCCCAATATCGCGCTCGACGATGTGGCGCGCGCGGCGGGCACCATCGGCTACGAGCTGCTGACGGGGCTGGGCCCGCGCTATCACCGGCGGTATGTGGGTGGCGGGCATACGGTATAAGCTTATGACGGTAGCGTTTGTGAACACCCCCCTCTGTCCTGCCGGACATCTCCCCCACAAGGGGGGAGATTACGCCTTCATTGACATTCGGTGCCGATCACAGACCACGCAGAATGGGCATCGCAAGACATGCCAGCCAATCTCCCCCCTTGTGGGGGAGATGTCCGGCAGGACAGAGGGGGGTGATCTAGCCGCGTCACTCTCTCCGAAAGCCTCCCATGGCTAAACCCCGCGTCCAGTTCGTCTGCCAGAATTGCGGCACGGTGCACACCCGCTGGGCCGGCAAATGCGATGCCTGCGGCGAGTGGAACACGCTTGTCGAGGAAGGAACGTCCGGCGGCATCGGCGGGGGCCCAAGCAAGTCACCGCGCAAGGGCCGTCCCGTGGCGCTGACCACGCTTTCCGGCGAGATCGAGGATGCGCCGCGCATCCAGTCCGGCATTGCCGAGCTCGACCGGGTGACCGGCGGCGGCTTCGTACGCGGCTCGGCGCTCTTGGTCGGCGGCGACCCCGGCATCGGCAAATCGACGCTTTTGACGCAGGCCGCCGCCGCGCTGGCACGGCGCGGCAACCGCATCGTCTATGTCTCGGGCGAGGAGGCGGTGGCGCAGATCAGATTGCGCGCGCAGCGGCTGAAAGCGGCCGACACCTCGGTGGAACTTGCAGCCGAGACCAATGTCGAGGACATTCTGGCGACGATTTCCGAAACCCGCCGGCCCGACCTCGTCATCATCGATTCGATCCAGACTTTGTGGACCGACATGGCGGATTCCGCCCCCGGCACGGTGACGCAGGTGCGCGCCGGTGCGCAGGCGATGATCCGCTTCGCCAAGCAGACCGGGGCGGCTGTCGTGCTCGTCGGCCATGTCACCAAGGAAGGCCAGATCGCCGGCCCGCGCGTCGTCGAGCACATGGTCGACGCGGTTCTTTATTTCGAGGGCGAAGGCGGCCATCACTATCGCATCCTGCGCACGGTCAAGAACCGTTTCGGCCCGACGGACGAGATCGGCGTGTTCGAAATGTCCGATGGCGGCCTTCGGGAAGTCTCGAACCCGTCGGAACTCTTCCTCGGCGAGCGCAACGAGAAGGCGCCGGGCGCGGCCGTCTTCGCCGGCATGGAAGGCACGCGGCCGGTACTGGTGGAAATCCAGGCGCTGGTCGCGCCCTCGACGCTCGGCACGCCGCGCCGCGCCGTCGTCGGCTGGGACGGCAACCGGCTTTCGATGATCCTCGCCGTGCTGGAGGCGCATTGCGGTGTCCGCTTCGGCCAGCACGACGTCTATCTCAATGTCGCGGGCGGCTACCGCATCAGCGAGCCGGCGGCCGATATCGCGGTCGCGGCGGCGCTCGTCTCCTCGATCGCCGGCGTGGCGCTCCCGGCCGATTGCGTCTATTTCGGCGAGATCAGCCTTTCCGGCGCCGTCCGCCCGGTGGCGCATGCGGTGCAGCGGCTGAAGGAAGCGGAAAAGCTCGGTTTCCGGCAGGCCGTGCTGCCGGCAGGCAGCGGAGAGTTGCCGAAATCGGCCTTCCACCTGACCGAAACCGCCTCGCTGCCGGATCTCGTCGCCCGCATCGCGGCGTCGGGGACGGGAAAGCGGGGGCGGGAATAGGCAGGTTGGCGCTTTCGCTCTCCGTCATCCTCGGGCCTGTCCCGAGGATCTACCGTAAAGGAGCAGAAGGGCGCGTGGGGGCTACGAATTCATGAAGGCCAAAAATTGAGAACTCACGCTGCTTCTTCGTCGCAGATCCTCGGGACAGGCCCGAGGATGACGACTGTGGGGTGGAAACATCACCACGGAAAGTTGACAGATTTTCCGGAAAAGATCATGTCTGGCAGGGAATGAATCGAGGTGGGCCATATGCCAATTACGCTACTTGACGGAATCCTTCTCGGAATCACGCTGGTTTCCGCCGTGCTCGCCATGGTGCGCGGCTTCTCGCGCGAGGTGCTCTCGGTCGCCTCATGGGCGGCAGCGGCCATCGCCGCCTATCTCTTCTACACCCCGGTCGTCCCGCTGGTTCAGCCCTATATAAGCAACGAAACCATCGCCAAGGTCGCGGCGGCCGGCGCCGTCTTCATCGTCACGCTGATCGTCGTCTCGGTGATCACGATGAAGATCGCCGATTTCATCATCGACAGCCGGATCGGCGCGCTCGACCGCACGCTCGGCTTCGTCTTCGGTGCCGCGCGCGGCGTTCTCCTGGTCGTCGTCGCGATGCTGTTCTTCAACTGGCTCGTCGCTTCCGACCAGCCAGGCTGGGTCGCCAATGCGAAATCCAAGCCGCTCCTCGACTCGCTCGGGCAGAAGCTGGTCAACCTGCTGCCGGAGGATCCGGAATCGAGCATTCTCAACCGGATCAAGCCGAAGACCGGCACGGCGGCGGGAACCGGCGACCAGGAAGCGCCAGACAACAGGGAAGAGGCACCGGCCGACAACACACCGGCCGAGTAATCCGGAATCAGGCATTTTTGACCGGGCGCGACAAAGGGATCGCTTTCAAAAACCGCCTGTAATGTGCTAGAGAGCACCCGATAGAGTTCGATGGAGCGGTCCTTTTTTCTGGAAAAAGGGAACCGCTCTAACTATTTGTTCTTTCGCATGTCCGGTGGGAAAAGCCGTTTCACACGTTCCCGGACCTGCTCCAACCGCAATCGAAAGGTCTTGCGGCAATGATCGATTCTCTTGGTGATGAGACGCCCTTCTCGCTCGACGACGACAATCTGCATGAGGAATGCGGGGTTTTCGGCATTCTTGGCCATCCGGACGCGGCGACGCTGACGGCGCTGGGGCTGCACGCGCTGCAGCATCGCGGGCAGGAGGCGGCGGGCATCGTCTCCTATGACGGCCAACAGTTCTACACCGAAAAACGCATGGGCCTCGTCGGCGACCACTATACCGATCCGGCCACCCTCGCCAAGCTGCCCGGCTACATCGCCATCGGCCATACGCGCTATTCCACCACCGGCGAAGTGGCGCTGCGCAATGTGCAGCCGCTTTTTGCGGAGCTGGAAGTCGGCGGCATCGCCATCGCCCATAACGGCAATTTCACCAACGGGCTGACGCTGCGCCGCCAGCTGATCGCCGATGGCGCGATCTGCCAGTCGACCTCCGACACGGAGGTGGTGCTCCACCTCATCGCCCGCTCGCGCCACACCTCGTCGAGCGACCGCTTCGTCGACGCGATCAAGCAGGTCGAGGGCGGCTATTCCATGCTTGCCATGACGCGCACCAAGCTGATCGCGGCGCGCGACCCGATCGGCATCCGCCCGCTGGTGATGGGCGAACTCGACGGCAAGCCGATCTTCTGCTCAGAGACCTGCGCCCTCGATATTATCGGCGCAAAATTCATCCGCGACGTCGACAACGGCGAAGTGGTGATCTGTGAGATCCAGCCCGACGGTTCGATCTCCACCGAGGTGATCAAACCGCAGAACCCGAAACCCGAACGGCTCTGCCTCTTCGAATATGTCTATTTCGCCCGTCCCGATTCGACCGTCGGCGGCCGCAATGTCTATTCCGTGCGCAAGAATATGGGCATCAATCTCGCCAAGGAGGCGCCGGTCGAGGCCGATGTGGTGGTGCCGGTGCCCGACGGCGGCACGCCGGCGGCCATCGGCTTCGCGCAGGAGAGCGGCATTCCCTTCGAGCTCGGCATCATCCGCAACCATTATGTCGGTCGCACCTTCATCGAGCCGACGCAGTCGATCCGCGCATTCGGCGTGAAGCTCAAGCATTCCGCCAACCGGGCGGTGATCCAGGGCAAGCGCGTGGTGCTGGTGGATGATTCCATCGTGCGCGGCACCACCTCGCTCAAGATCGTGCAGATGATCCGCGATGCCGGCGCTCTTGAGGTGCACATGCGGGTGGCGAGCCCGATGATCTGTCATCCCGATTTCTACGGCATCGACACGCCGGAGGCGGACAAGCTGCTCGCCAACCAGCATGCGGATCTGGAATCCATGTGCCGCTATATCGGCGCGGATTCGCTGGCATTCCTGTCGATCGACGGGCTTTACCGGGCCGTCGGCGGCAAGCCGCGCGATCCGATGGCGCCCGAGTTCACCGACCATTATTTCACCGGCGACTATCCGACCCGCCTCCTCGACCAGGAGGGGCAGAAGAGCAACGTGCACAATCTCTCGCTCCTGGCGAGCAACGGATAAGCGGGACTTTTCATTTTTTTATGGGAGCAGCCTGCCCGCATTTCCGCATGATTACCCCCCTCTGGCCTGCCGGCCATCTCCCCCTCAAGGGGGGAGATCGGCTGACGCCACCCTTTTCATTCATCCTGCAACGCTTGCAATTGATGCTGCACGTCAATGAAGGTGTAATCTCCCCCCTTGAGGGGGAGATGCCCGGCAGGGCAGAGGGGGGTGTTTTCCGGATGTCTTCACCTGAGAATAAGAGACTCTAATATGAGCATCGATCTGAACGGCCGGCTGGCGCTGGTGACCGGAGCCTCGCGCGGCATCGGTTATTTCCTGAGCCTGGAACTTGCCAAGCGTGGCGCCCATGTGATTGCGGTGGCCCGCACCGTCGGCGGGCTGGAAGAGCTTGACGACGAGATCAGGGCGCTTGGCGGGACCGCTACGCTGGTGCCGCTCGACCTGACCGATATGCCGGGGATCGACCGGCTCGGCGGCTCGATCCACGAGCGCTGGGGCAAGCTCGATATCCTGGTGGCCAATGCCGGCGTTCTCGGGGTGATCGCGCCGCTCGGCCATGTCGAGGCCAAGACGTTCGAAAAGGTGATGAACATCAACGTCACCAGCACCTGGCGGCTGATCCGCTCGGTCGATCCGCTGCTGCGGCTCTCCGACGCCGGCCGTGCTATCCTGCTTTCCTCGGGCGTCGCCCATTCGGCGCGCGCCTTCTGGGGCCCCTATGCGGCTTCCAAGGCGGCGGTCGAAGTGATGGCGAGGAGCTGGGCGGAAGAGACGCGGAACATGAAACTACGCGTCAATTCGGTCAATCCCGGCGCAACGCGCACGGCCATGCGGGCGCAAGCCATGCCCGGCGAGGATCCGGAGACCCTGCCCCATCCGCGCGACGTGGCGGAAAAGATCGTGGCGCTGGCCGATCCCAAGCTCGACGTTACCGGCCAGCTCTTCGATGTGCGCCAGGATCGGTTTCTGGCGTATCATATGCCGGATTGATTGGTCGGGCGCTTCCGGGGCGGCGTGATGTCTGCTCGCACCGCAGGCACTCCTCACCCCCCTCTGGCCTGCCGGCCATCTCCCCCACAAGGGGGAGATTGGCTGTCATTTTATGACGCCACACCATCTGCAACGTTGGTGATTAGCGAAAGCGGAACTCTTAGCCAATCTCCCCCCTTGTGGGGAAGATGGCCGGCAGGCCAGAGGGGGGGTGCGGCGCGGACCTTTCCGCAGTGAACGCCGCTGCGCCAAGCCCATCATCCATTTCATCTCCCACGCATTCAGCCGCCGGTGCCGCTCCACCGGTATGTCTTCCATCGTCCAGAAACAGGAAACTGGCCATGACTCACGACATCGCCTCTCATAACCCGGACCGGTTTTTCGTGTTCACCGGCGGTCCGGGCTCCGGAAAGACCACGCTGCTCGATGCGCTGGAGCGCTCGGGAATTGCCCGCTCCGTCGAAGCGGGACGCGGCATTATCCAGGATCAGGTGAAGATCGAAGGCGGCGCCCTGCCCTGGAAGGACCGGGCGCTCTTTGCCGAGATGATGCTTTCCTGGGAGATGCGCTCCCATGCGGCCGCATCACGGCATGAGGGGCCGATCCTCTTCGACCGGGGCGTGCCCGACGTCATCGGCTATCTCAGGCTCTGCGGCCTGCCGGTGCCGCAGCATGCGCATAACGCCGCCCGCGCTTTCCGCTACAACGCCCGCGTCTTCTTCGCGCCGCCCTGGCCGGAAATCTTTGCGCAGGATGCGGAGAGAAAACAGACGCTCGAGGAGGCCGAGCGGACATTCCATGTGATGGTGGAGACCTATACGGCGCTGGGCTACAGGCCAGTGATGCTCCCCCTCACCAGTGTGGAGGAGCGCGTTTCCTTCGTGCTGAAGGAGATCAGCGCGCGATAGCGGGCTTCATGCGCTCGTGTTGCGGTGATCGTCCGCGTTTTCCGGCGTCTCCTGCATTTCGGCGGCCATGCGTCGATGCCAGGCGGCGACGCTGAACGGCAGGAAGGCGAGATAGGCGAGCGCCGTCAATGTCAGCGTTTCCCAGGTGTAGCTCATGAGAAAAGCGACATAGAGGACGACACCGAGGATGAGCGGCATGACGATATCGCGCCGTACCAGGCTGCCCGCCGTCTTGCCGTTATAGACCGGCAGGCGGCTGACCAGCAGGAAAGCGATGGCGACCGTGTAGATCGCGGCGGCGAAGGCGAGCATCCGTGTCGGCGCCAGCCCGAGGAAACCGAGATAGACCGGCAGCAGCACCAGCATGGCGCCGGCCGGCGCCGGCACGCCGATGAAATAATTGCTCTGCCAGGCCGGTGTGCGCGGATCTTCCTGCATCACGTTAAAACGGGCGAGCCGCAGGCAGCAGGCGATGCAATAGAGCAGCGCCGCGATCCAGCCGAAGGCGCGCGCCTGGTCGAGCATGAAGGAATAGAGCACGAGCGCCGGCGCCACGCCGAAATTGACGATGTCGGCCAGCGAATCCATCTGCGCGCCGAATTTGGACGAGCCCTTCATCATCCGCGCAACGCGGCCGTCTATGCCGTCGAGAAAGGCGGCGATGAGCACCATCGACACCGCCATCTCGAAGCGGTTCTCGACGGCGAGGCGCACGCCGGTCAGGCCGGCGCAGATGGCGAGCACCGTGATGACATTGGGGATGACCATGCGCATCGGGATCTGCGACAGGCGCGGCCCCCTGCCCTCGGCGGGCCCGTTCGGCTCGAATGGCGGAAACGGCGTTTCCATGGGATCAGGCGGTCCGCACCACGGGCGCGGGCCGATCGCTGCCGAATTCGGCGAGAACGGTCTCGCCGGCGACAGCCGTCTGGCCGACGGCGACGCGCGGGCTTACCCCTTCGGGCAGATAGACATCGAGACGGGAACCGAAGCGGATGAGGCCGAAGCGCTCGCCCGTCACCAGTAAATCGTCTTCCTTCGACCAGCAGACGATGCGCCGCGCCACGAGACCTGCGATCTGCACCACGCCGACCGGACCATTGGGACTGTCGATGACGAGGCCGTTACGCTCGTTTTCCGCGCTCGCCTTGTCGAGATCGGCATTCAAAAACTTGCCCGCACGATAGGCGATCCGGGTGATGCGGCCCGCGACCGGAGCACGGTTCACATGGCAGGAGAAGACGTTCATGAAAACGGAGATGCGCGTCATCGGTTCGTCGCCGAGGCCGAGCTCCCGCGGCGGCATGGCCGGACCGACGGAGGAAACCTTGCCATCCGCCGGGCTGATGACCAGCCGGTCATCCTGCGGCGTTACCCGCTCGGGATCGCGATAGAAGTAGATGCACCAGACGGTAAAGACCATGCCGATCCAGAACAGCGGATCCCAGAGCCAGCCAAGCACCAGCGACGCCAGGAAAAACGCCAGGATGAAGGGATAGCCCTCGCGGTGAATGGGCACGAATGTGTTGCGGACGGTATCGAAAAGGCTCATCAACTATTCCTCGATTTCCCCACTACTTAGTGGAGAACGCGGCCAGGGGCAAACGTCATTGTGCGCACCTGGTGCATTGAGACACATGTATATTTCATCACGATGAGCCGGAGGTATGCCATGCTTCTGACGAGCCGTTCTGATGCTCGCAGCTCAGTGTCTATGGTGCGTCGACGGCAAGGTAGAGGCCTGGATCCCAGTGACAAGCACTGGGATGACGGTTGCTTTGCTGTTGGCAGCCAACGTTCAAGCTTTCCGCCTGGCAAGAGCGGTCTTTGGGCAGCGCGGAAATATATCAACCCCGTCATCCCAGTGCTTGTCACTGGGATCCAGGCCTCAACCTTTCCACCGCCGCAATGATTCAAATAAAAGGTGGCGGCGGTCCATAAGACATGGCCACTTTGAAGCCCGGCTCACTCCGCCGCCGGAACCCCGCGATCCAATATGCCCATCTCGTCCTTCTCGCGCACCTGCCGCAGGCGCTCCTCGGCCTCGGTCGCCTCGCGCTGGCGGTCCCACATGGAGGCGTAGAGGCCCTTCTTCTGCAACAGCGTGCGGTGGGTGCCGCGCTCGGCGATGACGCCGTCCTTCAGCACGATGATCTCATCGGCTGCAATGACGGTGGAGAGCCGGTGGGCGATGACCAGCGTGGTGCGGCCGCGGCTGACGATATCGAGCGCCGACTGGATCTCCTGCTCGGTGGCAGTATCGAGCGCGGAAGTCGCCTCGTCGAGGATGAGGATCGGCGGCGCCTTCAAAATGGTGCGGGCGATGGCGACGCGCTGCTTTTCGCCGCCGGAGAGCTTCAGCCCGCGCTCGCCGACCATCGACTGATAGCCATCCGGCAGGAGCTTGATGAATTCCGCGATCTGCGCCAGCTCGGCCGCGCGCTCCACCTCCTCCTCGCTCGCCGACATGCGGCCATAGCGGATGTTGTAGGCGATGGTGTCGTTGAAGAGCACCGTATCCTGCGGCACCATGCCGATGACCTTGCGCAAGGACTCCTGCGTGACGTCGCGGACATCCTGCCCGTCAATGGTGATCGCGCCTTGCTGAATGTCATAGAAGCGGAACAGGAGACGCGAGATCGTGGATTTGCCCGCGCCCGAAGGACCGACGATGGCGACGGTCTTGCCGGCCGGCACCTCGAAGCTGATGCCCTTCAGGATGGGACGGGCCGGATCATAGGCGAAACGCACATCGTCGAAGCGGATCGAACCGTCGGTTACGGCAAGCGGCCTGGCGCCCGGCTTGTCCTTCACCTCCTGCTCGACGTCGAGAAGGTCGAACATCTGCTCGATATCGGTGAGCCCCTGGCGCACCTCGCGGTAGATGAAGCCGATGAAATTGAGCGGCACCGACAATTGCATCAAGAGCGCGTTGATGAAGACGAAATCGCCGAGCGACTGCGTGCCGGCCACCACCTCGCGTGCGGACATCACCATCAGGATCGCCATGCCGGCGCCGAAGATCACCGCCTGGCCGAAGTTCAGCCAGCCGAGCGACGTCCAGGTGCGGGTCGCCGCCTGCTCGTAGCGCGCCATGGCGCCGTCGAAACGGCGCGCCTCCATCGCCTCATTGCCGAAATATTTGACGGTTTCGAAATTCAGGAGCGAGTCGATCGCCTTTGTGTTGGCGTCGGTATCGGAATCGTTCATCTCGCGGCGGATGTTGATGCGCCAGTCGCTCGCCCGGATGGTGAACCAGGTGTAGAGCCAGACCGTGACGGCGACGACCGCGAGATACCAGAAACCGTAGGCGAAGGCGAAGATCACCGCCGTCAGCGCGAATTCCAGAATGGTCGGCGCCGTATTGAGGATGGTGAAGCGGACGATCGTCTCGATGCCCTTGGTGCCGCGCTCGATGACACGCGACAGGCCGCCGGTGCGCCGCTCCAGATGGAAGCGCAGCGACAATTCATGCATGTGCACGAAGGTCCTGTAGGCAAGCTGGCGCACGGCATATTGCCCAACGCTGGCAAAGAGCGCGTCGCGCAGCTGGTTGAAGCCGGCCTGGATGATGCGCGCGACATTATAGGCGACGACCAGCATGACCGCGCCCAGGAACAGCGCCGGGACATAATCGGGCGCCTGCAATTTGCCGTTCAGCGCATTCGTCGCCCATTTGAAGAAATAGGGCACGAGGATCAGCACGACCTTCGCGACGACGAGATAGAAAGTCGCCCAGACGACGCGCATCTTCAGGTCAGGCCGGTTGTCCGGCCACATATAGGGCCAGAGATTGCGGATCGTCTGCAGGGTCTCACCGGATTCGGCGGAAACGGTTTTTGTGTTCTTTTTGGTCGGCATGATCTGTTTGTTTCTTCCGCTGGTTGGCGCAGCAGTGGTCCATTTGGTTCAGCCGCATTCATGCGACGCCGAGCGATCCCGCCCGGCTGCAAAATGCTCCAGGCCGTTCAGATGGGTCCGGATCGTGGCAAGCGCCTGCGCGTTGACGCTGTAGCGGGATGACTGGCGCTCGGGGCGGTAATCGACCAGCCCCGCCTGCACCAGGACCTTCAGATGCTGCGAGACGGTGGACTGCGCAAGGTCGACGGTGGAGACGATCTCCTTGCAGCAGCAGGCATCCTGCAGCATGAGGTGACGTAGGATGCGCAGACGCACCTCATGCGCCAGCGCGGCATAGATGCGGACGGCACGCGCATCCCAGGCGTTTTCGGTCGGATCACAATCCGGGGTGAAGCAATCTTTCATCGTAAATCGGCGATATACGATAAAATCTGCTACCGCAAGGGTTGGGATGGAGAAATATGAATAGGTTGGCGGGACAGCGCCCCCCTGCCCTGCCTGATATCTCCCCCGCAAGGGGGGAGATTGGCTTGCATTGATGGCGGTGCCTTATCCTGCAACGGGGATGATTAGCGAAAAACGGACCTGATGGCTAATCTCCCCCCTTGCGGGGGAGATGGGCGGCAGCCCAGAGGGGGGCGCCTGGCGGCACCATCTACACAAACCACCCTATTGCCGCGTCTTCAGCCGGCGCTGCACTTCCTCGTCCGACAGCGGTTCGTTCGGCATCGAGAAGACCTGGCCGGGCCAGATCAGATCAGGGTTTTTGATCTGATCGGCATTGGCGAGGTAGATCGTGGTGTAGCGGGTGCCGCGGCCATAGGTGCGCTTGGAGATCGTCCAGAGATTGTCGCCCTTGCGGATGATGACCGAGCCGGCGACGTTTTCGAGCGGCTGGGCAGTCGTGGCGCCGGCGGCGGGCGCCGTTCCGGCAGTCGATTGATCCGCCTGCGCGCCGGCGGCTTTCTCATCCGCCTTTGGTGCGACGGCCGAGATGTTTTCCCCCGCCTCGCGGCGAAAGGGCACGCGGGCGCTGGCGATCACAGTGCCGTCCTTTTCGGTGAGATCGGCGCGGATGATATAATCGCCGACGGCGAGCGGATGCTGGCTCTGCACCAGGAAGCGGCCGGCCGGCGAAACGCCGTCGCTGCCGATCAGCGTATCATTGGCATAGACGGCGACGCGCTTGCCCTGCGTGGCCCTGCCGGCAACGAAGATCGTATCGCCCTCGATCTCCACCGCCTCCACGGCGATCGGCGACTGCTGCTGCGGCTGGGCACCGGGTTGCGCGGTGGCGGCAGCCGGATTTTGCGCCGGCGTGGCGAGCGCCTGATCGGCGGGCTTCTGCGCCGGCTCCGGCTGCGCCTGCGGCGATGCGGATGGCGGGACCGGCTTGTCCTGCTTTGCGGCGGCAGGCTCGGCGGTGGCCGGCGTCTGCGCCTGCGGCGTGGTGATCATCCGGCTTGCCTGGCCGGGCTGCTCGACCAGCGCCAGCACCTGGCCGTTCTCCTTGTCCGGCACGGAGACGATCGCCGTCTGCTCGGAGGTTGCCGCCTTGTTGTCGGTGCCGGTGGCGCGCAGCACCAGCTGGTGATCGCCGGGCTTCAGCGCCTGATCCAGCGCCACGGCGAAATCGCCATTGTCGGCAGCCCGGGCCGAGCCGAGGACGGTCGATCCCGCGACGACATCGACATTGGAAGACGGCGCGGCCTTGCCGGCGATGACGACGGAACCATCCGGCTCGACCCGCAATATATCGAAGGACGGGACGGTGACGCCCGCCTGCTGATCGGCCGGAGCGGATGTTTCCGGCGCGGGCTTCTCAACCGGCGGGGCGGCCGGCGCGACGGCTGCGGCCGTGGGCGGCCTGGGCGGGGCCTTGGGCGCGATGCCCGGCAGAACGCCGAAATAGGAAGCGATTCCGGCCGCGGCGATGACTGCAGCGAATCCAAACAGGGCGTAGTAATTTTTCTGCATTTCCCCGGTCCCTTTTCACATCGATTTACAGCTTTTTGATCGGACCTACAAGAATGTGGGATGCCTTGCAGCTGGGTTATTCATATCCGCCTTAATATGGAACCATCGCCATTATAGAACCATCCTCCGGCGGGTGCAAAAGTGCTTCCTGACGCAGGTTGCGGCCAACTGGCTGCTTGACGGTTTGCAGGCGAACTGACCTACTCCAGACATGAACAAGATTCGATCCATTTGCGTTTATTGCGGCTCGTCTCCGGGCCTGAATCCCCTCTACAAGCAATCGGGCAAAACGCTCGGGCGCTCGATCGCCGAACATGGCCTTGAGCTCGTCTATGGCGGCGGCACCAAGGGCATCATGGGCGCCGTCGCCGACGGCGTGATGTCGGCCGGCGGCAAGGTGACGGGCATCATCCCGAAATTCCTGATGAACAAGGAAGCGACCGAGCATGCGCTCGGGCAATTGAACGAGCTGATCGTCACCGACGACATGCACCAGCGCAAGCACCTGATGTTCCAGCGCTCGGACGCCTTCGTCACGCTCCCCGGCGGCATCGGCACAGTGGAGGAAATCGTCGAGATGATGACCTGGGCGCAGCTCGGCCATCACAAGAAACCGATGGTCTTCGCCAATATCAATGGCTTCTGGGACCCGATGATCGCGCTTCTCGACCACATGAAGGCCGAAGGCTTCATCCATACGTCGCATCTGGTGAAGCCGCTGATCGTCGACCGTGCCGAGGACATTGTTCCAGCCATTCTCGATGCGGCAGCCGCCAGGCCGTCGGAGGGCGACGAAGCGGTCATTGAACGGATGTAAAAGAGTGAGATAGGGAATAGGGAGTAGTGAGGTAGGGAAAAAGAACTATCCCACTACTCACCATCTCACTTCATTGAGGCGGGCATGGCGGATCAGATCCCAATCCAGGAACCCACCGCGTTCTTCCGCGATGCCGGCATCGCCTCCTTCTACGCATTCGACGGCTCCGGCAACCGGGCCGCGATGACGGATGCGCGCTGGTCGTGGACCAGCTATGCATTGGCCGATACGCGCGGACGCAAGGCCATCGGGGAAAGCGACCTGCCGCCCTTCGTGAAGGAGAGCCTGCTTTCCGGTTCGGACCGCTATTACATCGAATATGAGGACGGCTGGCTGTTCGGCGAGATGCCCGACATGCAGCACGAGCATTATGGCGACGGGCGCGCGCCGGGCTATTTCCGGTTCTCGTTCTGCGACGGCTGCTTCGTCAGCGGCCGCAAGCATCCGCTGCAATCGGTTGATGATATCCGCCAGTCGCTAGACCAGGGCCTTTTCAAGCCGGCCTCTCCGGCGCAATTGTTCGAGCGCATCGCGCGCCGCTATCTCGAACGGCTGAAGGTTCAGCTCTCCGATCTCTCGGAAAGGCTCGATTCCATCGAGGACCATATCGTCGGCGATGCCTGGGACGGCCAGAGCGAGCGTTTGGCGCCCGTTCGCCGGCAGATCGTCGCCTCGCACCGCTATCTCTCGATCACGGCAAACCTGCTCCGCCATCTGGAACACAGCCATCGCAAGGAATTTTCGGAGGAACTTGCCGATATCGTGGAGAACCTCTCGCAGCGCGCCGGAGCCCTGCACCAGGAAGGCGAGCAATTGCAGGTGCGGGCGCGGCTCCTGCAGGAAGAGCTGATGGCCAAGCTCGCCCACCGGTCCAACCAGCTCCTCTATGTGCTCTCGGTGATGACCGCCGTGCTTCTTCCCTCCACCGTGATTTCCGGCTTCTTCGGCATGAATACGACGGGCATTCCCTTCGCCGGCGAGCATCACGGGTTCTGGACCATCGTGATCTTCGCCCTCACCATCTCGGCCGTGGTGCTGCTGATTGTCCGGCGGATCGGGCGATCAGGGCGGTGAAAACAGCGAGATAGGGAATAGTGAGTAGTGAGATAGAGCAAAAACTATCTCACTACTCACTGCCTCACTTATTGCTTCTTCCGCGCCTCGACCAGGCTCGACCAGGTGTAGATCGCAAGGCCGGCCCAGATCAGGGCAAAGGCGACGAACTGGACCGTCGAGAACGGCTCCTTGAACCAGAAGACGGCGATCAGGAAGATCAGCGTCGGGCCGATATATTGCATGATGCCGATGGTGGTGTAGCGCAGGAGCTTGGCGCCGAAGGCATAGCAGATGAGCGGCACGGCGGTCACCGGCCCTGCCATCAGCAGGATGAAGACATCCCAGGATGAACCGGCGGCGAAATGATCCTGGCCATGGCTGATGAGCCACAGGATATAGCCGAGCGCGGGGATGGAGAGGATCAGCACCTCCAGCATGAAGCCCTGCGACGGGCCGATCGGCAATGTCTTGCGCAGGAAGCCGTAGAAGCCGAAGCTCAGCGCCAGGGCGAGCGAGACCCAGGGCAGGCCACCGGCCTTGACGGTGAGAAGGACGACGGCGGCGGCCGCCAGGCCGACGGCCACCATCTGCGCCCGGTTGAGCCGCTCGTTGAGGAAAAGCGCGCCCAGGACGACATTGATCATCGGATTGATGTAATAGCCGAGCGCCGTCTCGAGCGCCCGGTCCACCGAGATCGCCCAGACATAGATGCCCCAGTTGACCGTGATGAGACCGGCGGTGAGGCAGGCCATCAGCAATGTGCGCGGATTGCGCAGCGCGGCGGCGATATCGGCGGTGCGCCCCATGAGGAAAAGCAGGATCGCGGCAACGGGAACCGACCAGACGATGCGATGCGCCACCACCTCGGTGGCGGGAATATGCGTCACCAGCTTCATATATAGCGGCAGGAAGCCCCACATGAGATATGCGGCAAGGGCGAAGACAAAGCCGCGGGCGCCGTCCGACATGCGGCCTTGGTCAAGGGTGTTATCGGTCATGGAAATGCCTCATCCCATTCTCCCGCGTTAATTGCGCGGAGGGTAAACCTCGCTCTTGCGCCCAAGTCGGCGTGAAATCCATTCAATTATGCTGATTGATCGATCAGTTTGGTTGATCATTTTGAAAACGCAGCGCGCTTCTTCTCACCCCCCTCTGGCCTGCCGGCCATCTCCCCCACAAGGGGGGAGATTGGCTACAAGGTCCACTTTCGCCAATCGCCAGCGTTGCAGAATTAAGACACCGTCATTGATAAAGGCCAATCTCCCCCCTTGTGGGGGAGATGCCCGGCAGGGCAGAGGGGGGTGGCTACTCCGCCGCCACCTGCCCCGCCATCTCGCGGTTCTTCATCAGCTTGTAGACGACGGAATCCATCAGCGCCTGGAAGGAGGCGTCGATGACGTTGTCGGAGACGCCGACGGTGCGCCAGCGCGCGCCGGTCGCATCATGGGATTCGATCAGCACGCGGGTGATGGCGTCGGTGCCGCCATTGAGGATGCGCACCTTGAAATCCGCCAGCTCCATATCCTCTATCTCGTCCTGGTAGCGGCCGAGATCCTTGCGCAGGGCGATATCCAGCGCATTGACCGGCCCATGTCCCTCGGCAACCGACATGCGCGTCTCACCATCGATCTGGACCTTGACGACCGCCTCGGACACGGTCTTGATCATGCCGTTGGCGTCGTAGCGCCGCTCCACCATGCAGCGGAAGGAATCGACGACGAAGAAGAGCGGGATGGTGCCGAGCACACCGCGCGCCAGCAACTCGAAGCTCGCTTCCGCGCTTTCATAGGCATAGCCCGCCGCCTCGCGCTCCTTGACGAGCGCGATCAGCGTATCGAGGCGCGGGTCGTCCTTGGCGACCTTGATGCCGCGGCGTTCGAGCTCGGCGATGAAATTGGACTTGCCGCCCTGATCGGAAACCATGACGCGGCGGCGGTTGCCGACCGTCTCCGGCGGCACATGCTCATAGGTGGCCGGCTCCTTGATCAGCGCCGAGGCATGGATGCCGGCCTTGGTGGCGAAGGCCGAGGTGCCGGTATAGGCCGCCTGCTCGTCCGGCGCGCGGTTCAATATATCGTCGAAAGTGTGCGACAGGCGCGTGAGTTTGGTCAGCGCTTCGGCACTGATGCCGGTCTCGAAACGATCAGCCCAATAAGGCTTCAGCATCAGCGTCGGGATGAGCGCCACCAGATTGGCGTTGCCGCAGCGCTCGCCGATGCCGTTGAGCGTCCCCTGCACCTGGCGCACGCCGGCATCGATGGCCGCGAGCGAAACGGCGACCGCCTGCTCGGTATCGTCATGGGCGTGGATGCCGAGCCTCTCGCCCGGCACCACCTTCTTGACCGCATTGATGATCTCCGCCACCTCGCCCGGCTGGGTGCCGCCATTGGTGTCGCACAGCACCACCCAGCGCGCGCCCGCCTCATAGGCCGTCGCCGCACAGGCAAGGGCGTATTCCGGATTGGCCTTGTAGCCATCGAAGAAATGCTCGCAATCGACCATCGCCTCCTTGCCGGCCATGCGGGCGGCGGTGACGGAGGCGGTGATCGCCTCTAGATTTTCCTCATTCGTTGAGCCGAGCGCCACCTTCACGTGATAATCCCAGCTCTTGGCGACGAAGCAGACGGCATCGCAGGCCGATTGCAGCAGCGCGGACAGGCCGGGATCGTTGGAGGCGGAGATGCCCGCCCGCTTGGTCATGCCGAAAGCGACGAATTTGGCGCGCGCGGTCTGCCGGCGCTTGAAAAAAGCCGTATCGGTGGGGTTCGCCCCGGGATAGCCGCCCTCGACATAATCGACGCCGAACTCATCGAGCATGGCGGCAACCGCCTTCTTGGCCTCGATGGAGAAATCGATGCCCGGCGTCTGCTGGCCGTCCCGCAGCGTCGTGTCGTAGAGGTAGATACGTTCTTTTTTCACTGTTTCCGCTCCTCAAGAGCCTGATTCATTTCCAGTTTTGCAAGATCGCCGCCTGTTATCGCGCGGGCGGCCACTGATCCGTGTCATGGTCGGGATGCTGATAGGAGACGAGCCCCTTCAGGAACTCGACCGCCTGCGGATCATCCATCGTTGTGTATCCGGGCAGCCGCGAGAGATCGTCGACATAGGGCAATTTGCCCTCCATTCCCCATTGCACGACCGGCTCGATCTCCTCCGGCGCGTCGAAGGCGCCGATAGCGAGCGCGACGCCATCGGGCGCCTCATAGGTGAGCGGCGTGCCACACGCGGCGCAGAAGCCGCGCCTGACGTGGTTGGAGGACTGGAAGCGCTTCGGCTCGCCGCGCGTCCAGGTCAAATCCGCGCCGCGCACCGAGACGAGCGGGGCGAAGAAGCCGCCAAACGCCTTCTGGCACATGCGGCAATGGCAGATCGAACCGTCGCCCAGCGTGCCTTCGACGCGGAAGCGGACAGCACCGCACTGGCAGCCGCCGGTGTAGACGGGCTTGTTGTCGAGGGTCATTGCACAATCTCCTCCATTTCAGCGGCCGCCGACACGATGTGTTGGCAGACGCCGTTTATGTCGCGGATGACATCATCGTTCCAGAAGCGCAGGATGGTGTAGCCAAGCGCTTCAAGTTTTCGGGTACGCTCCTGATCCGCCTTGATGTTTCCGGCGTCGCCATGCTGCGAGCCATCAACTTCGACGATCAGCTTCTTCGCAGGGCATGCAAAATCGACAATATAGCCGGCGATGGGAAGCTGTCGTCTGAAGCTCAGGCCCATCAGGCGATGGGCGCGCAATTCATTCCACAGCTTCAACTCGGCATTGGTCATAGCCTTGCGCATCTTGCGCGCATTTTGACGGTTGACAGGAGGAACAGTGCGATGGGAGGGCATCGTCATTCACCCCCCTCTGGCCTGCCGGCCATCTCCCCCTCAAGGGGGGAGATTGGCTGATAAGACCTATACCGCTTATCCTTCGACGTTGGCGATTTATACCGGCACTGATGAAAGCGTAATCTCCCCCCTTGAGGGGGAGATGGCCGGCAGGCCAGAGGGGGGTGAGCGGCGGCTGTCACCTCTTCACCTCCCAGGTCGTCACGCGCTCGCCCGTCACCGGATCCTTGCCGTCCTTCAGCTGAATGCCCTGCTCCAGCAGCTCATTACGAATACGATCGGCCTCTGCGAAGTTCTTTTCGCGCAGGTAGGACAGGCGCTCCCCGATGCGTGTTTCGATTTCCGCCTCGTCGACCGCCGCGTCGCGTGCCTTGCCGGCCAGCCATTCGCTTTCCGTGCTTGTCAGCAGCCCGAGGAGACTGGCGCTCGTCTTCAAGCCGCGCCGGGCGCCTTCCGAGCCTTTGAAGGCCTCGGCGCGCAACTCGTGCAGGGCGGCGATCGCCTTGGAGGTGTTGAGATCGTCGGCGAGCGCATCGAGCACATCGGCGCAGGAGGTATCGCCGGCATTGATATCGCCGACGGCGCGATACCAGGCGTCGAGCGTCTTCTCCGCCTCGACAAGCGCATTGGCGGTGAAATCGATCGGCTGGCGATAATGCGTCATCAGCATGGCGAGCCTGAGCACCTCGCCCGGCCATTTGCGGCCGCCGAATGTCTCGGTCGCGAGCAGCTCGTGGATGGTGACGAAGTTCCCCAGGCTCTTCGACATCTTCTGGCCTTCGACCTGCAGGAAGCCGTTATGCATCCAGATATTGGCCATGCGGTCGGAGCCGAAGGCGCAGCAGGATTGCGCGATCTCGTTTTCATGATGCGGGAAGACGAGGTCGATGCCGCCGGCATGGATGTCGAAGATATTCTTCTGCGGATCGTCGCATTCGAGCCCGCCGCCGAAGGGCTGAAGCAGCTTCGCCATCGACATCGCCGAGCATTCGATATGCCAGCCGGGGCGGCCCGGCACCTCAATGCCTGATGGCGAAGGCCAGCCCGGCTCGCCCGCCTTCGACGGCTTCCACAGCACGAAATCCATCTCGTCGCGCTTGTAGGAGGCGACGTCGACGCGGGCGCCGGCGATCATCTCGTCGAGCGAGCGGCGGGCGAGCGCGCCGTAGCGCGGCAGGCCCTGCGCCTTGTTCATCGCGGCGACGGAGAAGAGCACATGATCATCGGCGACATAGGCGAAGCGGCGCGCGACCAGCCGGTCGATCATGGCCCGCATCTCGTCGAGATATTCGGTGGCGCGCGGCTGCGTGGTGGGGGGAAGGCAGCCAAGGGCCGCCACATCCGCCTGGAACTGCGCGTTGGTGGTCTCGGTCACCTTGCGGATCGCCTCGTTCAGCGGCAGATCGGGATAATCGCGCACGGCGCGGGCGTTGATCTTGTCGTCAACGTCGGTGATGTTTCGGGCATAGGTGACGTGATCCTCGCCATAGAGATGGCGCAGCAGGCGGAACAGCACGTCGAAGACGATGACGGGGCGCGCATTGCCGATATGGGCATAATCATAGACGGTCGGCCCGCAGACATACATGCGCACATTCTCCCGATCGACGGGCAGGAACTCCTCCTTCTCGTGCGTCAGCGTGTTGTAAAGGCGCAAGCGCGGCGCGTCGTCGTTCATTCAAAATCCCCATAAGCCGAACCAACATAACGGCTCTGGCCGACTGGCCGGGGCGTTTGTCATCTTTTCAAGCTGATCAAGGAGACGAAAACGGCCGGGCCAGCAGGCTGCTAGCCGATAATGATCACACAAATGCAAATCGTCGTTGCGGATGGCGTTTTCATGGGATGCACTTATCCCCACCTCCACCCCCGCCGTCAAGAGCAATTCCCAAAAGGCGGAGCGATGGTTTCCAAACGCTCTTTTCGAACTTTTCCGGGATTGGCCCGTTGTCCCAATGCACGCCGGAAAATGCTGCATTTTTGCAACAGGGCGTATGGTTAAGCCGAATTAACCCGAATTCCCCAAAACCGGCGAGAAACAGCCTTTTTTCAGTCTGATTCCGCCGAAGAATAGGGATTTGTCAGTGAGGAAGGAGCCCCAAATGACCAAAAAAGCCTTAACACCACGACGTGACCGGCTGACGGACCAATATCGCGAGATCGGCCCGGCGGCGCTGGTCGCAGCACTGCTTGCCGCGCCGCGCAGCCATTCGGACGCGCGAAACGACAACCGCCGCCCTTCGATCCTAGCCAGCAAGAAATCGGCTTGAAAGGCTGATGCCGATTCCGGCCATGACGAGGCCGATGAGGCAATCGAGAATGCGCCACGCCGCGGGCCTGGCGAAAACCGGCTGGAGCAGACGCGCCCCATAGCCGAGCCCGAAGAACCAGACGAAGGAAGCGACGGCCGCGCCAATGCCATAGGCGATCCGGCTCATCCCTTCAAACCGGGCCGATAGGCTGCCCAGGAGCAGCACCGTATCGAGATAGACATGCGGATTTAAGAAGGTGAGCGCCAGGCAGGTGGCAACTGCCGCCTTCAGGCTCGTCTCGCCCCTGCCCTTTGCCTCCATCGCCTCCGGCTTGAACGAGCGTCGGAACGCCACGAAAGCGTAATAGAAGAGGAAGGCGGCGCCGCCCAGCGTCACGGCGGCGATCAGCCCCGGCGATCGGGCGAGCAGCGTGCCCAGGCCGGCAACGCCGGCGGCAATCAAAAGCGCATCGGACAGAGAGCAGATCAGGCACAGCACGAAGACATGCTGGCGCAGGAGCCCCTGCCGCAGGATATAGGCATTCTGCGCCCCGATGGCGATGATGAGCGAGGCGCCCAGGAGGAAGCCGGAGAGAGCGGCTGAGAACATTTGCGGATCCTAGCGCTTTTCACTTTGATGCGGAGATGACGGCGGGACAGCGCCCCCCTCTGCCCTGCCGGGCATCTCCCCCGCAAGGGGGGAGATTGGCTGATACGGCTTATGCCGCCCGCCGTTCAACGTCTGCAATTGATGCCGAACATCGATGAAAGCGTGATCTCCCCCCTTGCGGGGGAGATGTCCGGCAGGACAGAGGGGGGCGCCTGGCGATTCCATCAAAACACAATCACTCTAAATTGGTCGAACAGTCAGAACATCGAAAGCTGGCCGCCGGAACCATCCTCCGGTTCCGGTTTCCTGCCGTTTCTTGGCTTTCCGGAAGTCGCCGTCAAGTCCTCTTCCACCCGCTCCTGGATGTCGGGGCTGGTGTTGCTCACCTTGTTGACCTTGTCGGAGACGGGAACGGCCTCGAAGAAATCCGGCTCGGCGGGGCGCATCAGATGGGCGATATCGCGCGGCAGATTGTTCTTGCAATCGAGCCACTGTCCGAAATCCTCGGGCTGGATGACCACCGGCATGCGCTCATGGATCGGGCGCAGGGTTTCGTTGGCGCTCGTCGTCAGAATACCGCCGGTATCGATCTCGGACCCGTCGGCGCTCGACCAGGTCTCCATCAGTGCGGCGAACGCGACCAGCCCGCCGCGGCGCGGGCGTACCCAATAGGCCTGCGCCCTGTTCTTCCCCTTGCGCCGCCACTCGTAGAAGCCGGAGGCCGGCACCAGGGCGCGGCGGTGATGCAGCGCGGCGCGGAAGGAATTCTTCTCCGCCGCCGTCTCGCTGCGGATATTGAACATCAGTGGAAAATCATTGGGATCCTTGACCCAGCCCGGGATGAAGCCCCAGCGCGCCAGACGGCCCAGCCGGTCCGGCCGGTTGGAACCCGGCGGCGGCGCCTCGCCGGCCACCACCATCAGGATCGGCTGTGTCGGCGCGATGTTATAGCGCGGCGGAAAATCCTCGCCGATGATGGCGGCGAGAAGCGCCTCGACCTCCTGCCTGCTTGCCGTCAATGAAAACCGTCCGCACATGGGCCGGGATGTTCAGCCTTTTGCCGCCCGGGTCAAGCCGCGCCGCGCGCTCATCCTCATGAAATCGGCTTGCCAATCCCGCCCGCCCGTCATACCCCTAGCGCCATGGCTATCATTCACGGCGTTTCGGTCATCTGCCGCAGCAAGGGGCGCTTCCTCTTGGTCGAGCGCGGACGCGAACCCTGGAAGGGCTGGCTCGCCTTTCCCGGCGGGCGGCGCGAGGCGGATGAGACGCCGGAGGAAGCGGCGCGGCGGGAGCTCATGGAAGAGACCGGGCTCAAGGCTGAGAAGCTCAGCCATTTTTCCACCGTCGATCTCAGCCAGGATGCCGGCAGCGCCTATGAAGCGAGCTATTATCTCGCCGTCTTCCGCGCCCATGGCGTGACCGGCGAGGCCGCGGCCGCCGATGACGCGGCGGCGATAGCCTGGCTCGATATCGAGGAAATGGCGAAAAGCCGGATCACGGCAAGCACGCTCACGGTAGCGCGCGAGATCGTCCGCCTCGAGGACGGAAAGGCGTTTGCCTAGATCAGCTACTTTCAGGCGCGTGACGCCGAAACTGCGAAGCGGCTCTCTGTTGGGACTGTTCCGGAATGGATCCTCGGGTCAAGCCCGAGGATGACGGACTGGAGAGGTTTTCGCTCTGTCCCGATGTTGACGATTGGCGGAAACCATCCCCGCAATCGTCATCCTCGGGCTTGACCCGAGGATCCATTCCGGAACATTCGCCATCACCACCAACGGTTAGACAAGGGCGGCCTTGTTTCCATCAAAAGACGAACCGTCCCGCCGACGCCGAGCGCGGGCATCATGCTTTTGCGTTAAGCCTGTTCCCGATTGGCATCTTGAAGCGGCGCTTGTTTCGGGCCAAAAGGACGGAGAAAGGATGAGCCTCTCTTGAAGCGAGCGTGGGTAGTGATATTGGCGGCCGGACTGTTGGCATCGCCGGCAGCGGGGACGACCGCGAACGAGCCGCTTTACGAGGCGAAGCTCATCCGGCTGGCGGAGATCCTCGGCTCGCTCCACTATCTGCGCAATCTGTGCGGCGAAGAGGGCAGCGAATGGCGCGACCGCATGAATGCCATTATTGCAGCGGAAAAGCCTGAAGAACCCCGGCGGGCAAGGATTATCGCCAGTTTCAATCGTGGGTATCGGGCTTTCAGCGAGGTATACTCAAGCTGTACCGATTCGGCGGTTGCGGCGATTGACCGCTACATGAAGGAGGGCGAAGGCTTGTCGAACGAGATTGCCACGCGCTATGGCAATTAAGATCGCGTTAACTGTTGAAATCATTGGTGCCGGAAGGCGATTAAAATTGATGGTAATCTGTTAACGCGACATTAAGTTAGGCAAGGCTTCGGCTCTGCGACCGACGGAAATGATCGATTGTCCTTCGGGACCTTCGAGGAAAGAACCGGCATACGCCAAGGTGGAATGGATGGCACAAGCTCCAACCGATCTCGACGAACTTATCGCCCGCGAGAAGAAGCTCGCCGCGATCGAGTATCAGAACGAAGTCTGGGCCGATGGCATTTCGGAAGGCATCGAACCCGAGATCCTGGCCGAGGCAGCCTTTGCGACTGCATTGACCGAACTCATCCGCGAGGCGGGCGACGAAGCCGCGCTGGCGCTGATCGAAAAGATGCGCGAGCAGATCATCTCGGGCGAATTCCTCGCCGACCGCACCCTGCAATAGAACAGGGACAGCCGGGCGGAGCGTGATCGCGCCCGGCAGATCGCATATGGCCCTGCCGGCAGGGCATGGTGGGCCCGGCATGCATTTTCCCCGTATCCGGCGAACGTTTATGCGGTTAAATATGCGCATCTCCGCCCCCCCGACTTCTGTGACAGAAATGATGATGAGCCGCCTTCTTTCGCCTGCCTTGCAGCCCCTGCCGCGCCTTGCCGCGCTTATCCTTGCCATTCTGGCCGGCGCGACGGCGCAGGCGCTGGCTTATTTTCCTGAGAACCTGGAGCGGCTGGCGCTGAGCGAAATCCAGCAATCGGTGCAGGCGCCGAGGAACAGCGCTGCCGAAGATACCAACCCCGCAACCGAAATTCCCCTGCCCGGCCCGCTCAAGCAGGAGCCGTCGCAATCGACCGAAACGCCTGAAAATCTCACCGACCCTGCCCGCCCGCAGGTGAAGGAGAACGGCACCCCGCCGGCGGTGGAATATGATGTCGAGAAGCTGCCGGCACCGGTGAAGGAAACGCGCCAGCGCATCCTCGACGCGGCCAAATCCGGCGAGATCGAGGCCCTGCGCCCGCTGATCGGCACCGGCGACAACATGACAGCGCTCTCGCTCAGCGGCTATGAGGGCGACCCGATCGACTATCTCAAGGGGATTTCCGGCGACGACAAGGGGCAGGAGGTGATGGCCATCCTCGTCGACCTGCTGGAGGCCGGCTATGTGCATCTCGATGCCGGCGGCACGAACGATCTCTATGTCTGGCCCTATTTCTTCGCCTATCCGATCGACAAGCTCACCTCGCCGCAGATGGTGGAGCTCTACCAGATCATCACCGCCGGCGACTATGACGACATGAAGACCTTCGGCGCCTACATCTTCTACCGCATCGGCATCAGCCCGGACGGGAAGTGGCAGTTCTTCGTGGCGGGGGATTAGTGGAATCGGATTGATGTCCGACCGCCGGTGGCGTGGCGATGTTCCAGAGTGGATCCTCGGATCAAGCCCGAGGATGACGGACTGGAGAGGTTTGCGCCTGATCCCATCGTCGGCGATTGGCGGAAACATCCCTGCAATCGTCATCCTCGGCTTGACCCGAGGATCCATGGCTGAACATCGCCATCCCGCCAGCGTTCAGACATTTTCCGTCAAAACAGGAACCGCGATAGCGCCTATTTCAGTTCCTTCACCAGATCGACCAGCTCGGAAATCCGGCCAAGACGCCGGAAGCGGGGGGCGTCGGTCGGCTCCTCGGCGTGTTCCAGCGCCCAGGTGAGATCGTGCGGGATATAGATGCCCCAGCTGCCGGCTTCGATCGCCGGGACGATGTCCGATTTCAGCGAATTGCCGACCATCATGGCATGGGCCGGGCCATCGCCATGGCGGGCGAAGACGCGCTCATAGGTCGCCGCGTCCTTGGTGCTGACGATCTCCACCGCATCGAAAAACTCGCCGAGACCCGATTGCGCCAGCTTGCGCTCCTGGTCGAACAGATCGCCCTTGGTGATCATGACCGTGCGATAGGAGCCCGCAAGACGCTCCAGCGTTTCGCGCACGGAGGGAAGGGTTTCGACGGGGTGGCTCAACATCTCGCGGCCGGCATCCAGGATATTCCGGATGACATGGGCGGGCGCCCTGCCCTCCGTCACCTCGAGCGCCGTCTCGATCATGGAAAGCGTGAAGCCCTTGATGCCGAAGCCATAGAGCTGAAGATTGCGGCGCTCGGCTTCCAGGAGCCGCCGGGTCAGATGCTCCTTTTCGGCATAATCGGCCAGGAACGAGGCAAAGCGCTCCTCCGTCAGCCGAAAGAACTGCTCGTTCTGCCAGAGTGTGTCGTCGGCATCGAAGCCGATGGTGGAGAGGGGTTTCACATAGCGCATGGCCGTCAATTTCTCGGAGCTAGCGGTCCGTCTTTAAACGGAAATAGTTTGGCATTTTCCAGGTAGCGGTCGTGGCACCGTTGAGGCATGGATTCCTGTGACAAGCACAGGAATGACGACAAGTTGGCCGTTAACGGCCAATGTTCAACGTCTCCGCCTGCACAATGGTTTTCGGTAAAGAATACCCATCCTCACCCCGTCATTCCTGTGCTTGTCACAGGAATCCATGCCTCTACGTTTCCATTCCCATAACAGTTCAGAACTTTCACAAAGCCAGCATTTCCGTCCAAACAAGAACAGCCGGAGCTAAATTATGCCGCTCAGGGCTCCATGATGCTTGCTCGGTTCGAACTCGACAACATCATAGTGCGCTAGCCCGTGCTGCCGGAACGGGTCCTCGGCGAGAATTTCATCGAGCTCGGCGCGGCTTACCTTGCCGCTCGCCAGGATGATGCCGCCGTCGCGCGGGTTCTTCGGGCCGGAGGCCAGGAAGATCTCCCTGGCGTAATAGACATCCAGAAATTCGCGGTGGAGCCTCAGATATTCCTCGATCTCGGTCAGAGGCTTCACATAGGTCATGCTGATAATGTACATGCGCGCTCTCCCGCTTGGGATGAAAATCTACCGCCTCGGCAGCGCTTCGACAAACTCGACCGGCTCGCCGCGTGACGGCGTGACGATCTCGCCCTCCCACATCACCTTCAGCCCGCGGACAAAGGTGCCGACCGGCCAGCCGGTGACGGTCTTGCCGTCATAGGGCGTCCAGCCGGCGCGGGAGCCGGCCTGGGCGTGGGTAATGGTCTCACGGCGCTTGAGATCGACGATCGTCAGGTCGGCATCATAGCCGACCGCGACGCGGCCCTTGCGCGCCATGCCGAAGATGCGGTTGGGGCCGTGCGAGGTCAGATCGACGAAGCGCTCGATGGAAAGCCGCCCTGAATTGACGTGATCGAGCATGACAGGCACCAGCGTCTGCACCCCCGTCATGCCGGAGGGCGAGGCCGGATAGGGCTTCTGCTTTTCCTCCAACGTGTGCGGCGCGTGGTCGGAGCCGAGCACGTCGACGATGCCCTGCCCGATGCCATGCCAGATGCCGTCGCGATGGCGTGCCTCGCGGACCGGCGGGTTCATCTGGATGAGATTGCCGAGGGTCTTATACTCCTCCGCCGTCAGCGTCAGGTGATGCGGCGTCGCCTCGCAGGTCGCCACATCCTTGTGATCGCCAAGGAATTCGATCTCCTCGGCGGTCGAGATATGCAGCACATGGATGCGCGCGCCGGTCTCATGCGCGATGCGCACGAGCCGCTCGGTGCAGGACAAAGCGGCGATTTCGTCGCGCCAGACCGGGTGGCTCGACGGGTCGCCCTGGACGCGCAGGCCCTCCCGTTCGCGCAGGCGGAACTCGTCCTCCGAATGGAAGGCGGCGCGGCGGCGCGTGTTCTTCAGGATCGAGCGCACGCCCTCGTCATCCTCGACCAGCAGGTCGCCGGTGGAGGAGCCCATGAAGACCTTGATGCCCGCCGCACCCGGCAGGCGTTCCAGTTCGACCACGTCCTTGGCATTGTCGCGGGTGCCGCCGACCCAGAAGGCGAAATCGCAATGCATGCGGTGGCGGCCGCGCCGCACCTTGTCCTCAAGCGTCTCGGCTGATGTGGTGAGCGGCTTGGTGTTCGGCATCTCGAAGACGGCAGTCACCCCGCCCAGAACGGCGGCGCGGGAGCCGGTCTCCAGATCTTCCTTGTGCTCCAGCCCCGGCTCGCGGAAATGGACCTGGCTATCGACCACGCCCGGCAGGATATGCAGGCCGGTGCAATCGATCACCTCGCCCGCCGAATTTGGATCGAGGCTGCCGATGGCGGCGATGCGGCCGTCGCGGATGCCGATGTCGCGCAGGCCCTTTCCGTCCTGATTGACCAGCGTTCCGCCCTTCAGGATCGTGTCGAAAGTCTCTGCCATCTGGTTTTCTCCGTCTTGCGGCCTCTCGTGATGCGGCTTACGTAACATGGGTTGGAAAGGCAAGGGTGAAGGCATGACATCGACAGCACAGTCCGTAAACTTGAGCGGTCGGGCGCTCGTCCGGGTCACGGGCGAGGATGCGGAGAAGTTCCTGCAGGCCATCATCACCACCGATCTCGACGACCTCAACCCGGGCGAACTCAAACCCGGCGCGCTGCTGACGCCGCAGGGCAAGATCCTGTTCGACTTCCTCGTTTCGCGCATCGAAGGCGGGTTGCGCTTCGATCTGCCGGCGCCGCAGGCGGCCGATTTCGCCAGGCGGCTGACGCTCTACCGGCTGCGGGCCAAAGCGGAAATTGCGCTGGAAAATGAATCGCCTATGAGCGTTTTCTGGCAAAATGAGTCCGGTTCTTCACAAAATTCGGTGGTACGCGACTGCCGTTTTCCCGCGGAATTGAACGTCTTGCGCCATTATGGCGTACCCGGCGGTACGGCTGATGAAACAGCATGGACCGCTTTGCGTATCGCCCATGGGGTGGCGGAGGCGGGCCGTGATTATGCGCTGGGCGATGCCTTTCCGCATGATGTCAATCTCGACCAGACGGAGGGTGTCTCCTTCCGCAAGGGATGCTTCGTCGGGCAGGAGGTGGTGTCGCGGATGCAGCATCGCGGCACCGCGCGGCGCCGGGTGCTGATCGCGACGGGCGATGCGGACCTGCAGGCCCCCGGCACGCCGCTCACCGCAGGCGGGCGCGAGATCGGCACGCTCGGCAGCGTCGTGGGCAACCGGGCGCTGGCGCTGGCGCGCATCGACCGGGTGAAGGAGGCGATGGATCAGGGCACGCCGATCCTTGCCGGCGATGTGGCGGTGACGCTCGCCATCCCGCCGCAAGCGCGGTTCGGCTTTCCCGAACAGGCCTCCGAGAACGCCTGATGGCCGGCGTCAAATCGGCCACCATCAGCAAGATGCGGGCCTGGCAGCGCATGCTGTCGGGGCGCCGGCTCGACCTGCTCGACCCCTCGCCGCTCGACGTGGAGATATCCGACATCGCGCATGGGCTGTCGCGGGTGGCGCGCTGGAACGGCCAGACCGAGGGCGACCACGCCTTTTCCGTGGCGCAGCATTCGCTGCTGGTGGAACAGATTTTCGCGCGGATCGAGCCCGATGCCTCGCCCGAGCGGCGGATGACGGCGCTGCTGCACGACGCGCCGGAATATGTGATCGGCGACATGATCTCGCCCTTCAAGGCGGTGGTCGGCGGCGGCTACAAGGCGATCGAGGCGCGGCTGCAGGCCGCCATCCATCTGCGCTTCTCGCTGCCCGCCGCGATGCCGGCGCCGCTCAAGGCGCAGATCAAGCGGGCCGACCAGATCGCCGCCTTTTTCGAAGCGACGCGGCTTGCCGGCTTTACGGAGAGCGAAGCGGTGCGTTTTTTCGGCCGGCCGCGCGGAATCGACCCGCAGGGGCTGGATATTTCGCCAAGACCGACGCAAAACGTTCAGAAGGATTTTCTCGACCGTTTCTTCGCGCTCGAAGCGGCGCGTAGCGAAAAATAGGTTCAGCGATGCCGCATATCGTCGTCTCACCGCTCTCGCGCCTTGGCGAGACCGCGCAATTCCACCGGCCGCGTGACATGGTAACGCTGATCAATATGGGCACGCTGGTCGAGCGGCCGAACTGCATAGAGGCGGGCCGGCATCTCTTTCTCGGCTTCAACGATATCGTCGAGGAGATGCCGGGAATGACGCCGCCGGCGGCCGAGCATGTGGAGAAGCTGATCGGCTTTGCCGAGCGCTGGGACCGGCAGGCGCCGCTGCTCATTCACTGCTTTGCCGGCATCTCGCGCTCGACGGCTGCCGCCTATATCGTGGCAAGCGCGCTCAATCCTGACATGGACGCGGCCGCGCTCGCCAATCTCCTGCGCGAACGCGCGCCTTCGGCCACGCCGAACATCCGGCTCGTAACGCTTGCGGACGATCTGCTCGGACGCGGCGGACGCATGGTCGATGCGGTGAAAGCGATCGGCCGGGGGGCGGAGGCGTTCGAGGGGGTGCCTTTCGTGCTGCCGCTGGGGGTGTAGAGCGATATGTTTAAACGGGACCGCCGTCACACCCCCCTCTGGCCTGCCTGCCATCTCCGTTCTCTCCAGTCGTCATCCTCGGGCTTGACCCGAGGATCCACGGCAAGGGGGCGGAAACGGTATTATCATCCGCAACGGGATCATGAATCCTCCGCCCAGATATTGGTCATATCTTCTGGTTGGAATGCGTCGGTCCGGTACGACCGTCAGTGCTCCCTAGCCGTGGATCCTCGGGTCAAGCCCGAGGATGACGACTGGAGGGGCTGGGAGATGCCCGGCAGGGCAGAGGGGGGTATTGCTGCGGCAGTGCTTCCACTTAGGGACATCCGAATCTAATGCCGCCGCGCGCCACCGCCGTCGAGATCGGCCTCTCCGCGGCGATCGTCGCCGTTGCGCGGAACGATCCGCTCATCCTCTGCACGCCCGAAACCAGCGCCTCGGAGTTTTTACCCGGGAAGCCTGCAACTTTTCGGGATCATGCTCTGGACGGCCTGCCCTTCGGCCCGTTCGACCCGCTCGCCCACCGCACGCTCGAAACGGGCCTGCGCGCCTGGGTGAGCGAGCAGACGCAGTTGAAGCTCGGCTATGTCGAGCAGCTCTACACCTTCGGCGACCGGGGCCGCTACAAGACCCCGGTGGAAGACGGCGCCCATGTCGTCTCGGTCGGCTATCTCGCGCTCACCCGCGCCGCGCTTGCCGAGGACGGGAGCCCGGCCGCGCAATCCGGGCGCTGGCGCGAATGGTATGGCTTCCTGCCCTGGGAGGACTGGCGCGGCGGCAAGCCGGCGCTGATCGATGAAACCATCCTGCCCGCCCTGTCCCGCTGGGCGGCAGAGAAGGAAAGGCCGACGCAGGCGGAACCGCGGGCGCAGCGTCTGCTGCCGCGGCTGACGCGCCTTCGCCTGGCGTTCGGGCTCGACGGCGTTCCCTGGGACGAGGAGCGCGTGCTCGAACGCTATGAACTTCTCTATGAGGCGGGGCTGGTCGAGGAAGCCTTCAATGACGGCAATGCGCCCCATCCGCCCGCACCGCTCGGGCGCGCCATGGCCTTCGACCACCGGCGCATCCTGGCAACGGCAATCGCGCGGCTGCGCGGCAAGCTGAAATACCGCCCTGTGATTTTCGAGCTGATGCCGCCGAGCTTCACGCTGACGGCGCTTCAGGAAACGGTCGAGGCGATCTCCGGCCGCCATCTGCACAAGCAGAACTTCCGCCGGCTGGTCGAAAGCGCCGAGCTGGTGGAGCCGACCGGCGCGACGCTGACGCAGACCCGCGGCCGCCCCGCCGCCCTCTACCGCTTCCGCCACGAGGTGCTGGAGGAGCGCCCCGCGCCGGGGCTGCGGGTGGGGGTGAGGTAGCGGTTTTCTTCATCCGTTTGCGGATTTCATCCACCCCCCTCTGCCCTGATTAAGAGGGTAATATGGCAAATGACGGCGGGACAGCGCGCCCCTCTGCCCTGCCGGGCATCTCCCCCGCAAGGGGGGAGATTGGCTGGCACCGATAGCGGCACTTATCCTGCAATGTTGGCGATTGGCGAAAGCGGAACTGATAGCTGATCTCCCCCCTTGCGGGGGAGATGGGCGGCAGCCCAGAGGGGGGCGCTGTCCCGCCAGTGTTTCATTTCTACGTGGAATGCTCCAGTTTTATTCCACCGGCTTCAACTCACCCAGCACCGTCGGGATCAGCTCGGACACGGTCGGATGAATATGCACGGCGCGCTGCAGCGTCGTATAGGGCGCCTTGGCGTACATGATGTCGAGGATGCAGTGCACTGCCTCGTCGCCGCTGACGCCGAGAATGGAGGCGCCGAGGATCTCACGTGTGTCGGCATCGACGATGATTTTCATGAAGCCCTGCGATTCACCGCGCTCCACCGCGCGTGCGACCCGCGTCATCGGCCGCATGCCGACCAGGAGCCGTTTTCCCGCCTTGCGGGCCTCCGTCTCGGTCATGCCGACGCGGCCGAGCGGCGGGTCGATATAGAGCGCATAGGCGGGCAGCCGATCGCCGACCCGGCGGGGATCATCATCGAGCAGATTGGCGGCGACGATCTCGAAATCATTATAGGAAGTGTGGGTGAAGGCGCCCTTGCCGTTGCAATCGCCGAGCGCCCAGATGCCCTCGACATTGGTCCGCAGCTGGTCGTCCACCTTGATATAGCCGTGCTCGTCGGTTTCGACGCCGGCCTTGTCGAGACCGAGATCGTCGGTGTTCGGCTGCCTTCCGACAGCCAGAAGGACATGCGAGGCCAGCACCTCCCTGTCGCCCGACCGGCAATCGACGCCGACGGCGATGTCCGAGCCGCGCGGCGAGAAGCTGATGCATTCGGCATCGAGGCGGACATGGATGCCCTCCCCCTCCAGGATTTCCTTGACCGCAGTCGAGACATCCTCGTCCTCGCGGGCGACCAGATGCGGCTTCTTCTCCACCACCGTCACGGCGCTGCCAAAGCGGCGGTACATCTGCGCGAATTCCAGCGCGACATAGCTGCCGCCGATGATGGCGAGATGGCGCGGCAGGCTGTCGAGATCGAGGATGGAGGTGTTGGTGAGATAATCGATCTTGTCGATGCCGGGCATGTCAGGCACCAAAGCCCGGCCGCCGACATTGATGAAGATGCGCTCGGCGGAGAGCAGTTCCTCGCCTACCCTGATCTCACGGGCGGATTCGAAGCGGGCATGGCCGCGAATGAGCGTGCAGCGCTCCATGTTTTCAAGCCAGGATTCCAGATTGCTGCGCGATTTGCCTGAGACAGCGTCCTTGCGCGCCTTCACCGCCTTCATGTCCACCCCGACATCGCCCGCCAGGGTCACGCCATAATCCGCCGCCCGGCGCGCCATATGGGCGGCATAGGCGCTGGCGACCAGCGTCTTGGTCGGCGTGCAGCCGGTATTGACGCAGGTGCCGCCGATGAGCTTGCGCTCGATCAGCGCAACATTCATGCCCGCATCGGTGAGCCGGCCAGCCAGTGACGGCCCCGCCTGCCCCGCGCCGATGATGATCGCATCGAACCGTCTTGCCATCAGATCGCCCTCACAATCAGGATCGCGGCGATGACCGCGACGGCATCCTCGATCAGTGCCGCAGGCAGATCCCTGCCGAATGCCTTGGCCAGTTTGGCGCGGAACGCATATCCGCCCAGTGTTCCCAGCACGGCGCCGATAGCGCCAACGACGAGCCCGCCGATCCATGCTCCGGCAGGAACGCCGATCGCAGCTCCGCATAATGCACCGCTGGCGATACGGCCGCCGAACGGAAACGGCATTTTCCGGCTCGGCGTGGTCGGCAACTGATCGGCGATCAATTCACCGATCGCCGCAAGGCCCAGGATGTAAGGCGTCCAGGCATAGCCCAGGAAGGCGAGCCATGTGTCCTGAAGATTGAGATAGCCGAGATGGGCCGCCCAGCTCACGGCCGCCGGGGCCGTCATCGACCGCAATCCGGCAACGATGCCGATCAGCAGTGCAAGAAGGTAAATCGTCATTGCCTGTCCCCGAAATGAGCAGCCGGATCGCGCGGCATGCGCCACCATAGCTCAAAATCGAACGACGCGCATATGAGGCAGGTCCTGGAGAAGATCAGCTCCTGTGGAAGGCGAGATGAACGCCGAGGCCGACGATCAGCGCGCCACCGGCGCGCCGCATGAGGCGCTGCGCGCTGCCCGAGCGCCGCAGCCGGCCGATCACCACTCCCGCCAGCACCACGCAGCTGACATCGGTGAGGGAGAACATCAGGTTGACGATGGTTCCAAGCAGCACGAACTGCATCCAGACCGGCCATGCCGCCGACGGATCGATGAACTGCGGCAGGAACGCCATGAAGAAGATCGCCGTCTTGGGATTGAGAATTTCCACCGTGACGCTCTCGATGAAGGCGCGGCGGGCGGATTTGGGTGCCGTCCCGGGAAGCGCGGTCTCATCCTCGCCTTGCGCCCTGGCGCGGAACAGCGAAATGCCAAGCCAGACCAGATAGGCCGCACCGGCGAACTTGACCACCATGTAGAGCATGGGCACGGCATGAAAGAGCACGGACAGCCCGGCGGCGGCGGCGATCACATGCACATAGCCGCCGAGATGGATGCCAAGCGCCGCCATCAGGCCGGACCATCGCCCGCGCGCCATGGTCTGCGCCGCGGCATAGAGCATGGCCGGCCCCGGCATCAGGGCGAAAAGCGCCGTAGTCGCGAGAAAGGCGATGAACAATTCATGGGATGGCATTGATTTGATCCGCAAATTCAGGGGATTTTCAAAGTTGATGTGGAGGCAGTCTATAGCAGTTTCTGTTTTGGTGGAATCGCTTGAGCCTCATTCAGAACCGCTATGATAGCGGAAATGTCGAGGCATGGATTCCTGTGACGAGCACAGGAATGATGGAAGTTGGACTGTTGGCGGATAATCTCCAGCATCACCGTTTGCAGGACGGTTTTCGTTAAGGTGTATCCACCTCCACCCCCGTCATTCCTGTGCTTGTCACAGGAATCCATGCCTCAGCCGTGCCGCAGCAGCTCCCTAAAAAGATCTCCGACTGTTTTCCGCCTACTGCTCTCCACGCTCACGCGGCAGCCTGGCGTCCGTCTATCCCGGATTTCGCAAAGAGGTCGGCGACCCAGTCGACGAAGGCGCGGACCTTGCTGCTCAAATGCCGGTTCGGCGGGAAGACGACGAAGATGGGTGTCGATTCCCGGTTCCAATCGGTGAGGACCGGCCGGAGCGTGCCGTCGAGAAACGGCTTGCGGGTCATCAGATGCGGCGCCTGGACGATCCCCAATCCGGCTTCGGCGGCGGCGACATAGCTGATCGCCTCGCTGGTGGCGATGATGTAGCGCCCGTTCACCTCCAGCCGCTCGCCGGCCCGCTCGAAGAGGAAGGGCAATTGCTGGCCCGTCTGGGCACGGAAATAGGCGACCGCATAGTGGTCGCGTTCCAGATCGTGCGGGTGCCTCGGTTCGCCGAACTTCCCGATATAGGAGGGCGCGGCGCAGGTGACGAAGCTCATTTCGGCAATGCGCCTGGCGATCAGCGACTGATCGGAGATCGTCCCGGCACGGATGGCGCAATCGACATTCTCCGCCAGGATGTCGATCGGCCTGTCCGACACGCCGAGATCGACGCGGATATCGGGATAGCGGGCGTGGAAATCCCATAGCGCGGGAATGACGATGAGATTTGCCAGGGCGCCCGACATTTCCACCCGCACCCGGCCTTGCGGCAAGGCCTGTGAAGAGGCCATACTGCCGTCCAGTTCCTCGAGATCGGCCAGGAGCCGGAGCGCCCGGTCGTAATAGAGCGCGCCGTCATGGGTGACGAGCACGCGGCGCGTCGTCCGGTTCAGGAGCTTGGTGCGCAAATGCGCCTCCAGACTCTGGATGAGCTTGGTGACGGTGGCCTTGGGCATGTCGAGCGATTCCGAGGCGCGCGAGAAATTCCCGGCCTCCACGACCCGGATAAATGCGCGCATGGCGGCTAGCTGATCCATCCATCCCTCCTTCCGGAATTCCGGCGATATTGAGAATTATTCACCCACAGAAACAGTGTTGTGTCAGAATTGGGACTTTTTACAGCATAAAACAATACCATCTTAGGGCCACATTGTGCTCTGCAGCATTACTCCTGACAAAAGGTTGTCAGGAGGGCTGTGCGATAGATGTCAGGAAGAAGTCTCCGCGGCTGTCACAGCCGCGAGACGGAGAGTGGGTATTATGGAAGCCGTCTGGACAGAAGAGATGCTGGATAGCAACGCCGGCCCTGTGCCGGTGCGCGTCTATCGCGGCAGCGCTCCTGTGAAGACCCCGCCCCTGGTGCTGCATCTGCATGGCGGCGCGTTTCTCGGCGGTTCGCTGGAAAGCGGGCAGCTTGTCGCGACGCTTCTTGCCGAAGCCGGCGCGGTGGTGGTGGCAGCGGATTATTCGCGTGCCGCCGAGCAGCCGTTTCCCGCCGCTCTCCAGTTCGCATTCGGGCTCCTGGGATGCCTGTGCAAGGGCCGGGCAAATCTGGCGAGCCGGAAATCGCCGCTCTTCGTCGCCGGAGAGGAAGCCGGAGGCAATCTCGCCGCCGGGCTGGCGCTGAAGGCGCGCGACGTGCATCTGGGCGGGCTGCAGGGACAGATCCTGCTTTCGCCGATGCTCGATCCGAGCCTGGCGACGGGTTCGTTCCGCAAGGCGGAGACGGAGATGGCAAATTGCCAGTGGGTCAATGGCTGGAACCGTTATCTCGGCTTTGCCAGCCAGGCCTGCCACCCCTATGCGGCGCCCGGCTATTGCATGCGTCTTGCAGGCGTTGCCCCGGCGCTGGTGGTGACGGCCGAAGACGACCCGATGCGCGACGAGAGCGTGAATTATGCGCGGCGCCTGCGGGAGGCAGGCGTCATGGTCCAGGAACACGTACTGGCCGGGAGGACCGGATGGCCGAATGCCTATTGCAACTGCACGGGCACGAGGCCGGAATGGGGAGAAGCCTTGCGCGGCTTCTTCACCGAATTCTTCCAGGAGAGCGGAGCCCTGCCCCATTGACCCAGAATTTTCAACGACATCGGCGTTAAACGCCACACGGAGATTGCTATGAAGAAGTTTGCCCCTCGCCGGCTCCTATGGGGTGTCGGTCTTGTCCTTGCTGCATCGGTTGCCGGTGCAGCGCTCTACACCAGCCTGCCGGGCGGTGGTGCCCAGGCGGAGACCAGCGCCGCCGCGCCCGAAGCCGCGCCGGCGATACCGGTCTCGGTGGCCACCGTCGAAGCGCGCGAGGTCACCATCTGGCAGGAATTCTCCGGCCGGCTCGAAGCGGTGGACCGCGTCGAGGTGCGCTCGCGCGTCGCCGGGGCCATCCAGTCGGTGCATTTCCGCGAAGGTGCCCTGGTGAAGAAGGGCGACCTGCTCGTCACCATCGATCCGGCCCCCTTCGAGGCGGCGGTGGCGCGGGCGGAAGCCCAGGTGGAAGCCGCCCAGGCACGGGTGGAGCTGGCGAAGCTCGAGCTGGAGCGCGGGCGCAAGCTCGTCGCCTCCCGCACCGTCTCGCAAAGCGACCTCGACCAGCGCCTCAGCGCATCGCATGAGGCCGAGGCCACCCTGCGCTCGGCCGAAGCCGCGCTGCAGTCGGCGCGTCTCGATCTCGGCTATACGCAAGTCAAGGCGCCCATCGCCGGCCGGGCCGGCAGGCTGGACATCACGTCGGGCAATCTGGTGGCGGCAGGCGCGGGCTCGCCCGTGCTGACGACGCTCGTCTCCGTCGATCCGATCTATGCGAGCTTCGATGTCGACGAGGAACTGGTGGCCCATGCGCTGGCGCAGCTCCCCGCCACCAAGAACGGGGCACCGGCCGTCGACCGGATCCCCGTGCAGATCGGCACGGCGAATGATGAGGGCACCCCGATCACCGGCCATCTGCAGCTCATCAACAACGAGGTCGACACGGCGAGCGGCACGGTGCGCGTGCGCGCCGTCATCGACAATCCCGACGGCCGCCTGATCCCGGGCCAGTTCGTCCGCGTGCGGATGGGCGAGCCCAAGCCCGAGCGGCAGCTGATGATCAGCGAGCGGGCGATCGGCACCGACCAGGACAAGAAGTTCGTCCTCGTCGTCGATGCCGAGAACAAGCTCGCCTATCGCCAGGTGACGCTGGGTGCCGCGACCGACGGCCTGCGGATCGTCGAAAGCGGCCTGGAGCCCGGCGAGCGCATCGTCGTCAACGGTTTGCAGCGGGTTCGCGCCGGCGCGGTGGTTGATCCTCAGGTGGTTGCCATGGTGCCGGAAGAACAGGCGCTGGCCACCGCCCAGCGCTAAAGCGGCGGCCGGGCGGCGCCCGGACCCTGATTTTCGACTGATCTGTTGCGACGGGAGAGCACTTCCGTCGCAAACCCTTTCTCTAACTTGAAATCACACTCCCAGAGGGACGTGACATGAACATATCGAGATTTTTTGTTGACCGTCCCGTCTTTGCCGGCGTGCTGTCGGTCCTGATCCTGGTGGCCGGTCTTCTCGGTCTCCGCGCCCTGCCGATCTCGGAATATCCCGAAGTGGTGCCGCCGTCGATCGTGGTCCGGGCGCAATATCCCGGCGCCAATCCGCGCGTCATCGCCGAAACGGTGGCGACACCGATCGAAGAGGCGATCAACGGCGTGGAAGGCATGCTCTACATGTCGAGCCAGGGCACCACGGACGGCCAGATGACGCTGACCGTGACCTTCAAGCTCGGCACCGACCCGGACAAGGCGCAGCAGCTCGTGCAGAACCGCGTCAGCCAGGCCGAACCCCGCCTTCCCGAGGAAGTGCGGCGTCTCGGCGTGACGACGGTCAAGAGCTCGCCCGACCTCACCATGGTCGTGCACCTGATTTCCCCGAACGACCGCTACGACATCACATATCTGCGCAATTACGCCGTCCTCAACGTCAAGGACCGGCTGGCACGCATCGACGGCGTCGGCCAGGTGCAGATATTCGGCGGCGGCGACTATTCCATGCGCGTCTGGCTCGACCCGCAAAAGGTGGCCGAGCGCGGCCTGTCGGCGAGCGACGTCGTGCAGGCGGTGCGCGAGCAGAACATCCAGGCGGCGGCCGGCATCATCGGCGCTTCGCCGAGCGTGCCGGGTCTTGACTTCCAGCTTTCGGTCAACGCTCAGGGGCGGCTGCGGTCGGTCGAGGATTTCGGCAATATCATCATCAAGACCGGCGCCAATGGCGAGATCACGCGGCTGCGCGATGTCGCCCGCATCGAGCTCGGCTCTTCCGAATATGCGCTGCGCTCCCTGCTCGACAACAAGCAGGCGGTGGCGATGGGTATCTTCCAGGCGCCGAATTCCAACGCCATCCAGATCTCGGACGACATTCAGAAGGTGATGGCCGAACTGCAGCAGACCATGCCGGAAGGCGTGGAATACCAGATCGTCTATGATACGACGCAGTTCGTCCGCGCCTCGATCGACGCGGTGATCCATACGCTGCTGGAAGCCATCGCGCTGGTGGTTCTGGTCGTCATCCTGTTCCTGCAGACATGGCGCGCCTCGATCATCCCGCTGGTGGCGGTTCCGGTGTCGATCATCGGCACCTTCGCGGTGATGTATGTCTTCGGCTTCTCGATCAATGCGCTGAGCCTCTTCGGCCTGGTGCTTGCCATCGGTATCGTCGTCGACGATGCGATCGTGGTAGTGGAGAACGTGGAACGCAACATCGAGGAGGGCCTGGCGCCACGCGAGGCGACCTATCGCGCCATGCGCGAGGTGTCGGGGCCGATCATCGCGATCGCGCTGGTGCTCGTCGCGGTCTTCGTGCCGCTCGCCTTCACCTCTGGCCTCACCGGACAGTTCTACCGGCAGTTCGCGCTCACCATCGCCATCTCGACGGTCATCTCGGCCTTCAACTCGCTGACGCTTTCGCCGGCGCTGGCGGCGATGCTGTTGCGCGGCCATGACGCACCGAAGGATCTGCTCACCCGTTTCATGGACGGCGTCTTCGGCTGGTTCTTCCGCGGCTTCAACCGGGTGTTCGGCGCAGGCTCCAACGCCTATAGCGGCGGCGTGCGGCGCATCCTGTCGCGCAAGACGATCATCATGGGCCTCTACCTCGTGCTGGTGGCGGCGACCGCGTTCATGTTCAACAAGGTGCCGGGTGGCTTCGTGCCGGGGCAGGACAAGCAGTACCTCGTCGGCTTCGCGCAATTGCCCGACGGGGCGACGCTCGACCGCACCGAGAAGGTGATCCGCCAGATGAGCGACATCGCGCTGAAGCAGCCGGGCGTCGAGGCGGCGATCGCCTTCCCCGGTCTGTCGATCAACGGCTTCACCAACTCGTCGAATGCCGGCATCGTCTTCCTCTCGCTGAAGCCCTTCGAGGAGCGGACGACGCCGGAGCTTTCGGGCGGCGCGATCGCCATGCAGCTGAACCAGAAGTTCGCCGGCATCCAGGAGGCCTTCATCGCCATGTTCCCGCCCCCGCCGGTGCAGGGGCTGGGCACGATCGGCGGCTTCAAGCTGCAGATCGAGGACCGCAACGGCCTCGGCTATGAAGCGCTGGACCAGGCGACCAAGGCGTTCCTCGGCAAGGCCTATCAGACGCCGGAACTGGCCGGGTTGTTCTCGAGCTACCAGATCAACGTGCCGCAGCTCTATGCCGATATCGACCGCGCCAAGGCGCATCAGCTCGGCGTGGCGGTGACGGATGTCTTCGAGACGCTGCAGATCTATCTGGGCTCGCTCTATGTGAACGACTTCAACCAGTTCGGCCGGACCTACTCCGTCCGGATGCAGGCCGATGCGCCCTACCGCGCGCGGCCCGAGGATATCGGCAAGCTGAAGGTCCGCTCCGCTTCGGGCGAGATGATCCCGCTTTCGGTGCTGCTCAACGTCCAGCCGAGCGCCGGACCGGAAAGGGCGATCCGCTATAACGGCTTCCTCTCGGCCGATATCAATGGCGGGCCGGCGCCGGGCTATTCCTCCGGCCAGGCGCAGGCAGCGATCGAGAAGATCGCCGCCGAAACCCTGCCGCCCGGCATCAGCTTCGAGTGGACGGATCTGACCTATCAGCAGATCCTGGCCGGCAATTCGAGCCTCATCATCTTCCCGCTGGCGATCCTGCTCGTCTTCCTGGTGCTGGCGGCGCAATATGAGAGCCTCGCCCTGCCCTTCGCGATCATCATGATCGTGCCGATGGGCATCCTAGCGGCGATGACCGGCGTGTACTTAAGCCATGGCGACAACAACATCTTCACCCAGATCGGGTTGATCGTGCTGGTCGGCCTCTCGGCGAAGAACGCCATCCTGATCGTCGAGTTCGCCCGCGAGCTCGAATTCGCCGGGCTCTCGCCCAAGGAGGCGGCGGTTGAGGCAAGCCGCTTGCGCCTGCGGCCAATCCTGATGACGTCGATGGCGTTCATCATGGGCGTGGTGCCGCTGGTGCTCTCCACCGGCGCAGGCGCTGAAATGCGCCAGGCGATGGGCATCGCGGTCTTCGCCGGCATGATCGGCGTGACGGCCTTCGGCATCTTCCTGACGCCGGTCTTCTACGTGGTGCTGCGCCGGCTGACGGGGAACCGCCCGCTGAAGCACACCGGCGAAGGGACCATTCCGCTGCCGCCGGAGGGTGCGGACCACACGCCGGTGACGCAAGCGCACTGAGCAAACAGAGCCCCGCGGACATCCCATCCGCGGGGCTTTTTCTTGATCGGCCTCCTCAGGCGTCCATTTTCACCGTGACGGCCATGGCATCGCTGAGGCATGGATGATGGGGTTGGAGCACGGTCCACTATCCCGCCGTCATTCTCGGGCTTGTCCCGAGAATGACGACCAGACGGACGGCGCTTCAAGCCTGTCCTGACAAACACTAACGAGAACCGTCCCACAAACAGTGAGGCTGGAGATTATCCACCCACAGCCAAACTTCCGTCATTCCTGTGCTTGTCACAGGAATCCAGGCCTCGCCGTCTCCATTGCGCCAACGGGCAGGATGGTCCAAGTCCGGCGTTTCCATTATAGATCAGCTTCATCCATCCATGCCGGGGAGCCGTCAGCCATGAACGAAGCCACGATCGAGACCATCATCCGGCCGGCCGATGCCGGCGACGAAGCCCGCTGGCGCTCCCTGTTTGCCGCCTACAACGCCTTTTACCGGGCGAGCGTGCCGGAGACGGTGGTCGCCAATACCTGGAAGCGCATCCTCGATCCGGCATCGGAGGTGAAGGCGCTCGTCGCCGAACGCGGCGGCGAGATCATCGGCTTCGCCAATTATCTCTTCCACGCCTCGACCTGGAGCGAACGGCCGAACTGCTATCTGGAAGATCTTTTCGTCGATCCGGCGGCGCGCGGCGGCGGGGCGGCCCGCAAGCTCATCGAAGGCGTCGAGGCCGCGGCGCGGGCACGAAACGCCTTCCGCGTCTACTGGCACACACAGGAATACAACGCCCCTGCCCGCTCGCTCTACGACACGATCACCCCGCGCTCGTCATTCATCGTCTATCGCAAGGCACTGTGAGCTTTAACGGTTTGCTTCAACCGGCGGCCTTGATCTCGGACGCGAAATGGATGCCGAAATGTGAAGGGTCTCTTCACATTGTTTCCCAAGTGGCTATGGCACCGTTGAGGCATGGTTCCCAGTGACAAGCACTGGGATGACGAGGCGGAGATGTTTACGCCCTAACGAGAACCGTTCTTGCGGGCTGAGACGCTGGAGATTACCAGCCAACAGCCAACCCATCCGTCATCCCAGTGCTTGTCACTGGGATCCATGTCTCGACATTTCCATGACTACAACGGTTCAATTGGAAATTGCGTGGCTGTCCGGTCCGAACAGGAGTTGGATCCGCTATTTCTTCACCTTATACACCTGTTCATCCGTCGGAAACGCCCGCGCCTTCACATCCTCCGCATAGGCCTTGACCGCCGCCTCGATCGCCGCGCCGACGGCACCGTATTGCTTGACGAATTTCGGCGGGCGCGGGTTGAGGCCCAGCATATCCTCCAGCACCAGGATCTGGCCGTCGCACTCCTTCGAAGCGCCGATGCCGATGGTGGGGATGGCGACCTCGCGGGTGATCTCGGCGGCGAGCGGCTCGACGATGCCTTCCAGCACCACGGCGAAGGCGCCGGCCTCGGCCACGGCCTGAGCATCCGCCTTGATCGCCGGCCAGTGGGCGGGATCGCGGCCTTGCGTCTTGAAGCCGCCAAGGATGTTGACCGACTGCGGCGTCAGCCCGATATGCGCCATGACGGGAATGCCGCGCTCGGTCAGGAAGCGGATGGTCTCGGCCATGCGCGCGCCGCCTTCGAGCTTCACCGCGCCGCAGGCCGTCTCCTTCATGATGCGGGCGGCATTGCGGAAGGCCTCCGACGGGCTTTCCTCATAGGTGCCGAAGGGCATGTCGACCACGATCAGCGCGCGTTTCGAACCGCGGACGACGGCACGGCCATGCACCATCATCATCTCGAGCGTGACGCCGATGGTCGAATCCATCCCGTGCATCACCATGCCCAGGCTGTCGCCGACCAGCATGAAATCGACGTAAGCATCGACAATCGCCGCTGTGTGGGCGTGATAGGCGGTCAGCGAAACGATGGGCCTGCCGCCCTTCATCGCGCGGATATCCAGCGCGGTGATCCGGCGGGTGGTGATTTCGGTGCTCATGGATTTTCTCCGCTATTACAATTTCAGCGTCGGCGGGACAGAGGGGGGCGCTGTCCCGCCAACTTTTCATTTTGACATTGATACCAGAAGCCTCGCAGAACGAGCATGAAGCTAGATTTTTATCACCCGTTGATCAATCAATCGCACCTTTCCAAACCGCACGGTTAACAGCACGACGACGGGCTTCGTGAATTTCCCCGCAACCTTCGACAAATCCGCCGCATCGCGGATATCCACCGCCTCGACGAACCCGCGCGGTTCGGCTTTCAACACATCGACGATCACCCTGCGGAGCGCCACCACCGAGCGCTCGCCCCCAGCCGCCAGCCCTTGGGCAGCGTCCAGCGCTTTCGACAGCACCGGTGCCGCCTCGCGGTCTTCCGGTGTCAAAAGCGCGTTGCGCGAGGAGCAAGCGAGGCCGTCCGCCTCCCGCACCGTCGGCACGCCGACGATCTCCACCGGCACGTCCAGATCCGCCACCATGCGGCGGATGATGGCGAGTTGCTGGTAATCCTTCTCGCCGAAGAAGGCGCGATCAGGCTGGACGATATTGAAGAGCTTGGTGACGACGGTCGTCACCCCGCGGAAATGGCCGGGGCGGAGGCGGCCGATCAGGATGCGCGAGAGATGCGTCGTCTCGACGATGGTTTCGGTGCCCGGACGGTAAATCTCAGAGACGTCGGGCGTGAAGACATAATCGACGCCCTCGGCCTCCAGCAGCTTCAGATCACGGTCGAGATCACGCGGATAGGTGGCGAGGTCCTCGTTCGGGCCGAACTGCGTCGGGTTGACGAAGATCGAGGCGACCGTCACGTCGCAGGATTTGCGGGAGTGGCGCACCAGCGTCAGATGGCCGATGTGGAGATAGCCCATGGTCGGCACCAGGCCGATCGTACGGCCCTTCCGCCGCTCGTCTTTAAGCGCGGCGCGCAAGCCCGCGATGGTGGAAATGACTTTCATGGGCTGATCCTCAAAACGCTGGCGGGACAGCGCCTCCTCTCTCCTCCTGAACTTATCGAAGGACAGCATCTCTCCCGCCCTCCCATCGTCATCCTCGGGCTCGACCCGAGGATCCATGGCAGGGGAGCACTAACATTTCCGCTGCAACTGCGCGTTCCAGCGAAGGGGAAACGATCAATATCCCGCCTTGATGATCTATGATCCCGTTGCGAATGATAGCGCTGCTTCCGCCCCTTTGCCGTGGATCCTCGGGTCAAGCCCGAGGATGACGACAGAAAGGGGAAGTTCCCAGCGATCCAGAGGGATATGCCTGGTAGCAGCATTTTCATTCCACCTGACCGTTTACTCGATCCCGATATCCAATCCCACGTCGAGCGTCGGCGCGGCCATGGTGATCTTCGAGGTGGAGATATAATCGACGCCGGTTTCCGCGACAGCCCTGATCGTGTCGAAGGAGATGTTGCCGGAGGCCTCGAGCTTCGCCCGCCCGGCATTGATTTTGACGGCTTTTTCAAGAAGTTCCGGCGACATGTTGTCAAGGAGAATCACATCGGCGCCGACCGACAGCGCTTCCTCCATCTGGGCGATGCTGTCCACCTCGACCTCGATCTTGACCAGATGCCCCGCATAGGCGCGCGCCGCTTCGATGGCCCGGACAACGCCGCCCGCAACCGCGATGTGGTTATCCTTGATGAGGATCGCATCGTCGAGCCCGAAGCGATGGTTCGCGCCGCCGCCGCAGCGCACCGCATATTTGGCGAAGGCGCGCATCCCCGGCACGGTCTTGCGCGTATCGCAGACCTTGGCATGGGTATGGGCGATCAGATCGGCGAATTTCGCGGTATAGGTGGCGATGCCGCTCAGATACATCAGGAAATTCAGCCCTACCCGCTCGGCGGAGAGGATGGCGCGGGCGCTGCCCTCGGCGCGGGCGATCACCTGACCGGGCGCCACCCTGTCGCCATCCCTGACGAGCGCGGTGAATTTCACCGCCGGGTCGATCAGCGCGAAGGCGGTTTCGGCGAAAGCGAGCCCCGCCACGACGCCCGCCTCGCGGCTGGCGAGCACCGCCGTTGCCCGCGCATCGTCCGAAATCGTCGCATAGGTGGTGATGTCGCCGGCGCGGCCCAGATCCTCGGCGAGCGCGGCGCGCACCGCCTCCTCCACCATCAGACGCGGCAGGACGGGCGGATTGGCTTTGGCTGTCATCAGGCGAATTCCAGATATTGGTGGGCCAGCCGGTCGGCTTCGGCAAGGGTGAGGTAGGAACGGCGCTGCCATTCGGGCTTTGCGTCGGGAAAATCGGTGCGGAAATGCCCGCCCCGGCTTTCCTCGCGCTTGAGCGCGCCGACGGCGACGAGCTTTGCCGCGGTCAAAGTATTGGCGAAGGCGGCGTTGCGGTTTGCCTGTTCGAGCGAAAGGATCACCCGCAGCCCCTCCTCCATGCCGGCGCGGTCGCGGATGACGCCGAAACGGGCGCTCATGGTTTTGCGCAGGAGGGTCATGGCGTTGGGGTCGGCATCGGCCGCTGGGCTAAAATGAACACCCCCCTCTGTCCTGCCGGACATCTCCCCCACAAGGGGGGAGATTGGCTGTGAAGCCCACTTTCGCAAATCGCCACCGTAGCAAGACGAAGCTCCATCGCCGATGAAGGCCAATCTCCCCCCTTGTGGGGGAGATGTCCGGCAGGGCAGAGAGGGGTTCTCTCCTCGAGACTCAACATCCGCCGCCACCCGCGCTGCAAACACCACCGCCTCGAGCAGCGAGTTGGAGGCAAGCCGGTTGGCGCCATGCGCGCCGGTGGAGGCGGCCTCGCCGCAGGCCCAGAGCCCTTCGAGCGAGGTGCGGCCATCGGCGTCGGTTAGCACTCCGCCCATGAAATAATGCGCGGCCGGGATGACCGGGATCGGCTGCGTCACCGGGTCGATGCCGGCTTCGCGGCAATAGCCGTAGACGGTCGGGAATTCTTCCGGAAAGCTCTCGCCGATTGCCCTTGTGCAATCCAGCCAGGCGCCGCGGCCGGCCATCACCTCGGCGAAGATGCCGCGTGCCACCACATCGCGCGGCGCCATCTCGCCGGCCGGGTCGATGGCGAGCATGAAGCGTTCGCCCTTGTTGTTGATCAGCGTCGCGCCGTGGCCGCGCAGCGCCTCGGTGGCGAGGGGGGCCGGATCCTTGCCGACATTGAGCGCCGTCGGGTGGAACTGCACGAACTCCATATCGGCCATCACGGCCCCGGCGCGCGCGGCCATGCCGACGCCGCCGCCCCGCGCTTCCGGCGGATTGGTCGTCACCGCGTAGAGATGGCCGATGCCGCCGGAGGCGAGCACCACGGCGCGGGCCGGCAGATGGACGCGCTTGCCACTATCACGCGCGACAATGCCGGCGACGCGGCCGTCTTCCACGAGGGTTTCCTCGGCGACGAAGCCCTCCAGCATGCGGATCGATGGCGTGCGGCGCACCGCATCGACCAGCGCCCGCATGATGGCGCGGCCCGCCATATCGCCGCGCACGCGAACGATGCGGCTTTGCGAATGCGCCGCCTCGCGCGAGACCTGCAGCCGACCGTCGAGATCCCGGTCGAAGGGCACGCCATAGGCCAGAAGATCATGAACGCGGGCGGCGGCTTCCGACGTCATCAGCCGGGCGATCTTCTCGTCGACGATGCCGTCGCCGGCAGCAATGGTGTCGGCCACATGCTGCTCCACCGTGTCGCCTTCGGAGACGGCGGCAGCGATGCCGGCCTGCGCCCAGGCCGAGGACGCGCCGCGGCCGATGGGCGCGGCAGCGATGACGGTGACGGGAAGCGGCTCCAGCTTCAGTGCGCAGAACAGGCCGGCGAGCCCGCCGCCGACGATGATGATGTTATTGGTGGCGGACATAATTGGATACCATGGGCGGGACAGCGCCCCCCTCTGTCCTGCCGGACATCTCCCCCGCCCTCCCGCTCGTCATCCTCGGGCTTGACCCGAGGATCCACGACCAGAGGAGCGCTGACGTTCCCGCTGGATCGATGCATTCCAGCAAGCGCGGACAGCATAGCCGTCTTGATGATTTACGATCCCCTCGCGGATGAGGAAGTCGTTTCCGCACCTTTGCCGTGGATCCTCGGGTCAAGCCCGAGGATGACGAAGAAAGGAGGGGGAGATGCCCGGCAGGGCAGAGGGGGGTGAGCAACATCAACGTTTCCCCTCAATTCCGCAAATTCACCATGCGCTCCACCGCCAGCCGCGCGCGCACGGCGACCGCGGGGTCGACATGGATCTCCTCACGCATGAAGACGAGGCTTTCCAGGATCTTCGGAAGCGTGATGCGCTTCATGTGCGGGCAGAGATTGCAGGGCTTGATGAACTGGACGCCCGGCGCTTCCGTTTCGATGTTGGATGCCATCGAGCATTCGGTGACGAGAAGCACCTTGGGCGGACGGTTCTTCCTGACATAATCGATCATGCCGCTGGTCGAGCCGGCGAAATCGGAGACGGCGACCACTTCCGGCGGGCATTCGGGATGGGCGATGATCTGGATCGACGGATCGGTTTCCTTGTAGGCGAGCAGTTCCTCCGCCGTGAAGCGCTCATGGACCTCGCAATGGCCCTTCCAGGTCAGGACCTTCACTTTGGTCTGGGCGGCGACATTCTGCGCCAGAAACTCGTCGGGAATGCACAGCACGCGATCCACGCCGAAGCTTTCAACCACCTCAACCGCATTGGCGGAGGTGCAGCAGATATCGCTCTCCGCCTTCACCTCCGCGGATGTATTGACATAGGTGACGATCGGCACGCCCGGATAGGTCTCGCGCAGCAGGCGCACATCCGCGCCGGTGATTGACTCGGCAAGCGAGCAGCCGGCCTTCATGTCGGGGATGAGCACCGTCTTTTCCGGGTTGAGCAGCTTCGACGTCTCGGCCATGAAATGCACGCCGCACTGGACGATGATCTCGGCATCGACCTTGGTCGCCTCGCGGGCGAGCTGCAGCGAATCCCCGACGATATCGGCCACGCAGTGGAAAATATCAGGCGTCTGGTAGTTGTGCGCCAGGATGACGGCGCCCCGCTCCTTCTTCAGCCGGTTGATCGCGGCGACATAGGGCGCATAAACGGGCCATTCGATGCGCGGGATATGGTGCGACACGCGTTCATAGAGATGCTCGGTCTCGCGCGCCACCTCGGGCGTGAAATCGAGCGAGGGCATTTCAACGATGCCGAATCGCTCGGCGGCGCTCTTTCCCGCAGCCGATTCCGCGCGGATTGCTGCTGTATTCGTCGCCATAGGTTGCCCTCCCGGCATTTATACTCAAATTGAGCATATATCTGACCAAAAGAAAAACGGCAGTGCCGTTCGCCCAAGACATAAGACCATCTTGGCCCGGCTGCAAGCCGCCCTGTCATAAAAGTTTCGTGTAGTCCGATCGCAGGTGGGGTGGCAATGTTCCGGAATGGGCCCTCGGGTCAAGCCCGAGGATGACGATTGCAGGGGTGTTTTCGCAATAGCCAAACCGCTTGAGACGGGCACAAACCTCTCCAGTTCGTCATCCTCGGGCTCGACCCGAGGACCCATTCCGGAACGGTTTAACAATCAAATCCAGTGAAGGAACGTTCAAACCAATTCGTTTGTATGATGTGTCGGATCAGCTAAAGTCATCATCCAAGAGAACGGCCCCCGTACCATCGGCCGTTTAATCCGTTGTTCCACATGCATCCGGGAAGACCGTTGGCTTTCCGGACATGCCTTCAGGATCCCCGACATGGCCCATTCGCCCGCTACCAAGCAGAATGCCCTACCCTGGCTCATCATCATCTCCGGCTGCCTGATCGCGCTCATGACCTTCGGGCCGCGTTCGGCCATGGGCATCTTCCAATTGCCGCTGCTGACCGAAAAGGGCTGGGACCGCACGACATTCGGTCTCGCCATGGCCCTGCAGAACCTTGCCTGGGGCGCGGGCCAGCCCTTCTTCGGTGCGATCGCCGATAAATACGGCACCTGGCGGGTGCTGCTCCTTTCGGCGCTCCTTTATGCGAGCGGCCTTCTGATGATGGCGCATGCGGATGCGCCCATCTGGCTTCATATCGGCGGCGGCATCCTCGTCGGCCTCGGCGTCGCGGCGGGCTCGTTCGGCATCGTGCTGTCGGCCTTCGCGCGCAATGTCCCGGCCGAGAACCGAACCTTCGTCTTCGGCCTCGGCACGGCGGCGGGCTCGGCCGGCATGTTCGTCTTCGCACCGATCAGCCTCGGGCTCATCGAGCGCTACGGCTGGTCGGACGCGCTGGTCTATATGGGTATCGCCATGCTGGTGATCCCGCTTCTGGCGATTCCGCTCGCCGGCAACTCGTCAAGCGGGCGCATCAGCGAAGACGCCTACAAGCAGTCGATCGGCGCGGCACTGCGCGAGGCGCTCGGCCACAAGAGCTATCTGCTCTTGACCTCGGGTTTCTTCGTCGCGGCTTTCAGGTGGCGTTCATCACCGCGCATTTTCCGGCCTATATCGCCGATATCGGCATTGAGCCGCAATATGCCGTCTGGGGGCTGGCGCTGATCGGCTTCTTCAACATCATCGGTTCGCTCGGCTCCGGCGTCATCAGCCAGCGCATGTCGAAGCCGATCTTCCTGGCGCTGCTCTATGTCGCGCGCTCCATCCTCGTCACCGCCTTCCTGCTCCTGCCGCAGTCGGGCACATCCGTGCTGATCTTCTCAGGCCTGATGGGGCTGCTCTGGCTCTCGACCGTGCCGCCGACCAATGCGCTGGTCGCCATCATGTTCGGCACGCGCTATCTCGGCATGCTGGGCGGCATCGTCTTCTTCTCGCACCAGATCGGCTCGTTCCTCGGCGTCTGGCTCGGCGGCTATCTCTACGACCGCTTCGGCTCCTATGATCCGGTGTGGTGGCTCGGCGTGGTGCTCGGCCTCTTTGCCGCGGTGGTGCACTGGCCGATCCGCGAGCATGCGGTGGAGCGGCCGGTGCTGCAAGCGGCGGAGTGAGTGTCGTTACAGCACAGAATTAAAGCGGAAACGCCGGCGGGGCAGCGCCCCCCTCTGTCCTGCCGGACATCTCCCCCGCAAGGGGGGAGATTGGCTATGAGATCCGCTTTCGCCAATCGCCAGCCTTGCAAAATTTAAGGGCGTCATCGACGGAGGCTAATCTCCCCCCTTGCGGGGGAGATGGGCGGCAGCCCAGAGGGGGGCGCTGTCCCGCCAGCATTTCCGATGCGCTAAAAAGCAGCTTTCGCCAGCGCCGTCAAAAACCCCGCCCGCGCATCCGGCGGGGTCAGGGCGCGCGGTTCCCAGACATGGCGCGTCAGGAAATAGCCGGTCATGCGGAAGGCCGTGTCGATCTCGGCCACCGAAGTGGCATGGATGCGGGTGCTGGAGACGAAATCCGGCATCGGCAGGAGCTTGTCGGCCCAGGGCTTGCCCGCGTCGCGTGAGACCGCCCTGCCCGATTTCGGCGAGACATAGGCGAGATGGTCGCGGCTGCCGGTCGCCGCGCAGGATTGCAGGTCGAGCCCGAAACCCAGTTCCTCCAGCATCATGATCTCGAAGCGCAGGAGAAGCTCACCCGCCGCGAGCGGATCGTCGAAATGCTCGATCACCACGGCAAGCGTCTCGAAAAGGCCGGGATGCGGGTCGCGCTCCGGCAGCAGGCGCAGATGCGCCGCCACAAGCTGGATGCCGTAGAGCGCCACCGGCATCCCGATCAGCCGCGCGGCGGCGAAGCTCAGGGGCTCGATCTGGAACATGCCGAGGTGTTCATCAAGCCGAGCGCGCCACAGGGCGTCGACGCGGTTTCCCGGCTGCAGGAGCGGCTGCATCCTGCGCGAGCGCCCTCCCCGCACGATGCCGAGATGGCGCCCATGGGCGCGGGTCATCAGTTCGACAATGACGCTCGTTTCGCCATGCCGCCTGGTGCCGAGGATGATGCCTTCATCGCGCCATTCCATGGGATTCAGGTAATAGTGAGCAGTGAGATGGGGAATAGAAAGAAGCTATTCGCATTTCACTATCTCACTATTTCACTACCTCGCTATTCTCCAGAGCATTTCACTTTCAGACGAAAACGGTATGGATGCTGAACCGTTGAGGCATGGATCCCAGTGACAAGCACTGGGATGACGGGGTGGAGATATTTCCGCGCTGCCAAAGACTGCTCTTGCCAAGCGGAAAACTCGAAGGCTGGCTGCCAACAGCAAAGCATCCGTCATCCCAGTGCCTGTCACTGGGATCCATGCCTCTAGCTATCCATCACAGCAACGCCCAAAAGGAATCCACACGGTTCCAGCAAAACATGAACCGCCCTCTACCCCGGAAACTCCAGCCCCATCTCGCGATAGCGCTCGGGATCATTGCCCCAATTGTCGCGCACCTTGACGAACAGGAAGAGATGCACCGGCTGCTCCAGGATTTCGGCAAGCTCCTTGCGCGCCGCCTGGCCGATGGCCTTCACTGTCTCGCCCTTGTGGCCGAGCACGATCTTCTTCTGGCTCTCGCGCTCGACATAGATGACCTGCTCGATGCGCACCGAGCCGTCCTTGCGCTCCTCCCAGCGCTCCGTCTCCACGGTCGAGGCGTAGGGCAGCTCCTCATGCAGGCGCAGATAAAGCTTCTCGCGCGTCACTTCGGCAGCGAGCTGGCGCATCGGCATGTCCGATATCTGGTCTTCCGGATAGTACCAGGGGCCTTCCGGCAATGCGCTGGCGAGATAATCGCGCAGATCGTTGCAGCCGGAGCCGGTGAGCGCCGAGATCATGAAGGTGCGGTCGAAGGCGATCTTCTCATTGGCTGCGGCCGCGAGCCCGAGAAGCGAGGGCCGATCGACACGGTCCACCTTGTTGAGGACGAGGATCTTCGGCTGGCGCACGTCCTTCAGGGTTTGGAAGATCGCCTCGGCTTCCTCGTTCAGCCCGGCCTGCGCATCAATGATAACCAGCACCAGATCGGCATCGCGGGCGCCGCCCCAGGCTGTCGTCACCATGGCGCGGTCGAGACGCCGCCTCGGCCGGAAAATGCCGGGGGTATCGACCAGCACGATCTGCGTGCGCTCGTGGATCAGGATGCCGCGCACCAGCGCACGAGTCGTCTGCACCTTGTGGGTGACGATCGAAACCTTGGTGCCGACAAGCTGGTTGACCAGAGTGGACTTGCCTGCATTCGGCGCGCCGATGAGCGCGACGAAGCCGGAGCGCGTCGGCTCCGCGGCTTCCCCTCCTCCGGTCTGTTCTGGCTGGGTGCTCATTGGGTTCCCTCTTCCGGGCGCTTCCATACGCCTTCACGGTATAATATTTCGGCAGCCGCGTTCTGTTCCGCGATCCGCTTCGAGCGCCCCATGCCCAGGGCGGCATCGAAACCGGGCACCTTCACCTCCACGGTGAATTGCGGGTCATGATCCGGCCCGGTGCGCTCCTTGATGGCATAGGCAGGCTGCACGCCGCCCTGCTGGTGCGCCCATTCCTGCAGCTCGGTCTTGGCGTCGCGCCGGCCGGCGCCGGTGACGCGCGAGCGCGGCTCCCAATAGCGCCGGATGAACGGCCGCACCGCATCGAGCCCGCCTTCGAGATAGATAGTGGCGATCAAGGCTTCGATCACGTCGGCCCGCACGTTCATCAGGCGCGTGTCAGTCATCAGCACCTTGATGTCGGCGCCGGTGCGGATGACGACATGCAGGCCGATCTCGTCGGCGATCGACGCGCAGGTCTCGGCATTGACGAGCGCGTTGAGACGCACCGACAGCTCGCCCTCATCGGCATTCGGGAAGGCGGCGAACAGCATTTCGGCCACCACCAGGCCCAGCACGCGGTCGCCCAGGAACTCGAGCCGCTCGTAATTGGTGCCGGCCTTCTGCCGGGCACTCGAATGGGTCAATGCCCGTTCGAGCCTTGCCGGATCCTTGAACTTGTGGCCGGTCTTCTCCTCCAGGAACTGCGCGATATCGACTTTACCAGCCATATGCAGCTCCAGGGAACGGATATTCGAAGAATTCAGTCACCACCGATCAGTTTCCGCTCAGAAGCGGCGGCTCCGCGTTGACCGACATGAGCAGGCGGTTGAGGCGGACATCCGTCGGCCAGCGCCACAGCTCGAGCGGGCTTGCCCCTTCGGCAATGGAGAAGAAGATGATGTTGGCGCGCCCGACGAGATTTTCGAAGGGCACATAGCCGACCGTGAAGCGGCTATCGAGCGAATTGTCGCGATTGTCGCCCATCATGAAATAATGGCCGGCCGGGACTTCGAAGACGCGCGTATCGTCGCCGATCGAATTGGGCGAGAGATCGAGCGTGTCATAGCTGACGCCATTGGGCAGCGTCTCGCGATAGACATCGACCGGGCGGTTCTGCTCGGTGATATCAGGGTTGTTGATCTCACCGACCTTCTCGCGCTTGACCGGCACGTCATTGATATAGAGGACGCCCTGGCGCATCTGGATGCGATCGCCCGGCAGGCCGACCACGCGCTTGATATAATCGACCGAGGTGTCGCTCGGCAGCTTGAAGACGACGATATCGCCGCGCTTCGGCTCGCTCGCCCAGATACGGCCCGAGAAGAGATCCGGCGAGAAGGGCAGCGAGAAATGCGAATAGCCATAGGCGAATTTCGAGACGAAGAGATAATCACCTTCGAGCAGCGTCGGGCGCATCGAGCCGGACGGGATGCTGAAAGGCTGGAACAGGAACGTCCTGATGATCAGTGCCAGGATGAGAGCCTGCACGACAACGCTCAGGGTTTCACCCAGACCGCCGGATTTCTTCACTTCGCTCTTGTCGGACACGCTCATTAGTTCTCCGATTGCAATAACGCGTTTTATTAGCTGTTACGATTGCGTGAGGCAATCCGGCCCGGCCGTTACGCCGGGGATAACGGGCTGCGCCGAGGCGTTTTCGGCCGCTCTGGACCTGTCATTCCGGCAGAGCTTCGATGATGACGAATGCCTGTGCGAGAGGAAAATCATCGGTAATTGTCAGATGTATGGCGGCCCTGTGGCCGGCGGGCGTGATCCGCGCGAGCTGTGCCGCCGCGCCGTTGGTCAGTTGCATGGTCGGCTTGCCCGAGGGCAGGTTGACGACGCCCATGTCGCGCCAGAACACGCCCCGCGACATGCCGGTGCCGAGCGCCTTGGCGCAGGCCTCCTTGGCCGCGAAGCGCTTGGCATAGGATGCGGCACGCTGGGCCCGCCGGTCCGACTTCGCCTGCTCGATGGGGGTAAAGACGCGGTTGGTGAAGCGCTCGCCATGGCGTGCAAGCGTCTTTTCGACGCGCCTGATATCGATCAGATCGCTGCCGATGCCGATAATCATGCGCTGACTGCTTCCGATTTCAGGGCACCGCGTTCGGCCAGCCTTTCCAGGCGCTTGCGGTGAAAGGCTGAAATCGCCCAGCGGGTGACGACATAGACGATCAGCGCGAAGAGGATGCCGAGCACCGTCGAGCCGAAGAGCATCGGCTTCAACACCGGGCCCCATATATCGTGGAAGCTGAAATGCTCAAGCATCCGCCCGAGATGGGCGGGTGCGTGGCTTGCCGAGAGATCGCCGGTCAGCATGAAGCGGCCGAACTCGAACGTTCCACCCCAGATGACGGGAACCGTCAGCGGGTTGGCGACGGTGGTGCCGAGAGCGGCGGCGGCGAGATTGCCCGCGAAGATATAGGCGAGAATGACGGCGATGATGATGTGGAAACCGAAGAACGGCGTGAACGCCGAAAAAACGCCCACCGCGAGGCCCGCCGCGATGGCATGCGGCGAGGCGGTGATGCGCATGATGCGCTTGCCCATATAGCGCAGCGAGCGCGAGAAGGACCGGCGCGGCCAGAGATAGGTGCGCAATCTTTCGCTTAGGCTGGCTGGTTGGCGACGTCGAAACAGCATTCCGGTCTCATACCCGGCAACAGGGGCACAGGGCAATAGCATAGTAAGAGGGAATATCTTCTCTTATTTAAGAACTTTGGCCGGGAAAAGAAGACAATCCCGGGAAAAATTCACCTATTGCCTTACTCCCCTGCTCCCTTAGCGAGAACGCCGCTGCGATAGAAACGCGGCGAGACGCCCAGCATGCGCTTGAACATGGTGGTGAAGGCCGGCACGCTGTCATAGCCGAGATCGAGCGCCACGCTCGTCACCGGCTCGCCATCGGCAAGGCGCGGCAGGGCCGCGAAGAGACAGGCCTGCTGCCGCCAGAGCGAGAAACTCAGGCCCGTCTCGCGCTGAAAGCTACGCGTGAAGGAGCGCCGGCTCATGGCAAGGGCGGCCGCCCATTCATCGATGGTGGCATGGGGCGACGGCTCCTCGACGAAGCGGCGGCAGAGCGCGGCCAGACGCGGATCGGCCGGAAAAGGCAGGCCCAGCGGCTGCTCCGGCAGATTGCCCAGCTCTTCCAACAGCAGGCCGATCACCAATGAACCGCGGCTGCCGGGCGGCGGATTGTCGTCCAGCATGACGGCTTCCAGGATGAGGCAGCGCATCAGGTCGGTGAGCGTCACGACATGGAGATGCGTCGGCAGGCCATCCCTGGCATTCGGCGCGATATAGATGGAACGCATGCTGACGGCGCCGAGGATCTCGACCGCATGATGCACACCCGCCGGCAGCCAGATCGCATGTTCGGGCGGCACCATCCAGCGCCCGGCATCAGTCGTCACCAGCACGACGCCGGTCGAAGCGTAGAGGAGCTGCGAGCGGCTGTGGCTGTGCCGGGGAACGATATAGCCATCGGGATATTCGGTCGGCAGCGCCACCACCGGGCCATCGATGCCCTCCAGCCAGAGGACGCGCTGCTCGTGCATTCGTTCAAGCTCTTCGCCGGTGGCGGAACCGGGGATATAAGGTGGAGGCGTGATCGACGGCATGAGCTGGCCCACTCGCGAAAGAAATGGACCAAACCACGAAAGCGGGTTTTTCGCAACTTCTGTAAAAGCGATGCCGCACATGATGCTCGTGGCGCAGCCGCCATGACGCCGGAATTTCTGGAGCCTATCGTGACCGATACCACTGCAGCGGCCAATCCGCCCGCCCCTTCCGCCGCCGATGCGACGGCGTTCACCGTCATTCTCGCGGTCAGCTTCTGCCATCTGCTCAACGACATGATGCAATCGCTGCTTTCGGCGATCTATCCCATGCTGAAAGCGGATTATCATCTCGATTTCTGGCAGATCGGGCTTCTCACCTTCACCTTCCAGGTCACGGCCTCGATCCTGCAGCCTATCGTCGGCATGTATACCGACAAGCGGCCGATGCCCTATTCCCTGCCGGCCGGCATGGGCTGCACGCTTGTCGGGCTGATCCTGCTCGCCTCGGCGCGGCATTATCCGCTGCTTCTGGCGGGGGCCGCCTGCGTCGGCCTCGGCTCCTCGGTCTTCCACCCGGAATCCTCGCGCGTGGCGCGCCTTGCCTCGGGCGGACGGCACGGGCTGGCGCAATCACTGTTCCAGGTGGGCGGCAATTTCGGCACGGCGATCGGGCCGCTGCTCGCCGCCTTCATCGTCCTGCCGCGCGGCCAGGGAAGCGTCGCCTGGTTCTCGGTGGCGGCCCTTCTCGGCATGATCGTCTTGTGGAAGGTGGGCGACTGGTATTCCCGCTATCGCAAGGCCAACGCCAACCGCCCGACACCCGACCGCACATTGCCGCTGCCGCGGGCGAAGGTGGCGATCTCGCTCATTGTCCTGGCGCTCCTGGTCTTCACCAAGAACATCTACATGGCGAGCATGACGAGCTATTACACCTTCTACACCATCAACAAGTTCGGCGTTTCGGTGCAGACCTCGCAGCTTCTGCTGTTCCTGTTCCTCGGCTCCGTCGCGCTCGGCACGGTGCTGGGCGGCCCGATCGGCGACAAGATCGGCTCGCGCGCCGTCATCTGGTTCTCGATCCTCGGCGTGCTGCCCTTCACGCTGGCCCTTCCCTATGCCAGCCTTCCCGTGACGGCGGTGCTGACCGTAATCATCGGCCTGATCCTCGCCTCGGCCTTCCCCGCGATCGTCGTCTTCGCGCAGGAACTGGTGCCGGGCCGGGTGGGCATGATCGCCGGGCTGTTCTTCGGCTTCGCATTCGGCATGGCGGGCATCGCGGCGGCCGTTCTCGGCGTTGTCGCCGACGCCAAGGGCATATCGTTCGTCTATACGATCTGCTCGTATCTGCCGCTGCTAGGGCTTCTGACGGTGTTTTTGCCCAATATGCGCAGATTAGGGCAGTAGGGCAGTAGGGCAGTAGGGCAGTAGGGCAGTAGGGCAGTAGGGCAGTAGGGCAGTAGGGCAGTAGGGCAGTAGGGCAGTAGGGCAGTAGGAGAATATTGCGCAGGCGGTTAATGGCAATGCCAAACATACTGCCTTACTGCCCTACTCCCCCTATTCCCCTATTCCCTTACTGCCCTACTCCTTCAAATGTTCCTGCTTCCCGGCTTGACGGCGGGTATGCTTGCCAGTTCGGGGGGCAGATTGTCCGGGGAATAGGCCGGCACCTCATATTCGGCGAGCGCGATCAGCCGCGTGCCGACATCGGCCTTGGCGGCCGAGCGGTCGACGATGCAGGCAGCGGCGAGCACTTCGGCCTTCAAATCCTTGAGGCAATCGATGGTCTCGCGGATCGAAAGACCCGTCGTGACGATATCCTCCACGATCACCACCCGCGCGCCTTCGGGAATGGCGAAGCGGCGCAGCCGGAAAACGCCGTTTTCCCGCTCGACCCAGATCGCCGGCGCGCCGAGATGGCGCGAGGTCTCATAGGCCGGGATCAGCCCGCCGATCGCCGGTCCCACAACGTAATCGATCCGTCCGAGCCCAGCCGCCTTGATCTTCTCGGCCAGCGCCTTGCAAAGCTTCTCGGTCTTGTCGGCATGCATGAAGACGCGCGCCTTCTGGAGAAAGACCGGGCTGCGCAGGCCCGACGTCAGGATGAAATGGCCTTCCAGAATGGCTCCCGCCTCGCGGAAAACGGCAAGCACGTCGTCGGTGTTCATGGGTGGTTCCTATGGTTTTTGATTGGAGACGTTGGCGGGACAGTACCCGCTTGACGGGTATCTCTCGCACCTCTCACCGTCATCCTCGGGCTTGACCCGAGGATCCATGGCAAGGGGGCCTTAACATACCCACCGCATCGGTATGTTCCAGCAAGCGCGAACTGCCCGATATTCCGGATAAAGTTTTTACGGTCCTGCAGCGGATGACAGCAGCGTTCCCGCCCCCTTGCCGTGGATCCTCGGGTCAAGCCCGAGGATGACGGGAAGAGGTGGGGGAGATGGCCGGCAGGCCAGAGGGGGGTATCCGGCGCTTCCATCACAACAGGAACCGCCCTACCCGTTCACCCGCCGCACGTCGCTGACGCAGGCGCTTTCCTTCAATTGCGATATGATGCGGTTCAAGTGCTTCAAGTCCCAGACCTCGAGATCCATGATCATCTCGGTGAAATCCGGGGCCGTGCGCACCATCGACAGATTGTGGATATTGGCGTCGTTATTGGCCGCGACTTGCGCGATTTCGGCAAGCGAGCCGGGCGAATTGATCGCCGAGATGCTGATGCGGGCGGGGAAACGCTCCTTCATCTGCTCGTCGATATCCCAGCGAACGTCGATCCAGCGCTCCGGCTGGTCGTCATAGGCGGTGAGCGCCGGCGACTGGATGGGATAGATGGTGATCCCGGCCCCCGGCTGCAGGATGCCGACGATGCGGTCGCCGGGCACCGCCCCTTCCGGCGAGAAGCGAACGGGGAGATCGGCATTCGTGCCGCGGATCGGCAGTGCACGTTTTTTGTTGCTCACCGGCACGGCGGCCTCGGCCGCCTTTTCTCCCGCCTCGCCGCCTTCCGGCACCTTGAAGATCATGCCGGCGGCGTTCTGGATGTTGAACCAGCCCTTCTCGCCGCGATTGGCGGGGCTCTGCAGCGTGACGCGCGTATCCTGATAATCGGGGTAAACGGCCTTGACCACATCGGTCGAGGGCAGTTCGCCACGGCCGACGGCGGCCAGCACGTCCTCGACATCCTTGCGGGCGAGGCGCGGCAGCCCCTGTTTCAGGCTCTCCTTGGAGAAGGTCTTGCCGGCGCGCTCGAAGGCGCGTTCGAGAATGCGCATGCCGAGGCCGGAATATTGCTTGCGCACGGCGGAGCGGGTCGCGCGGCGGATGGCGGCACGGGCCTTGCCGGTGACGACGACGGATTCCCAGGCGGCAGGCGGCACCTGCGCCTTGGAGCGGATGATCTCCACCTCGTCGCCGTTCTGAAGCTCCGTCATCAGCGGCATGATGCGGCCGTTCACCTTTGCGCCGACGCAGCTGTCGCCGACATCGGTATGCACCGCATAGGCGAAATCAATGGGTGTCGCGCCACGCGGCAGGGCGATCAGCCGGCCCTTGGGCGTGAAGCAGAAGACCTGATCCTGGAAGAGCTCCAGCTTGGTGTGCTCCAGGAACTCTTCCGGATTGTCACCCTCGGCCAGCGCCTCGATGGTCTGGCGCAGCCAGGCATAGGCGTTCGTCTCGGTGGAGATGACATGCGGGTTTTCGGCGCTGCCGCGATCCTTGTAGATGGAATGAGCGGCGACGCCATATTCGGCGATCTCGTCCATCTCCCTGGTGCGGATCTGCAGTTCGACGCGCTGGCGCGACGGGCCGATGATGGTGGTGTGGATGGAGCGGTAGTCGTTCTGCTTGGGCGTCGAAATATAGTCCTTGAAGCGACCCGGCACCATGGACCAGGTGGTGTGGATGATGCCCAGCGCCTGGTAGCAATCCTCCACAGTATCGACAATGACGCGGAAGCCGAAAATATCGGACAATTGCTCGAAGGAGAGCGCCTTGGTCTCCATCTTGCGGAAGACCGACCAGGGCTTCTTCTGGCGGCTCTTGACGCTCGCCTTGATGCCATTCTTCTCGAAGAGATCCGAGAGATCGCGCTCGATCTTCTGCAGAACGCCGCGGTTCTTCTCCAGAAGCTCGGCCAACCGGTCGGTGACCGCCTTCCACGCCTCAGGATTGATATAGCGGAAAGCCAGCTCCTCCAGCTCCTCGCGCATGTCCTGCATGCCCATGCGGCCGGCGAGCGGCGCATAGATGTCCATCGTCTCCTCGGCGATGCGCAGGCGCTTGTCCTCGCGCATGACGTCGAGCGTGCGCATGTTGTGGAGCCGGTCGGCGAGCTTGACGAGCAGCACCCGCACATCCTCGGAGATGGCGAGCAGCAGCTTGCGCAAATTCTCCGCCTGCACCGCCTTCTTGGAGACGAGGTCGAGTTTTTTAAGCTTCGTCAGCCCCTCGACCAGCTTGCCGATATCGGGACCGAAGAGCTGGTCGATCTCCTGTCTTGTGGCTGATGTATCCTCGATGGTGTCATGCAGGAGGGCGATGGCGATCGTCGCCTCGTCGAGATGCATGTCGGTGAGGATGGCGGCGACTTCGAGCGGATGGGAGAAATACGGGTCGCCGGAGGCCCGTTTCTGGCTGCCATGCTTCTGCATGGCATAGACATAGGCCTTGTTGAGAAGCGCCTCGTTGACGTCTGGCTTGTAACGCTGGACGCGTTCCACAAGCTCGTACTGGCGCATCATCGACCGGCTCTCCTTATCAGAAGGCTGCTACTGCCCGCCTGAACAGCGGCAGCCCATCGCACAAAACATGCGCCGCAGCGGCGAGCCACGGCGCATGTCGAAAATGGCATTGAAACAGTAAATACGCCCTAACGAACCATCGCCGTGGCGATCTTACCGTTATCAGTAGTCGTCGCTCTTCTCGGGCGCGACAAGACCTTCGATACCGGCCAGAAGCTCTTCCTCCGACATGCGGTCGAAGGAGACGACATCGTCTTCCGCCGCATCGGCGATCTCGACGGCGACTTCCTCGGCGCTGCCCGTCAGTTGCGGCTGGGCGACGGCCTCCGGCTCGTCCACTTCCACATGCTTCTGCAGCGAGTGGATCAGATCTTCCTTCAGATCACCCGGCGACAGTGTCTCGTCCGCGATTTCGCGGAGAGCCACGACGGGGTTCTTGTCATTGTCGCGATCGACGGTGATGCCGGCGCCCTGCGAAATCTGGCGGGCGCGGTGGCTGGCAAGCAGTACCAGCTCGAACCGGTTTTCAACCTTGTCGACGCAATCCTCTACGGTGACGCGGGCCATGGCATGCCCCTTTCATTTTCAAGTCGATTAACGGGATTTCCCTGCACATAGCGATTTCGCCTGCAAAAAACAAGCAAAAGCGGCATGGGCAGCCCGACAAGCTGTTCCAACGGGATGCAAATGCCGGAATCGGACCACCAGCCGCAGCGACCCGACCGTCATATGAATTTTATATATACATATTAGCTACATCGAAAGCTATACAGCGATTACACGCGATAACACTTATAGTTTATGCTTAATCAACCCATGATTGCTTGGTTTTTATTTAAGCGCATCGTACAAGAATAAAACGGTTTGGCGGAAGCCATCCGCCCTCATCCGCCTATATTTGAGCCGGAACCGCCATTGGAGCGCGGCGCCGCAAGAATGGATATTTGAAGCATGTTCGATTCCCGCGAGAAGATCGCGCTTTTCATTGACGGTGCCAATCTCTACGCCGCCTCCAAGACGCTCGGATTTGATATCGACTACCGCAAGCTGCTGAAAGCTTTCCAGAAGCGCGGCTATCTGCTTCGCGCCTATTACTACACGGCGCTGGTGGAAGATCAGGAATATTCCTCGATCCGCCCGCTGATCGACTGGCTCGACTATAATGGCTATCGCGTGGTCACCAAGGCGGCCAAGGAATTCACCGACTCGACCGGCCGCCGCAAGGTGAAGGGCAATATGGATATCGAGTTGACCGTCGATGCCATGCAATTGACTGATACGATCGATCATTTCGTCATCTTCTCCGGCGATGGCGATTTCCGCTCGCTGGTCGAAGCGCTGCAGCGCAAGGGCCGCAAGGTCAGCATCGTCTCGACGCTCACCACGCAGCCGCCGATGATCTCCGACGATCTGCGCCGCCAGGCGGACCATTTCATCGACCTGGCTTCGCTCAAGAGCGAGATAGGCCGCGATCCTTCCGAACGCCCGGTACGGCGCGCGGAAGTCGAGGAAGATGACGGCGACTATTGATCGCCAAGCCAAGCCGCGCCATTAAGGGGCATGATTTCCGAACCCTCCCCCGATTGCGCCATCTGCCCCCGCCTTCATGCATTTCTCGCCGAGTGGCGCGAAAAGGAGCCGCATTGGCATAATGCGCCCGTCCCGCCTTTTCTTCCCATCGGCGGCGACGAGAGCGTAGAGCTGCTGATCGTCGGGCTTGCGCCTGGCCTGCGCGGGGCGAACCGGACGGGACGGCCCTTCACCGGCGATTATGCCGGCGATCTTCTCTACCGCACATTGGGTGATTTCGGCTTCGCGCGCGGAAAATTCGAGGCGCGGCCCGACGACAGCCTGGAGCTGGTGGGAGCCGCGATCGTCAACGCGGTGCGATGCGTGCCGCCCGAGAACAAGCCAACCGCCGCCGAGATCAACCATTGCCGGCAGTTTCTCATACCCGTCATCAAGCGCTTTGCAAACTTACGCGCCATCGTCACGCTCGGCACCATCGCGCATCAGTCCACCATACGCGCGCTTGGCGCACCGGTGTCGAAATATCCTTTCGGCCATGGGCGGGTCGGCATGATAGGCGATATCCGGATTTTTTCGAGCTATCACTGCTCGCGCTACAACACCAATACGGGCGTGCTGACGGAGGAAATGTTCCGCGATGTGTTCGGGGCGGTGCGGGATTATTTGGACGGCTGAGGGTTTTTCATCTTTCTGCCGCATCCGAAAGGATCTCGTCGGCCCATTGATTCAAGCTCTTTCCCGCCAATTCCGCAGCAATCGCGGCCTTCCGGTGGGTTTCCGGGTTTATCCGGAACATCACCTTGCCTGAATATGGCTTCTGAGGTTCCTTGCCAATTTTCGCGCAAGTCTCAATGTAATCATCGACCGCCTCACGAAAGGCAGCTTTCAAGTCCGATACCGTTTCGGCGTGAAATCCAATCACGTCGCGGATACCTGCAATATGACCGACGAATATCTCGTCCTCATCGTCAAACTCGATACGGGCACTGTAGCCTTTATAGTGCAAGGTGTTCACGGCTTCACTCCTAATTCCGTCAGGAAGGTGCGGGCATCCCGGATTTGATAGCGCTTGGCTTCTTTAGCGGGATGAGGACGGTGGAACGATGCCACTTTACCGTCCTTTTCAAAGCGGACACGCGAACCGCTGCCTTCAATCATGTTGCATCCAACAGCAAGAAAGAGATTTTCTATGGCGATCCATTCAATGGCGCCTGAAACAGGATCCCTGAATATTGCATCCAAGGTTTTCTTCTGCTTGCTGTTCATGCAAGCAATATAGGATCGACCACCCATCCACGCAAGCAGAAAGTGCTAGCATCAGAACAGGACAATAGCGGCAATGTACAGGCTTCCCGCAGCCTTACTGCCTTTCCCTTATCCCCTGTCCCTTAACAGGCGCGATTTCTCGCGGTTCCAGTCGCGCTTCTTCTCGGTCTCGCGCTTGTCGTGCAGTTTCTTGCCGCGGGCGAGCGCAAGTTCCAGCTTGGCGCGGCCGCGCTCGTTGAAATAGAGCTTGAGCGGCACGACCGTCATGCCCTCGCGATCGACCGAATTGGCAAGCCGCGCCATCTCGCGGCGGTTCACCAACAGCTTGCGCAGACGGCGCGGATCGTGGTTGAAGCGGTTGCCCTGGGTATATTCCGGAATATAGGAATTGATCAGCCAGAACTCGCCATTCTCGAAGCTTGCATAGCTCTCGGCGATATTGGCCTGGTTGGAGCGCAGCGACTTCACCTCCGTGCCCTGCAGCACGAGGCCCGCCTCGAGCGTATCGAGGATCTCGAAATTATAGCGCGCCTTGCGGTTATCCGCGACGACCTTGCGCGCCGGAGCGTTCTTCGGCTTGTTCATAACTGTTTTGTATAGGGGAATAGGGGACTAAGGGAATAAGGGAGCAGGCAGAAAGTATGGAAGGGGCAAAGATTCATGCCTACTCCCTTACTGCCCTATTCCCCTCCTCCCTTAATTGATCAGCCCCGCATGCTTCATGGCGAGATCGATGCGTTCGGCGGTTTCGGCCTCGATCGGCACCAGCGGTGAGCGCAGCGTGTTTTCGATCTTGCCGAGATGCGACAGCGCATATTTCGCGCCGCCCGGATTGGGCTCGATGAACAGCGCCTTGTGCAGCGGCATCAGCCGGTCCTGCAACCCAAGCGCCTTGGCGAAATCGCCCGCCTGGCACGCCTCCTGGAACTCGGAACAAAGGCGCGGGGCGACATTGGCCGTCACCGAGATGCAGCCGGTTCCGCCATGGGCGTTGAAGCCCAGCGCCGATGCATCCTCGCCGGAAAGCTGGATGAAGTCCGTGCCGCAGGCAAGCCGCTGCTCGGAAACGCGCTCGACCTTGCCGGTCGCGTCCTTGACGCCGCGAATGTTCTTGTGGTCGCGGGCAAGCGCGCCCATCGTCTCCGGCGTCATGTCGATGATGGAACGGCCGGGGATGTTGTAGATGATCACCGGCAGCGACACCGCCCTGGCCACCTGCGAATAATGCTCATAGAGGCCGCGCTGGTTGGGCTTGTTGTAATAGGGGGTGACGACGAGGACGGCGTCGGCGCCCGCCTTTTCCGCATGCTGGGCAAGCTCGATCGATTCACGGGTATTGTTGGAACCCGCGCCGGCGATGACCGGCACGCGACCCTTCGCCTCCTCGATGCAGACCTCGACCACACGCTTGTGCTCGGCATGCGAAAGCGTCGGCGATTCACCCGTGGTGCCGACGGGAACCAGCCCGTGCGAACCTTCGTCGATCTGCCAGTTCACGAATGCGCGGAAGGCTTTCTCGTCAAACGCCCCGTTGCGATCGAATGGCGTGACAAGTGCCGTAATGGACCCCTTCAGCATTGGTGAACTCCCGGATCATATGCGCGAAAACGAGTGCGGCAGGCCGACCCTGCCGCAGAGCGCTGCACCATAGTCTTGCCACAGGTCTGGAGCAAGTGCATTCGACATAAGTTCGAAAGGATGCAATGCGGGCGGCTGTATTAACCTTTTATTGAGATAACCTTCACCAGCCGGCGATATGATCTGTGACTCAATCGTCGTACTCTGCAGGGTTAAATAATGGTCAACGGCGAAAACCATCCTTGAGTCAATATCCGAATTCTGGTCTGGTCTTGTTCATGCGTACAGCAGTTTCTGGAAGACATATCTGGCGTAACGTCCTCCTCGCCGGCTGCGTGGCGGCCGCCGGGTTGCCGGGGTTCGCACAGGCACAGCCGGTGCCGGCGGAGGATGTGCCGACGCCGCTGCTGCGCCCCTTTGCGCCGACGGCGACGCACATGATCCCCCCGCCGCTGGTCAGGCCCGACCCGGTGGTGACCGCGGGCATCACCCCGCAGCAGCCGGGTGTGATCGCCGGCAGCCTCAAAGCCGGGCTCGACGCGCTCTACGGCAAGGATGCGCAGCAGGCCATCACGATCCGCAACGGCATGCCGCACCATTCGCTCGACCGCCATATCCTCACCTGGGCGATCGGCCTTTCGGGTGCGGATGACGTATCGAGCGCCGATATCGCCGCGGCGGCGGAAGAGCTGCCGGGCTGGCCGGGCATGAAGACGCTGCGCCGCAATACGGAGCGGGCGCTCTACCGGGAAAACCCGTCGGCACGGGCGGTGATCGAAGCTTTCGGCAACACCAAACCGCAGACGACGGAAGGGATGATCGTCCTCGCCCGCGCCTATCTCTCGGAAGACAATGCCGCAAAGGCGCGGCAGGTACTGGCTCCCACATGGCGCACGGAAAAGCTCGATTCGGACGATGAGCGGCTGATTTTGCGGGAATTCGGGCAGGTTCTCACGCGCGAGGATCATTTGCAGCGCATGCTGCGGATGCTCTATGCAAACCGGCTCCAGTCTGCAGCGCGCGTCGCCAAGCTCGCCAATGCGCAATCGCTTTATGACGGCTTTGCCGCGGTGGCGCGCAAGGCGCCCGATGCGGCGAAGAAGCTTGCGGCCGTCGATCCCTCCTGGCGCGCCAACCCGGCCTACACCTTTGCGCAGATTCAATATCTGCGCCGCAAGGAGCGCTATACCGACGCCGCCGAACTGATGCTGAAAGCGCCGCGCGACCCGGCCACGCTGGTCGATCCCGATGCCTGGTGGGTGGAGCGGCGTATCCTCTCGCGCGAGCTTCTCGATATCGGCAAGCCGCAAATCGCCTATCGCCTTGCCGCGGCCCATGCGGCGGAGACGCCGGCGCTTGCAGCGGAGGCGGAGTTCCATGCCGGCTGGTATGCGCTGAGGGCTCTGAAGGATGCCAAGACTGCGCACCGCCATTTCGCCCGCATCGCCGAGATTTCCTCGCGTCCGATTTCGGCTTCGCGCGCCTATTATTGGCTCGGCCGGGCGGCGGAGGCCGGTGCCGATGGCAACGCCCAGGCCTATTATGGCCGCGCCGCCCATTACGGCACGACCTTCTACGGCCAACTCGCCGCCGCGAGGCTAGGCGAAAAACAGCTGGAGGTGCCCTACCCCAAGCCGACCGACGAGGACCGCGCGCGCTTCGAGAAACGCGAGGCGGTGCAGGCGATCCGCCGGCTGGAGGCGATCGGCTATGGTGCGAGAGCCGAACTGCTCTATCGCGACTTGGCGCGGGAGATCGACAGCACCGGTGAACTGGCGCTGCTGGCGGTAATGGCCGAACGCAACGGCAATCACCATCTCGCACTGCGCGTCGGCAAGACGGCATCGCTGCGCGGGCTCGATGTCGGCGCGCTGTCACATCCGATCGGCGCCATTCCCGACAGCGCGGATATCGACGGCGCGGGCAAGGCGCTCGCCTATGCCATCGCCCGGCAGGAAAGCGAGTTCAACGTTTCGGCGGTTTCCAGCGCCGGGGCGCGAGGCCTCCTGCAGCTGCTTCCGGCCACCGCCAAGGAGGTGGCCCGGCGCGCCGGCATGAGCTATTCCAAGCCGCGACTCACCACCGATGCCGCCTATAACGCCACGCTCGGCTCGCATTTCCTGGGCGAGCAGATCGACCGCTTCGACGGCTCCTATATCCTGACCTTCGCCGGCTATAATGCCGGGCCGCGGCGCGCCAGCGAATGGATGGCTAAATACGGCGATCCGCGCGGCAAGCCGATCGACGAGGTGGTCGACTGGATCGAGCGCATTCCCTACACCGAAACGCGCAATTACGTGCAGCGCGTGATGGAGAATTACGAGGTCTACAAGGCCCGCCTCTACGGCAAGATGGATATCGAAAAGGATCTGATCGAAGGGCGGAACTGACGCGGGACGCATCCGGCCGTTCTCCGCCGCCTTGGAGCGTTTCGGACTGAAGCGGAAACGCTGGTCGGGCAGTATTCGCTTTGCCGTTCTGCCGTTATTCTCCAGATGGAGGCGGCGTATCCATTTTCCACGGTGCGGCTGCGGCAGCGTCGAGGCATGGGTTCCAGTGACAAGCACTGGAACGACGGAAGTGGAGGTGGTTTCACTCTATCGAGAACCGTTTTGCAGGCAGCAGCGGAGCTCGCCCCGCAGGCTGAGAGGCTGAAGATTGCCAATCAACAGCCAAGCTACCGTCATTCCAGTGCTTGTCACTGGAACCCATGCCTCAATCTTTCCGCTGCAACAACGCTCCAAAACGCTTAAGTCATGAGACAAGCGTTTCAGTGTTTAACAGAAGCAGCGTTTCTATCCTCCGGCGACAAGCGTCGAGATGATGGCAACCTTGCGATGGGTCAAGACATCGCAGTTCCCTCATTCTCGGGCCACGACCCGAATACCCATTCCGGGCGATCGGTACCATTCCATCATGTGATATCCGCGCGCTGCGTCGCCGTTCCGGAATGGATCCTCGGGGCAGGCCCGAGGATGACGTCGGTGATGTCTTATCCGCTCAGATCAAGCCTTCGGTTTCGGCGCCGTTTTCCTGGTTGCGGACTTCGAGGCTGCCGGCTTTTTGGCTGCCGCTTTCGGCTTGGCGGCGGCGACGGCGGATTCGGCCGCGGTTTCCACCTTTGCGGCTGCGGCTTTCACAACCGACGCGATTTCGGCGGCCGGCTTTGCAGGGGCAGCAGGCTTCGCCGATGCCGGCTTTGCGGCCGTGGTCTTCTTTGCGGCTGCCGGTTTCGCCTTGGCAGCGGAAGCTGCTGCCGGCTTGGCGGCGCCTGACGCGGGTTTGCGGGCCGCCGAGCGCTTGGCCGGCGTTGCGGCCGCCTCTGCCTGGGCGGCGGTGGCCTTGGCCGCGCCTCTGGTCTTGTGGCTGGTGGCGACCTTGCCGGCTTCCACGCGCCTGGTGAAATCGGTCTTGTCGCCACGGGCCAGCGCGGCGGCCTCGCTCACCCAGCTTTCGCGCTCGACACGTCCGGGAAAGCCGATCTCCCGGTCGATCCAGGCGGTTTCGGCCGGTGTCCAGGCGGCGACCTGATCGAAATGGAAGATGCCGAAGCCGTTCAGCTTCTTCTCCAGTTCGCTGCCGACGCCATTGATCAGCGTCAGATTGTCCGGCTTGCCGCGCCGCGCGGCCTTGAGTCCTTTCGGCCGTATTTCGGCCGCAGGAGCCGAGGCGCTGGCGGTTGCGGTGGGTTTTGCGGCCGGTTTGGCTTTCGTGGCCGTGGATTTGGCTTTCGCCGCGGGTTTTGCGGTGGCCGATTTCGCGGCCGGCTTCGCCGGCACGCTCACCGCAGCGGCAGGTGCGGCTGCCGCGGCAGCAGTGGCCGGAGCCTTTGCTGCGGCCGCCTTCCGGGCGGGCGCCCTGGCGGTCGTCGCGGAGGCCTTGGCCGTTGTCTTGCCCGTCGCTTTTGCGGCCGTGGTGCCGGTGGCCTTCGCCCTGGTCCTGGACTTCGCGGCAGGCTTTGCCGCCGGTGCGGTGGCTGCGGGGGCGGCGGCTTTCACAGGCTCCGCCGGCTTGGCCGCCGTCTCGGGCTCGGCCACGCGGGGAGAATAGGGAATGGCGAGGGCGGAGGCGGCCGAGGTGCGGCTGTCCGCGGATGCGGTAAAACGCTTATACAGGGAACCGATGATGCAACCCAGAACAAATGCAACAGCAATCAGTATGGCCAATTGGATAATGAGCAGCAGCATGCGGGCATCTCCTTCAGGCGACAGGCCTTCATCCGGTATTGATGGCAGTCAAATCACTGGGCAGATATTAATGTTTTCCTCCACGCTTTACATCCGAAAGTCATTTCACGTGCGTTTTCTTCCCGATGTGGTCAATCCAACGTAAAGTCCGACCCCAAAAGCAATAAGCAAAACGAACCAGAATGTACTGATCAGATACATCATCGGAGGTCCTCGCGATTCTCCAGCCGTTCAAAGAACAATATATAAAATGAATTCGAACGCCTTTTCCCGCTCAAGTCAATTGGACTGGGACGGGAGGAAGGATTTATTCCGGCGTTTCTTCACCGGGTTCAGGTTTCTCGGCCCCCGGCGCTGCCGTGGGCGGCACGATGCGGGCGGAAACCAGCTTGCCCTCGCCCGGCAACACGCCCGCCACCGCGGTCACCAGCACCTCATAGGCGTCGGGGCCGGCCGCCCTGCCCCGGATCGTATAATCGAGATCGCTGATCGACACCTCGCCGAGGGAGAGGTCGGCCAGCTGCGAGACGGCAAAGCCGGCGAGTGCGGGGAAGCCGGGGGCGGCGCCCCGCGCCAGCTTCATCTCATCGGTGACGCGGATGCCGGGCATGGCACGCTCGGCGATGACAAGGATATCGGTCCGGGCGGGCCCGGGCGGCACATTGCCGGAAAGGGTGACGCCATCGTCGGTCTTGACGGCGCTGAAAACGAAAGGATCGGCGACCGGCGGCAGGACCGCCTGATTGTCGACGCTGTGCACGCCAGGCACGGCGGCGGCCAGTTTGACAGCCCCGGCCTGCGCGTCTTCATCCGGCGCCATGCCCTTCAATGTCAGATCACGGCCAGTGAGATCGACCGATGCCCAGGGATAATCGGCGGCAAGCGCCGCGGACGTCCGGGATGCGAGATCTCTCTCCACCGCACCCGAACCGAACCAGACGGCTAGCGCCGTCAGCAAGGCCGTTGTCGTGACACCGGGCCAGAACCAGTTTTTCAAAGCCGCCCTCTCCTGTTCTCGGATCGTGGATTCATGAGGAGGCTTCGAACCTATTCATGAATCCAAGATTTAGCCCACGCGGGTTTACGCATTGCACGAGAACGCCTCCCCTCATGCGGCATCCCGAAAACAGGAAGGGGGATGCGAAGCAGGGAGAGCGGAACTGTCGCCGAAAAAAGGCCGGAGATCAAGTTGCGAGGCCCCGGCGGCCCGGAATGCAGGAGGCCGATATCATACGGCTATATTTATAATGAGCGCGGACGTCCTGAGACGAAAAACCCGGCAGCCGAAGCTGCCGGGTTCCATATCAACCAATCCGGATCGGATTAGAACGAGCGCTGGAAGCGAACCATGCCGCCCCAGACATCGTCGTCGTCGCCGGTGAGGTCTTCCGAGTTCTTGATGTACACGACTTCCGGCGTGATGGTGAAGCCGGGAACGAGCTCGTAAGCAACGTTGGCCGCAACGGCGAGTTCTTCGGCGTCGTCGAAGGAGACCTGCGCGTTGAAGGTCGCCTTGTCGGTGAACTTGTAGCTCGCGCCGACCCAGCCGATCCAGTCACCACCCCACGAAGCGTAGAAGTTATCCTGGTAGTGAGCCAGATCGCCATCGGACTGCCATGCGCCCATCACGAAGACGGAGAAGGCGTCGGTGACGTTGAGATCGAGGCGGGCCTTGATCGCATACTCTTCGAAGTTGGAGTCGTAACCGCCGACGATGCCGATCGAACCCCAACCCTGGGCCCACTTCAGACCAGCCACGACATGCGGCGTGTAAGAGTCGATGGTGTGCCAGCCGTCACCCTGTTCGAGCGACAGGATGGCAGAAATGCCGTTGCCGCCGGTGAAGGTGTAGCTGATGAGGGTGGTGTCGTAGCCTTCCGGCTCGATCAGATCGTCGTTGATGACGTTGCCGGCGTAGCCGAGGAAGGTACGGAACGCGGTTTCGTCCTTACCGATGCGCAGGCCGCCCAGTTCGATATAGGCGAAGTTCAGCGTCACGTCGTCGTTTTCGGCCCAGGCGCCGGCATCGACGGTGGTGATCGAACCATCAGGATTCACGACGTCGACCGAACCACTGTTCGTGTCCCACTGGAAGCGGGTCTCGGTGTAGGTACGCAGCGTGCCGAGCTCGGTTTCCGTGGCGGTGTGCGTGCGCAGCGTGAAGCGCATGCGCTTGTTCCAGGCGTCGTTGTAGTCGATGACGCCGGCGTCACGGAAGTCCTTGCGGTCCAGCGCGGTCGCGCCGAGAGCGTCGCCGCCCTTCACGTCGTAACGCAGGTAGCCGGAGATACGCAGGCAGGTTTCCGTGCCGGGGATGTAGAAGTAGCCAGCGCCGTAAGCATCGCAGACGCGGACATATTCAACGGGTTCCGGCTCGGCAACGACGACAGCGTCGGCAGCGCGAGCACCGGAGACTGCGACGAGGGCCGCAGCGGAGCCGAGAAGAAGGCTCTTGATGTTCATTTCTGACCTCCAGTCAAAGTTAAAAATGGGTCTGGGCATTCTGATTTGGCTGAAGGACAACCTGTCCCCATCCCCTACGCGAAAAAGTCGCCCCGAAGCGCTCCTTCTTCCAGAGCGACCATACTCGCCGGGTTTGCTGTTTCAACACCGAATAGCATCAGGCAAGGCTCCGGCCGGCGCTATGCATATGCGCTGTTGCAGAAAAGTCACGAAATTGCCCCAGACATGGCAGCTTCTTCATGACTCATTAACAGGAGTTACCCCGGATTCACCTTCTTTAACGCGCGAAAATGCCCCTTGTACTGCGCGCTCTGCGGGAATTCGCATGAGAATCGGGGGGAATCATGCTTTTCCACAGCCCCGGCCTGAATGAATCCGATGATCCGCCTTTTCGGGGATTTTGCCGGATTCGGCCCGGAAACCTGTGCCTGGAGGATCTTACATGCCCGATTCGGGCCTTGATCCCGTCACATTGCGATGCCGGCGCACCGTTTTCTGCGGTCGATGAAAGCCTATCCGGTGAAAATCGCGATTACGGCCTCAAATCGCTTGAACTGCCGTGCTTTACCGGCTATCTCGCCCGTACCGGAGAGGTGGCCGAGTGGTCGAAGGCGCTCCCCTGCTAAGGGAGTAGACCCCAAAAGGGTCTCGTGGGTTCGAATCCCATCCTCTCCGCCACCCCATGGCCTGAAGGCTTCGGGTGGCGCAGCTCTCCTTCTTCACCGTCATCAGTTTGAAAAACGTTCCGGAATGGATCATCGGATCAGGTCCGATGATGACCGGAGGAGACGTTTTACGGCAATTTTCAGTGTCGATGCTTGCCATTGGCGGTGCCTGAAGGATGGCCGTCATCATCCGACTTGATCCGATAATTCTTTGCAGAACAACCACCGATCAAGCAAAGCTTTGATTTTATTTCGTTTTCCTGATCTTGGCCGAATCTTGACTGGAGGTCAGAAATGAACATCAAGAGCCTTCTTCTCGGCTCCGCTGCGGCCCTCGTCGCAGTCTCCGGTGCTCGCGCTGCCGACGCTGTCGTCGTTGCCGAGCCGGAACCCGTTGAATATGTCCGCGTCTGCGATGCTTACGGCGCTGGCTACTTCTACATCCCCGGCACGGAAACCTGCCTGCGTATCTCCGGCTACCTGCGTTATGATATCGGCGCTGGCGACGCTCTCGGGGCGACCGCGCTCGACCGCAAGGACTTCCTTGAAAGCGGCGGCACGGACTGGAACTACAACGACACCTGGCGCAAGCGCATGCGTTTCACGCTGCGTACGCACACCGCCTCGGAAACCGAACTCGGCACGCTGCGCACCTACACCGAGACCCGCTTCCAGTGGGACACGAACAGCAGCACGGTTGAAGGTGTGGCTCCTAACGGCGACATCGTTGATGTCGATACCGGCGCCTGGGCTTCGAATGACGGCGTGACGCTGAACTTCGCTTACATCGAACTGGGCGGCCTGCGCATCGGTAAGGACGAAACCGCGTTCCGTACCTTCCTCGGCTACGCCGGCAACGTCATCAACGACGACGTGATCGAGCCGAATGGCTACGACACCACCCTCATCAGCTACACCTTCACCGGCGGCAACGGCTTCTCGGCCATCTTGTCGCTCGAACAGGGTGCCGGCTGGTATACCATCGACAGCTATACGCCACACGTCGTCGGCGGTCTGAAGTGGGCTCAGGGCTGGGGTTCGATCGGCGCCGTCGTCGGTTATGACGCCAACATGGAAGAGTGGGCTGCGAAAGTCCGTGCCGACTTCAATATCACTGACGCCTTCTCCGTCTTCGTGATGGGCGCATGGCAGTCAGAGGGCGATCTGGCTCACTTCCGCGAAAACTTCTACGCTTCGTGGGGTGGTGACTGGGCCGGCTGGGTCGGCGCAAGCTACAAGTTCACCGACAAGGCGACCGCCAACATCCAGGTCTCCTTCGACGATGCCGAGCAGCTTGCTGTTGCCGCCAACGTTGCTTACCAGCTCGTTCCCGGCTTCACCATCACGCCGGAAGTCCTGTACTACAAGGCTTCGGAAGATCTGTCCGGCGACGATGACGATGTCTGGGGCGGCATGATCCGCTTCCAGCGTTCGTTCTAATCGGATGACCGCTTAAAAGCATAGAGAACGCCAGCGGGTAACACCGCTGGCGTTTTCGTTTTCGAACTGCGTTCGCACCGGCGGGGGCGAATGTCTGATGAAACCGGTGGGGACCGCAGCGGAAAGGAACGGTACTCGAGGGCTTTGGGGGAAGCGTCGGCTTGTGAGGGGCAAGTGCACTTGCAACCAGACACAGGAGGTGTCGATGCAAAATATTAGCATCCTAACCTTGTATTTCTCCAATTATTTCACTAATGCTCGCCGCCGGGCTGAACAGGTGGGGGCATGATGGGTACCTTGGAACACAGGGCCGCGGAAAGCGGCGAACTTTATACGCCGATTATCGGCTACAATCTCCAGTATACATCCTCTCAATGCGCCACCCACAGGCTCGTCAATCAGCATTCCCTCGCCGAACTGACCGGGCGGTATATCAATGTTCTCTGGGATGACGGCTCTCACAAGTATAATGTGCGGTCGTTTCTCGGCGAAATAGACGAGATACTGAAGGGGGAGCGTTTCAGCGGCTTCAGCCAGGAAATGCTCGACCGGATCATCGGCACGCTTCGCGAACGCGGCAACAGCAATGCAACCATCAATAGAAAGATGGCGGCGCTGAGCAAGCTGCTGCGGAAGGCGTACAAGATGGGGGATATCTTCAGCCTGCCGGAGTTCATCCGGCAGAAAGAGCGGGCCGGGCGAATCCGATTCCTCGAATATGAGGAGGAGAAGCGCCTTTTTGCCGCAATCAAGAGCCGCTGCGAGGAGAGCTACCGGCTTTCCGTGTTCCTCGTCGATACCGGCTGCCGCCTGGGCGAGGCGATCGGCCTCACCTGGAACGACATCCAGGACCATCGCGTCACCTTCTGGCTGACCAAATCCAACCGCAGCCGCACCGTGCCCTTGACCAGGCGGGCGCGCAAGGTGGTGGATATGTCGCATCAGGGGCTGAAAGGTCCCTTCTCGATGCTCAACCAGGTGCGCTACCGTGCGATCTGGAACGAAGCGAAGATCGAGGTGGGGCTCGGCGCTGATGATCAGGTGGTGCCGCATATCCTGCGCCACACCTGTGCCTCGCGCCTGGTGCGCGGCGGGATCGACATCCGGCGCGTGCAGATGTGGCTCGGCCACCAGACCCTGCAGATGACCATGCGCTACGCCCATCTGGCGACCAACGACCTCGATTCCTGCGTCAAGGTGCTGGAGGTGAGGTAGGACGTTCTGCCCGGAGCGGCATCGGGTCTCTTCCGCTTTTCTGGATCACGGAGCGGATGATGGATGCGTCTTCTCTCCCTTGCCGTGGATCCTCGGGTCAAGCCCGAGGATGACGGGTTGGAGGGATGGAATTGCCAATGTCCCGCTCCGACGCCCGCCTTTTAGCCTCTTCTTTTTTTTGCAGTTGTCATCCTCGGGCTTGACCCGAGGATCCATGGCTGAGGGGCGGAAACGATCCTATCGTCCGCTTCGCGATCCAGAAATCATAGAGACGAACGGGGCGGCCATAGCTGATAACCAGGCTGTCTGGGAATCAACCGACGAAACTCATCAGCTCGCTGGCAAGCTCAAGACAGCTGTCGAGCCGATCAGCCACTTTCCCGCCCTCCTCCGCTATGGTCATTGCCGGCTGATCTGTGATAGCCAAATGCACATCAATCCTGCCGAATTCCGGACCGCCCTTCCATGACCGCGCCGCATTTCACGTCTCTTATCGCAAGCCTCCCCTCCACAGTGCCCTTCGTCGGCCCCGAAACGCTGGAACGCCGGCGCGGGCGCCCCTTTGCGGCGCGGCTCGGCGCCAATGAGAGCGGTTTCGGCCCTGCCCCTTCGGTGATCGCCGCCATGCGGGAGGCGGCGGGCGACGTCTGGAAATATGGCGATCCCGAGAATCACGATCTCAAGGAAGCGATCGCCGCCCATCTGGGCGTTTCGGCGCGCAATATTGCTGCCGGTCCCGGCGTCGATTGCCTGCTGGGGCTGGTCGTGCGGCAATATATCAATCCGGGCGATGCGGTAATCAATTCGCTCGGCGGCTATCCGACCTTCAACTATCATGTCGCCGGTTTCGGCGGGCGTCTCGTCACCGTGCCCTATCGCGACGACAGGGGCGATCTCGGCGCACTCCTCGATGCGGTGAAGCGCGAGAATGCACCGCTCGTCTATCTCGCCAACCCTGATAATCCGATGGGGACCTGGCTTGAGGCGGAGGCGATCCAGTCGTTCATCGATGCCCTGCCGGAAACCACGATGTTCATCCTCGACGAGGCCTATGGCGAGACTGCACCAGCTTCCGCCATCCCGCCGCTCGACGTCAACCGTCCGAACGTCCTGAGAATGCGCACTTTTTCAAAGGCTTATGGCCTTGCCGGCATGCGCTGCGGCTATGCCGTCGGTGCGCCTGAGCAGATCGCCGCATTCGACAAGATCCGCGATCATTTCGGCATCAGCCGGATCACGCAAGCCGCCGCGCTCGCCGCGCTTGCCGACCAGTCATATCTCCGCCAGGTGGTGGCCGAGATCGCCGCCGCGCGCCAACGCATCGGAGAAATCGCGGCGGCCAACGGGCTCAAGGCCATTCCTTCGGCCACCAATTTCGTCGCCATCGATTGCGGGCGCGACGGCGCCTTCGCGCTGCGGGTGCTCGAAGGGCTGATCGAGCGCGACATCTTCGTGCGCAAGCCGGCGGCTCCGGTGCTCGACCGCTGCATCCGCGTCAGCGTCGGCCCACGGGCCGAGCTCGACCTTTTCGAGGAAAGCCTGCCGCTCGCCCTCGCCGCGGCGGACAAATCCGCCTGAAACACAATAATTTCCGCCCGAGAGGAGTTCAGAACAGCATGAAATCGAGACGGTGTTTGCCCCTTTCCGCGCTGATGGCGCCGGTTTTCCTGGCGACGGCTACCTTTGGTGCAACCGCGGCGGAAACGATGAAACCGAAGGTCATGGTGATCACCATGTTCGGGGGCGAGACGAAGCCCTGGCTCGAGGGTGAAAAGACCGATATCAAAATCCCCGTGCCGGGATTTCCGAAAGACTATCCCGATGTCGCCTGCAGCGCGGAAGGGCTCTGCGTGCTGACGACCGCGATGGGCTATGCCAATGCCGCCAGCACGCTTTCGGCACTCACCTATAGCGGCCTCTTCGACCTCAAGCAGACTTATTTCATCATTGCCGGTATCGCGGGGGTCGACCCGGCCAAGGGGACGCTGGGCTCCGCCCACTGGGCGCGCTTCGCCATTGACGGCTCGCTGCGCCACGAAATCGACCCCCGGCAGATCCCGGAAGGCTGGAGCAACGGCGTGCTGGCGCTCGGCGCCAAGACGCCCGGAGAAAAGGCGCAATGGGGCGCGGGCACAGAAGTCTACCGCCTGAACGAAGATCTTTTGCAGAAGGCATATGCGCTGAGCCGCGAGACGGCGCTTGCCGACAGCGAGGACGCCGAGGCCTATCGTGCGCATTACACGCAGGAGGCGGCAAAGGGAAAGCCCGAGGTCAGCATCTGCGATACGCTCTCCTCCGACAGCTATTGGCACGGCTCGATGATCGCGGAAGGCATGGCCAAATGGGTGGCGCTGCTGACCGAAGGAAAAGGCAGCTACTGCACGACGCAGATGGAAGACAATGCAACATTGACGGCGCTGCGGCGCGGCGCCGATGCCGGCCTCATCGATTTCGACCGCATCGCGCTGTTGCGCACCGCCTCCAATTTCGATCGCGAGGGCGGGGATCAGACGGCCGTTGAATCGCTGACCGCGAAATCCGGCGGCTTCGGCCCTTCCACGATCAACGCCTATCGCGTGGCATCCACCGTGGCGAAGGCAATCATCAGCGATTGGGATGGCTGGGCCGGCGGCGTGCCGGCCAATTGAGCCGGGCGGATCGGCGAGAACAGGATCAGAGAATATGGCCGTGGAACTCTATCGTCCGTTTGTCATCGCGGGAGGCCTGAGCGGCGCTCTGGCAATCGCCGCCTATGCGGCATCGGCCCATAGCGGCAGCTCTCATCTCGGCACGGTGGCGCCGCTCCTGCTGGCCCATGCCCCTGCCCTGCTGGTCTTTGCGCTGCTGGCGCCGGGCAGGATGACGGCGAGGCTCGGCGGGTGGATCACGCTCCTCGGCCTCGTCCTCTTTTGCGGTGATCTGGTGATGCGGGACATGACCGGCGCAAGGCTCTTTCCCTACGCCGCGCCGACGGGCGGAACGCTGATGATCCTGGGCTGGCTCATCATTGCCTTCATCGGGCTGATGAAACGGAAGGCGGCGGCGTAGAAACCAAAGCGCCATCTCTTTGGTAGAGGATTTGCATCGTTCTGGGTCGTTATCGCAGCGGCCATGTAGAGGAATGGATTCCAGTGACAAGCACTGGAATGACGGCAGTATGAATGCTCGTCGATAATACACAACGACCCGCCTGTACAACGGCTGCCGTTAGGGTGAAGTCATCCCCACCTCGTCATTCCAGTGCTTGTCACTGGAATCCATGCCTCGCCGGTGCCGCTGCCGCCCGGTGGAAAAATAATCACTTCAACGGCTTACGCCTGAAAGCGAACCGCTCCCGCGCATAAGAAAAACGGGGCGCCGGCGCCCCGTTTTCTCTCCTGTAGCCGACGCCCTCTAAGGCACGTCGCTGGAATTGCCCCCGGCTCAGGAAGTGCCCTTCAGCTTCGCGTTGCAAAGGCTGTAATAGCCGCCGCCCTTCTGGATCCATTTCAGGCCGCCAAGCGCATTGTTGCTCTTGAGGGCATGATACTGATCGAGGCAGGTGTGCATGCGGGCCTTGCCCGGTGTCTGGTTGGCATATTGCGGGGAAACGGCAGTCGGGAAGACCACGCCCTGCGGCACGACGACATTCGACGCCGGTGCAGGCGGCTCCTGCGCGCCATCGGTGCTCAGCGCAACCGGGTCGGCGCCCGGGCCGCACTCGGCCTTGCGAAAGGCGTTCCACTTCATGCCGTTCAGCGCGTCGGCCGATTTCGCCGCCTCGTATTTCGCGCTGCATTCCTTCCGGCTCAGCCCCTTGCCGGAGGCGGCGGCTGCTGCCTGGGTGGCGGTGCTGGCAGCGGGTGCGGCAGCCGGAGCAGCGGCGGCGCCCGCGGCGGCGGCATCGTCATCCGATCCGCATTCGCTCTTGCGGAAATCATTCCACTTCATGCCGCCCAGCGTGCCCGCTTCCTTGGCAGCCTTGTATTTCACACTGCATTCCTTCATCGACAGCGCATTGGCCGGCGACGAAATGGTCAGGGCGGCCGCACCAGCGATGACGGCAGCACCGGCTAGACTTGCAATGGATCGAATAAGCATCTCGGTATCTCCTTGTCGAGGTGCGGCGACAGTGCACCCCGCCTGTTTTTCTGTCAATTATTGCGTGCATTCAAGGTAAAATTTCACTTCACAACTATAGAATAGCGATAACGGCACGTTTTATCTTGTATTAGTACAATTGCAGGTTCCGCCGCAGGGACTTGAACGTCGAACCGCTTCGATCCATTGTTCGGCAGCGATGCACGGGACGCATCAACGGGAGAGAGAGGTGGCGTGGTGCGGCCGCAGGCATGCCAGCCTCATCACAGGGCGATAAAGGGAGGAAACCATTCGCTCTTTAGCTCCCGCTCATGAACAGGGAGGAGAAGCATGTATGCATCGGGCTTGAGATTCGGCCTGCCTGAGGAGATCGAGGCGCTGCGCGATCAGGTGCAGCGTTTCGCGCGCGAGCGCATCGCGCCGCTGGCCGCCGAGACGGACCGGAGCAATGAATTCCCGATGCAACTCTGGCGGGAGTTCGGCGAACTGGGTCTGCTCGGCATGACCGCCGACCCGGAATATGGCGGCTCCGGCCTCACCTATCTCGCCCATGTGGTGGCAATGGAGGAGATCTCACGCGCTTCCGCCGCGATCGGCCTTTCCTATGGCGCCCATTCCAATCTCTGCGTCAACCAGATCAACCGCTGGGGGAACGCGGCACAGAAGGCGAAATATCTGCCCGATCTCTGCTCGGGCGCGCATGTGGGGGCGCTTGCCATGTCAGAACCCGGGGCGGGCTCGGATGTCGTCTCGATGAAGCTGCGTGCCGAGCGGCGCGGCGATCATTATGTGCTTACCGGCAACAAGATGTGGATCACCAACGGGCCGGATGCCGACACGCTGGTCGTCTATGCCAAGACGGACCCCGATGCGGGGCCGCGCGGCATCACCGCCTTCCTCGTCGAAAAGGGCATGAAGGGGTTCACCACCGCGCAGAAGCTCGACAAGCTCGGCATGCGCGGATCGAACACCTGCGAACTGGTGTTCCAGGATTGCGCCGTGCCGGCGGAAAACGTTCTGGGCCGGGAGGGCGAAGGCGTCAGGATCCTGATGTCCGGGCTCGATTATGAGCGTGTGGTGCTGGCCGGCGGGCCGCTCGGCATCATGGCCGCCTGCCTCGACGCGGTGGTGCCCTATGTCCACGAGCGCAAGCAGTTCGGCCAGGCGATCGGCGAGTTCCAGCTGATGCAGGGCAAGCTTGCGGATATCTACACCACCACCAATGCCTGCCGCGCCTATGTCTATGCCGTGGCGGCGGCCTCAGACCGGGGCGAGACGACGCGCAAGGATGCGGCGGGCTGCATCCTCTATTCGGCGGAAAAGGCCACCTGGTGCGCGCTGGAGGCGATCCAGGCGCTGGGCGGCAATGGCTATATCAATGATTATCCGACGGGGCGCCTGCTGCGTGACGCCAAGCTCTACGAGATCGGCGCCGGCACCAGCGAAATCCGGCGCATGCTGATCGGAAGGGAGATAATGGCAGAGACGGCGTGATCTGGCATATCAATGAAAGACACCATTATGTGGCTTGTTTGCCATTCCACGGAATATATGACAGAGTACTCCCTGCTATGCCATGGAGCAATATGATGATGGTGCGCAAGGCTCAAGGCTTCGAGGAAGAGCCACAGAAATTCGAGCATGGGGATCTGGCTGCCGCGGCCTTCCCTTCGCCGCCGGTAGCGGCGGTGATCGGAGAAGGCGGCAGGCTCGTCATCCCCGCGGACATGCGCAGGGCCATGGGAATCAAGCCGGGCGATACGGTGTCGCTGCGGCTGGAGGAAGGCGCGCTCAAGGTGGTTTCGCCCAAGATGGCCCTCGAGGCGGTGCGGAAACTCGCCCGCACACTCAAGGAGCCAGAGGTGAGCGAGGTGGATGAGTTCCTCGCCGAAAGGCGTGAAGAGGCGCGGCGTGAGGACGAACGCTTCGACCGGCTGGAGCGCGAAGCGGCCGAAATCGCTGCGAGAAAGCGCGAGGAATGAGCCGCTTCGTCGTCGATACGTCGGCGGTCCTTGCGATCCTCTTCGAGGAGCCCGGAGCGGACGTGGCACTGGCCGCCATTCGAAATGCCCTGATCACGACAGTGAACCTGACGGAAGTGCTGACGCGCTGCGTCGACAAACATCTTTCGGTCGACGTCACCGAAGACTTCTTGACCTCGCACGGAATTCAGTTCGTCGATTTCGGATACGATCTCGCGCGCGCTGCGGCGGCTCTTCGAGCCGCAACCAAAGCTCGCGGGCTTTCCCTCGGCGACCGCGCCTGCATCGCGCTGGCCATGCGCGAGAAAGCAACCATCCTGACCGCCGACCGGGTCTGGTCGACGCTCGACCTCCCCTGCAAGATCGAACTGATCCGCTAGGAACCGGCATGACTACCCTTCAATCCCAGATTTCCCCCTCCTCCGAAAGCTTCAGCGCCAATGCGACGGCAATGCGCGCGCTGGTGGAAGAGATGCGCGGCAAGGCCGCCGAAATCGAACGCGGCGGTTCGGACGAAGCGCGCGAGCGGCATGTTTCCCGCGGCAAGCTCCTGCCGCGCGAGCGCCTCGCCCGGCTTCTCGACCCCGGCTCGCCCTTTCTGGAGATCGGCCAGTTCGCCGCCTATGGCATCTATGAAGGCAATATCGCCTCCGCCGGGCTGATCGCAGGCATCGGCCGCGTCGAGGGGCAGGAGGTGATGATCATCGTCAACGATGCGACGGTGAAGGGCGGCACCTATTATCCGCTGACGGTGAAGAAGCACCTGCGGGCGCAGGAGATCGCGCTCGAAAACCGCCTGCCCTGCATCTATCTGGTCGACAGTGGCGGCGCCAATCTGCCCAACCAGGACGAGGTTTTCCCCGACCGGGAACATTTCGGCCGCATCTTCTATAACCAGGCCAATATGAGCGCCGCCGGCATCGCGCAAATCGCCGTCGTCATGGGCTCCTGCACGGCGGGCGGCGCCTATGTGCCGGCGATGTCCGACGAGACGATCATGGTGCGCGGCCAGGCGACGATTTTCCTCGGCGGCCCGCCGCTCGTCAAAGCTGCGACCGGCGAGGACGTGACGGCGGAGGAGCTGGGCGGGGCGGAGCTGCACACCCGGCAGTCAGGCGTTGCGGACCATTATGCGCTCGATGACGAGCATGCGCTTGTTCTCGCCCGGCGGATCGTGAAAAACCTGAATCGGAAGAAAAGGATAGGGCTCGATCTTCGCAAACCGATTCCGCCGCTTTATGCGCCGGAAGAACTCTACGGTATCGTGCCTGTTGATCTCAGGCAGCCCTATGACGTGCGGGAGCTGCTGGCGCGCGTGGTGGACGGCTCGCAGTTCGACGAGTTCAAGAAGAATTACGGCACGACGCTGGTGACTGGCTTTGCCCATCTGCACGGCATGCCCGTCGGCATTCTGGCCAATAACGGCGTGCTCTTCTCCGAAAGCGCGCTGAAGGGGGCGCATTTCATCGAGCTCTGCTGCCAGCGCGGCATTCCGCTCGTCTTCCTGCAGAACATCACCGGCTTCATGGTGGGCCGCGCCTATGAGGCGGGCGGCATCGCCAAGGACGGCGCCAAGCTGGTGACCGCGGTGGCGACCGCGGGCGTGCCGAAAGTCACCATGATCGTCGGCGGTTCCTTCGGCGCCGGCAATTACGGCATGTGCGGCCGCGCCTTCTCACCGCGCTTCCTCTGGATGTGGCCGAACGCCCGCATCTCGGTGATGGGCGGCGAACAGGCGGCGACCGTGCTTGCCATGGTGAAGCGCGAGGGCATCGAGCGGCGCGGCGGCGAATGGTCGGCCGCCGAGGAAGCCGAATTCCGCGCGCCCATCCTCGAAAAATACGAGCGCGAAGGCCACCCCCTCTATTCCTCCGCCCGCCTCTGGGACGACGGCATCATCGACCCGGCAAGAACACGCGACGTGCTGGGCCTGAGCCTGTCAGCGGCGCTCAACGCGCCGGTGGCGGAGACACGGTTCGGGGTGTTCAGAATGTGAGGCGTTTCCGTCAATCGGAAACGGAACTTCACCCCCCCCTCTGCCCGCCTGATATCTCCCCCACAAAGGGGGGGAGATCAGCTGTCATCAATGACGGCACATTCTTTGCAGCGCTGGCGATTGGCGTAAGCGGGCCTCGTATCCAATCTCCCCCCTTGTGGGCAGGTCAATCGCATATGACAGCGCTATTCCCCCTCACCGGTTCGCTTCGCTCACCACCTCTCCCCGAGGGGAGAGGAGGCGCAGCGGCGCCTTGCAGCCTCTTCTCCCCACCGGGGAGAAGGTGGCCCGAAGGGCCGGATGAGGGGGCCTTCTGGCCATATGCGATTGCCCTACCCCTTAGGGGAGATATCAGGCGGCCAGAGGGGGGTGAAGCCGACCGTTACCGCGCTATTTGATTACTGGCTGCGAGGAGGAAAGCCATGTCCGTCAAAACCCGCATGAGCGCCGTGACCGGCGACATCACCGGCATTAAAGCCGACGCCATCGTCAATGCGGCCAACCGCTCGCTGCTGGGCGGCGGGGGCGTGGACGGGGCGATCCACCGCGCGGCGGGGCCGGAACTTCTCGAGGAATGCCGCGGGCTCGGCGGCTGCGAGACGGGCAGTGCCAAGATCACCGGCGCCTACCGCCTCCCCGCCCGCCATATCATCCACGCCGTCGGCCCGGTCTGGCAGGGCGGCGGAAAGGGCGAAGCCGAACTCCTCGCCTCCTGCTACCGCCGCGCCCTTGAACTCGCCCGCGACCACCACTGCCGCTCCATCGCCTTCCCCGCCATCTCCACCGGCATCTATGGCTATCCCAAGGACGAAGCCGCCCGGATCGCGGTGCGGACGGTGGCGGCGTTTCTGGAGGGGAATGAGATGCCGGAGCGGGTTATTTTTGTGGGGTTTGATGAGGAGACGACGCGGGGGTATGAGAGGGAGATAGAACGCGCGATGTGCTGACCTTGAGCCCCGGCGCAACGCCAGCGGCGGACACAAGGTTTGGCGTATTCAGGATGTAACGTCCGCCGCTTCTCCGGCTCGCTAATGCAGTAGTAAAAGGGAGTTTGGCTACAGACTTTCGCTGAACCGGTAGGTCGGTCGCAGTTGCTACGGGATCTTTTTCACCAAATCAGCGATCTGGATCAGCTCCTGTACCAGAAGCCTCATCCCAGGCTGGAACTTGGTCAAATCACCAGCATTTGCGAGGAAACGACGTGCATGAGCTGACCAATTACCAACGTCGCGAACCTCCTTTAAGGCCTTTTTCGAATCGCGCCCCAGATGAAGTCCTCGATGACCCTTTTCACCGCACGCACGCTCTGCGAGATCACTTAGCATAAGATAGTTGCCACCAACGTTCTTTATCTCGTTTTCGCGACCAAGATGTTCGTATGCTTCAATTATGAGGGTCTCAAGCAGACGACGGAGCATCACAGCGGCGGCATTGTAGTAGGCATATCGAAAGCAGCCATTCAGCTCACGACAAACGGCCTCGATATAGCCACGCGTATTCCTCCAGACTGCATCCGGCAGATATCCGGACGCGTGATCCATGCTGGGCTGCATACCAACCAAATCTGGCAACCAATCTCTTATTATTCTTCGTGATCCTGGCCTAAGCGAAAATCCGCGCCTCGACTCGTTAACGAGCTTTGTCCTTTTAATCGCAGCATTAAGAGCCGTCTGGTTCGGCGTACCAACATGATGATCTCTGAGCACTTTGGCCAGTTCTCCAGCCGACTTGGCGACGTCATTTTGCTCTTGGTCATAAAACCAAAGGATGGCGAGAGCCTTCTCAGCGTTTGTCTTATTTAGCCTCTTTACGACTTCACAAAACTCCTCAAAAGACGGCGACATGACACGCTATTTACCCGCCCCTAGGTCATGCTCAACGAAATTACTACCTTGAGTAGTTACTCGAATATCTTCTATGTCGCTGAAGTTCAGCCACATCTTTGACTTCTTAACATTTCTGATAGTCTGTCTCAGATCAACAGGGATTGGCTTTCCTATTTCCTTGAAAGCGGTCATCACGTGAGATGGGCTAATCTTATCTAAATCCATGAAATTCCGCATGTAATAAATAATCGCAACCACGGTTTCTAAGTCGTTTCCAGGATTTTTCTGCTGGAAAAACTCCTTTAGAGATAGCTCTCCGGTGGGTCTGAAATCCAGATCTGGCACCAACTGTAATCCAGCATTACGATCCGTCTTCTTTCCGGTACCTCGCGGCCTTCGAGCACTCTGAGGCGCTCCGTTGTTATTCGATATCTCATTTCCTAGTGTTTCATCGGTTGAGTCTTCGACTTCTTCGATATCGGCCTCCACCAATACCGGCTCTTTGCCGTTGGTGTTTTGGTCTGGAATGATGCGTACGGGGCGACTCATGCCCGCTACCATCGCCTTCAGGGCTTCCTGTACACTTTCGTTGCTTCCTTCTAGTTCTGCAAAGAAGACACGAATTTTAGCCTTTTCTCCGCCCCCAGTAAGCTCTCTGTTTCGCTTTGCCATTAGCACCCACCCTCAGTTGTGCCACCCAATTTCCAATTGTAGTAGGTAACGCATTACCGCGCCCGCCTCAAGAACTAAAAGGGAACACCATAGAATCTTGCACCATCCCATTTGTTTTAGTGCAAACGGCAGGTTTTCGCACAAAATGTAGGGCATTCTCTGGAGCAATAGCCCCCACAACGGCAGTTGGGAGGGATTTCAGAGTGACCGTATTTCTCTTTTTGTTGCCAATTCTGATGTCTCGTTCGCCTCGAATGTCCCTTGCTCTCCTGCCCAACGTGCTTAGCCCGCTGCGATACCTACACCCTCAATCCCGAAACTGCCGCTTCAACTCCTCCGCCTGCGCTTCGGGCATGTCGTCCAGCATGGCGCGGATGGTGTAGCCGCCGTAGCGGGTTTCGCCGGTGTTGATCATCCAGTCCTCGATATCGTCTAGGGCGAGTTCCACCGGGTCGCCGGCCTTGTAGCCTGGCGTAATAGGATCGTTTGCGAGACGGCCCTGGAAGATGCCGTTTCGCGTGGCTGTCACCTCCATCCAGATATGCTCGACCTCGCCGCCGCCGGAGAGGCTCATCTTGAGGAGATAGCTGCCCTGCAGGCCGGATTTCGCAAGCTGGAAGAAACGCGGCAGGGTCTCGCGCGCCCTGCGCGTCGCCTCGGCGAGCTTCGCTTCGCCGGCGGGATAATCCATCAGGTTATCGCCGGATGGAATGCCTTCAGCACACGCGCCTCCTCCCGCCGCCAGGCTTGCGAAGATGGCAAGTGCGGTCTTGATCAGATTGGCCATCGGCCCTGCCCCCTATACAGCCGTCTATAGCGGCTCCTGATGTGACGGAACCACACACGCCCTCCCGGTCGTCATTCTCGGACTTGTCCCGAGAATCTACCGGCGCATGATCCGTCAGTACGGTAATCGCTTTCCCTTTTTCTTATGGCAGATTCTCGGGACAAGCCCGAGAATGACGTCAAGAGGGGATGCTACAGCAAGAACATATCGGGAACAAGCACCTTATTCGCCATTCACCAGCGCCAAAATCAGCTGATGCACGTTCCCCCCGTCGCTCATCTCGACCCGGTCAAACTCGCGGCTCTTGCGGCGCTGTTCTTCCGAGAGGGCGGCGAGGCGGGTGGTGAGTTCCTGCCTGATCTTCTGGCATTTCGGGTCGTCGGCGACGGTGAGGCCGATGGAGGTGGCCTCGATCTTCTTCACCATGTCGAGGATCATTTCGCCATGCACCCGCTCATGCGCGGTAATGCCGGCGATGAATGTGTCCCAGAGCTTCTGGGTGGCGGGCGGCAGCGGGGTTGAGGGTTTGGGGAACCTGTAGATGATGGTCAGGTGCGGGACGGCCTTTGCCAGCCGGCAGCCGCCGTTTTCCGGCACATATCTGCGCGACCATTTGAGATCGAATGTGGTGTAGGCGATGGTCCGGCCGAGGCTCACCTTCGGGCCGTTCTCGCCGATCGATTCATAGAGCGCGATGCCGGTCCTGCCCGTGATGGCGTAATTCACGATTTTTTCGGTGGGCTTCCATTGTGCCTGTGCGGCCGGCGTGAGGCCGAGGCCTAGTGCCAGCCCGAGAATATGGAAGCCTCTCTTCATCGCGATCGCCGTCCCCTTCTTTCGCGGGCGAAGCTAGAGCATTTCATCCCGGGATGGAACGGCGTTTCCCGGGATTATGGGACGGCTGATCTTCACCGCAGCGGCTGTGGCCATGTCTCACCCCTTTCCACCGCATCAACGGCGTAGAATGCTCATGCCCGCAAGCCGATCGCCGCCGATGTCAGGAGAGAAGAGGCGGATATATTCCTTATGTGATATTGCTGGTGGATAGTGGTGATGCGGGTGGGAGGAATCGTCGACAAACCCGAGGACCAAGGGAGAGCGTGACATGCCCAAGCAATCGAAATTCATCTGGTACGAACTGATGACATCCGATCTCGCCGGCGCGGAGGATTTCTACAAATCCGTCATCGGCTGGAACACCGAGCGCTGGCCGGGCGAGATGCCCTATGTGATCGCCAAGGCGGGCGACAGGAGCGTCGGCGGGCTGATGGATATCCCCGAGGAGGCGAAGGCCATGGGCGCGCGGCCGATGTGGCTCGCCTATATCCATGCCGATGACGTGGATGCGGCGACGGAGAGCGTGCGGCAGGCGGGCGGCAAGGTCTATCGCGAGCCGGCCGACATTCCGGAAGTCGGCCGCTTCTCGGTCGTCGCCGACCCGCAGGGCGCAATGTTCATGCTGATGACACCCGACATGGAAGGCCAGCCGCCCCTGCCCGATGGCACGCCGGGGACGGTGGGCTGGAACGAGCTCTATGCGGGCGACGGGCCGAGCGCCTTCGATTTCTATTCCAGCCAGTTCGGCTGGACGAAGGACCAGGCCATGGATATGGGTGATATGGGCATCTACCAGATCTTCGCGATCGACGGCAAAATGTGCGGCGGGATGATGACCAAGCCGGAGAACGTGCCGGCGCCGATGTGGCAGTTCTATTTCAACGTGGACGGGCTCGATGCGGCGCTGGCGCGCGTGAAGGAGAAGAACGGCAAGGTGGTGCTGGAACCGATGCAGGTGCCCGGCGGTTCCTGGATCGCCGGCTGTCTCGACCCGCAGGGCGCGCTGTTCTCGCTGGTCTCGATGGAGAGGTAAGGGAATAGGGGAATAGGGGAATAGGAAGCAGATTGGCTGACATACTCACTCATTCCCCTACTCCCTCCCCGACAAAGCGAGGCCGGATGAAGCGCGTGATGATCATCGGCGGCGCCGGCTCGGGCAAATCGACGCTTGCGCGGCAGATCGGCGAGAAGACCGGCCTGCCCGTCATCCATATCGATCCGATGTTCTGGAAGGCCGGCTGGGTGCAGCGCCCGCGCGAGGAGACGGTGGCGCTGGCGCTCCAGGCGGCGGAGGGCGAGGAATGGGTGTTCGACGGCAACAACAGCGCCACGCTCGGCGAGCGGCTGGCGCGGGCCGATACGCTCATCTTCCTCGATCTCGGCACAGTGATCCGGCTCTGGCGCATTCTCCTGAGGATCTGGCATCATTACGGCCACACACGCCCGGATATGGCGGAAGGATGCCCGGAGCGTTTCGACTGGGGCTTTCTCAAATGGGCGGCCGGATACAGGCGGCGCGGCCGGCTGGGGGCGCTGAGGATCATCCGCTCGCCGCCACCGCATCTCAAGGTGGTGCATCTGCGCACACCGGCCGAGGTGCGCCGCTTTCTCGAAAGCATTCCGGAAAGGCGGAAGGAATCCTGAAATGGCTATTGTTGTGATGGAATCGCCAGGCGGCCCGCTCTGTCCCGCCGGCCATTTCCCCTTCCTTTCTTCGTCATCCTCGGGCTTGACCCGAGGATCCACGGCAAGGATGCGCTTGCTGGAATGCATCGATCCGGCAGGAACGTCGGCGCTCCTCTGGTCGTGGATCCTCGGGTCAAGCCCGAGGATGACGAGCGGGAGAGAGGGAGAGATTTGGCCGGCAGGCCAGAAGGGCGCTGTCCCGTCGACATTCCCACTGCAATGTAAAAGACTTTAGGAGCGGTCAGCATGTTCTCCAAAATCCTCATCGCCAATCGCGGCGAGATCGCCGTCCGCATCATCCGCACGGCCAGGCGGCTGGGGATCGGCACCGTCGCCGTCTATTCCGATGCGGATGCGGGCGCGCTGCATGTGACGATGGCCGATGAGGCGGTGCATATCGGCCCGCCGGCCGCCGCCGAGAGCTATCTCGACGGCGCGCGCATCATCAGGGCGGCGCAGAAGACGGGGGCGGAGGCGATCCATCCCGGCTATGGCTTTCTCTCGGAGAACCCGGATTTCGTCGAGGCGGTGGAGCGCGCCGGCCTCGTCTTCATCGGCCCGTCGGCCGCCTCGATCCGCGCCATGGGGCTGAAGGATGCCGCCAAACGGCTGATGGAGAAGGCCGGCGTGCCGGTCGTGCCGGGCTATCACGGCGAGGCGCAGGATCTCGTGGTGCTCGCCACCAAGGCGCGGGAGATCGGCTATCCCGTGCTGATCAAGGCGCGCGCCGGCGGCGGCGGCAAGGGCATGCGCCGGGTGGACCATCCCGACGATTTCGCCGAGGCGCTGGCGGCCGCGCGCCGCGAGGCAAAGAGCGCCTTCGGCGATGACCGCGTGCTGGTGGAGAAATATGTCGCCCGGCCCCGGCATATCGAGGTGCAGGTCTTCGGCGATGCGCATGGCAATGTGGTGCATCTCTTCGAGCGCGACTGCTCCCTGCAGCGGCGCCACCAGAAGGTGATCGAGGAGGCCCCTGCCCCGGGGATGACGGAGGCAATGCGGGCCGCGATGACAGGCGCCGCGGTGAAGGCGGCGAAGGCGATCGCCTATCGCGGCGCGGGCACCATAGAGTTCATCGTCGATGCGTCCGAGGGGCTGAAGCCCGACGGCTTCTGGTTCATGGAGATGAATACCCGGCTGCAGGTGGAGCATCCCGTGACGGAGATGGTGACCGGGCTCGATCTCGTCGAATGGCAGTTGCGCGTCGCGGCGGGAGAGCCATTGCCGCTCCGCCAAGACGAGATCGCGCTTTCCGGCCATGCCTTCGAGGCGCGGCTTTATGCGGAGGATCCCTCGCGCGGCTTCCTGCCGGCCATCGGCACGCTCGATCATTTGCGCTTTGCGGAGACGGCGGCGGGGAATGCAACGCTGCGCATCGATGCCGGCGTGCGCGAGGGCGATGCGATCGCCCCCTTCTACGACCCGATGATCGCCAAGGTCATCGTCCACGGCAAGGACCGCGGCGCTGCCCTTTCGGCGCTGCGGACGGCCCTGCGGGATACGGAAATCGCAGGGTCAGTGACCAATGCCGCCTTCCTCGCCCGGCTGACGGAACATGAGGGCTTTGCGGCGGGGGATGTCGATACCGGGCTGATCGAACGGGATATCGAGGCGCTCACCGCGCCCGCCGCGATGCCGCATGGCGCTAGAGAATTGGCGGCGCTGGTGGCGAGCGGGCTGATCGAGCGCGCAACCTCTGACGACCCCTGGCAGGCGCTTGCCGGCTACAGCCATTTCAATGCGCTGGCCTATCCGGTGAGCCTCGGCCAGGCCGGAGAAACGGAGCGCCTTGCCATCACCATCGACGGGCCGGAGCGGTTCACATTATCGGCGGGCGACAATTCGGTTACGCTGCGGCTGCGGCGCGACGGGCGGAACCTTCTCCTGACCGGGCCCGGCATCTTCCTGCACGCCACGGCGGCGCGCACGGGCGACGGGGTCACCATCTTCGCCGATGGCACATCCAGCCATTTCCCGGTTCCCGACCCGCTGGAGAATGCCGAGACCGAGGCCCTGCCCGGCGAAAGATTGACAGCACCGATGCCGGGGCTGGTCAAACAGGTTCGGGTATCGGCCGGCGAGACGGTGAGGAAGGGCCAGCCGCTCCTTGTCCTGGAAGCGATGAAGATGGAGCACACGATCGCCGCGCCGCATGACGGCACGGTGGAAGAGATCGTCGCCGAGGGCGAGCAGGTGCGCGAGGGCACGACGCTGGTGCGCTTCGCGGAGGAAGAAGCGGCGGCGCAGGCATGAACAGAACGGCCGCGCCGGTGTTATTTTCACCGGTCGCGGCGCGAAGCGAAAACCCTGTTATTTTTCGCCGTTCCTGTTCTTGAATTCGCGATTTTTCCGGCCCGTTTTTCCGGATTTTTGAGGAAAAATCGCGCCCTTTCGGGTGGTATCAGTGCGTCGTCATCCAGTCGCGGGCGGCGCGCAATGCGCTGGCGAGCTCGGTCTTGCTCATGGTGGCGGCAAGCTCGCTGCGCATCGTCGCGGCCCGTTCATTGCCCTTGATGGCAGCGATATTGAACCATTTGTGGGCGGCGACCACATCGACATCGCAGTCGCGGCCGGTGGCGTACATCATGCCCATTTCGAAGAGGATATCGGCCTGGGCTGGTGCACCCATGGTGCCTGGTTCCGTTCCACGCAGTTCATATCGTGCCATTGCTCAACTCCTAAATCCCTGTTGCTGGAAGCCCCGGTCTTTATTGGCTTATTTGATGCCGATCCGGTGTTCTTCCGATGCTTTCGAGATTGCCAGAGAGGCTTGAAACGGCCGTTAAGCTCCATGATTAATGGCCGCCAAACAAAATCCGAACGGGAGGTAAACTTCGCATTCCGTTAAACATCGCGAGCCCGGTTTTGCGGGCTTTTGAGGAAAATTCGCCTAAAATTGTCACGATCGAAATCAACCCCGTGCTAACCAAGGATTCGGTTGGGCTGCGGGGCGGTGTTCATCCCCTTTGTCCCGGCCGGTGATTTCAGCGGCCATTTCCCTCGAAAAAATTCTTGTCCGAAGGCCATTGAGACAGCTTCCGTTCGCGCCGCGTTTCATTTACTTTTACGTCTGCGTAAGGGGTGGCTTGCGGCAGGAGGAGATACTGCCGGGTTTTTTGCCCCGCGATCGGGAGGAATGAGATGATCCGCACAATATTGTTCGCCGCCACCGCATTGACGCTCGCTGCCGGCCCGGCACTCGCCGAGGAGCCGATCGTCGGCTCGTGGAAGCGCCCCAACGGGACGGTGATCAAATATGAGCCCTGCGGCGCCGACACCTATTGCGGAACGGTGATGACGGGCCAGTACAAGGGCAAGTCGATCGGCTCGATGTCCGGCACCGGCGGCGCCTATAAGGGCAAGGTCAACAAGCTCGACGAGGGCAAGACCTATACCGGCAAAGCCAGCGTCAACGGCAATACGCTATCGCTTTCCGGATGCGTCATGGGCGGCCTCATCTGCAAGAGCGAGAATCTGGCACGGCAGTAAGGGCGCTGGCGGCCGGCATTACTGGTACCGGTCTGCCCCATTCTGCTCGCCGCGCCGCCATCGAGACGGCGATGCGGGCAATGGGAAGGGCCGCTGCTCCGGCAACGGCCCCTATAATCTCGCTCAGCGCGCCCTTTGACCGAACAGGATCTTCTGCGCTTCCTTGTCGGTGGCGAGGTTGGACTTCTCGCGCTCTTCGCGGCCGAGCGCCAGGCCGCGCTGGACGGCGGGGCGGGCGGTGACCGTCTCGAACCAGCGCTTCAGGTTCGGGAAATCTTCCAGCTTCTGGTCATAGTTCTTGTAGGCGCTGATCCAGCCGATGCAGGCGATGTCGGCGATGGAATATTCGTCCGCCAGATAATCGCGGCCCTTCAGCCGGCCGTTCATCACGCCATAGAGACGGTTGACCTCGTTGGTGTAGCGGTCGATGCCGTAGGGGATCTTCTCCGGCGCATAGTTGCGGAAGTGGCCGGCCTGGCCGGACATCGGGCCGAGCCCGCCCATCTGCCACATCAGCCATTCCTCGGTCGCGACGCGCTTGCGCTCGTCGGCCGGATAGAACTTGCCGAACTTGCGCCCGAGATATTGCAGGATGGCGCCGGATTCGAAGACCGAGATCGGCTGGCCGTCCGGTCCTTCCGGATCGATGATGGCGGGCATGCGGTTATTCGGCGCGATCTTCAGGAAGTCGGGCTTGAACTGGTCGCCCCTGCCGATATTGACATATTTCACCTCATAGGGAACGCCCAGTTCCTCGAGCATGATGCTGATCTTCCAGCCATTGGGTGTGGGCCAGTAATAGAGCTCGATCGGCTTGGTCTGCGTCGTCATGAGAATCTCCTGAAGGTGAAGCGACGGATGATTTGAACCTGACATAACAGATACGGACAATGCCCGGTACCGCAAGGCGGGCGAGCTTAACCTCACGTCAACGTGTTTGAACGGCGGATGAACGGCGCTCTCAGCATGCGTTCAGCCCGCGCCTGCTATCCATGGGATCATCGAACGAGGATCGTCCCATGCTTCTGCGCCGCTTCACCATTGTCAGCCTTTTCCTGATGGGCGTTGCCATCCTGACGGGCAGCATCATCCACGAAGTGCGCAAGGCCAATGCGCAAAAGCCGCTTATCGATATTTCGACGACCGTGCCTGTCGGGACAGGCAATGAGATGGGGAACGACCAATGATCGCCCGCACGCTCACCACCGCCGCAATCCTCCTGCGCATGGCGGTCTTCACCGCCGTCATCATCGGCCCGATCGGCCTTTTCACCGCCGTCCAGGCCGTCAAGGCGCCGGGCATCAACGGCGCTGGCCTGGTGCTCTTCGTCAGCCTGCAGCGCGTTGGATAAGCCTGAATAACAAGCTTTTGCGACAGGAGGTCCCTCCCCCTCCCAAGGCGGCGAAGTCTTCCATATAATGGGCCATGGAAAAGCGAATCGACCATCAGCATCATTCCGGCATCCAAACGCCACCCCACCAGGAACCCGAGCAATTCACCGACGCCCGCGCGGCTGTCGATGCGCTCCGCGCGCTCTACGACCGCAACACCGCCTTCCTGCGCGAGGCATTCGACAAGGTGGCCCGCAAGGAGACCAGGGCCGAGCGCTTCCGCGCCTATTACCCTGAACTGCGTATCTCGACATCGAGCTTCGCCCAGGTCGACAGCCGCCTCGCCTTCGGCCATGTCTCGACGCCGGGCGTCTATTCGACGACGATCACCCGTCCCGACCTCTTCGACAATTACCTGACCGAGCAGATCCGGCTCCTGATCCGCAATCACGACGTGCCGGTGACGGTGCAGGAATCGCTCGTTCCCATCCCCATCCATTTCGCCTTTCTGGAGGGGACCTATATCGAGGCTTCGGTGGCGGACGCCTTTTCGCGGCCCCTGCGTGATCTCTTCGATGTGCCTGATCTGACGGCGACCGATGACCGCATCGTCAATGGCGATTATGAACTTGCTCCCGGCGAGGCCATGCCGCTTTCACCCTTCACCGGCCAGCGGGTCGATTATTCGCTGCACCGGCTCTCGCACTATACGGCGACGAGCCCGGCGCAGTTCCAGAATTTCGTGCTCTTCACCAACTATCAGTTCTATATCGACGAGTTCTGCGCCTATGCGCGCGAATTGATGGCGCAGGGCGGCGGCGGATATGAGAAATTCGTCGAGCCCGGCAATCTCGTCACCCTTGCTGGAGACGACGCGCCGTCGATCGGCATTCCGCTGCAGCGCCTGCCGCAGATGCCGGCCTATCATCTCTCGCGGCCCGACAAATCGGGCATCACGATGGTCAATATCGGCGTCGGCCCCTCCAACGCCAAGACGATCACCGACCATATCGCCGTGCTGCGGCCCCATGCCTGGCTGATGCTCGGCCATTGCGCGGGCCTGCGCAACAGCCAGGCGCTGGGCGATTATGTGCTGGCGCATGCCTATGTGCGTGAGGATCATGTGCTCGACGACGACCTGCCGGTCTGGGTGCCGGTGCCAGCGCTTGCCGAAGTGCAGGTGGCGCTGGAAGAGGCGGTGGAGGAGATCACCGGCCTCGAAGGTTACGACCTGAAACGGATCATGCGCACCGGCACGGTTGCCACCATCGATAACCGGAACTGGGAACTGCGCGACCAGCGCGGCCCGGTGCAGCGCCTTTCGCAATCGCGCGCCGTGGCGCTCGACATGGAATCGGCGACAATCGCCGCCAACGGCTTCCGCTTCCGCGTACCCTACGGTACGCTCTTATGCGTTTCCGACAAGCCGCTGCATGGGGAATTGAAACTGCCGGGGATGGCGACGGAGTTCTACAAGCGCCAGGTGGCGCAGCACCTGCGCATCGGCGTGCGCGCGCTGGAAAAGCTGCGCGCCATGCCGCCGGAACGGCTGCATTCACGCAAGCTCAGGAGCTTTTTCGAGACGGCGTTCCAGTAAGAGCTATATGGAAACGCTGGCGGGACAGCCCCCCTTCTGGGCTGCCCCGCCAACGTTCCATTTCAACGTGAAAAGCCCTACGTCATCACCACGCCGCAATCGCATTCTTACTGCGCGATATGACCGACAGAAAGAAACCCTCCCCTTTCACCTGGCTGCTTCTTGCGGGGGCGCTTGCCGTTTCCGTGCCGCTGGTGCTCGGGTTTCTCGGGCCGCTGCACCCGGCTTTCGACAGTTTTACCCATCTGCGGGCGCATCTGGCCCTCCTGATGGGGCTTCTGGCCCTGCCGCTGTTCTTCACCGCGCTTTGGCGGGAGGCAGCGATGATCCTGCTTTTTGCGGTAATGGCTTTCGCGACGACGCTCGGGGCAACGCAAGGATTGCTCTCGGGCGCGACCAGCGCGCGGGCGGCAAGCGACGGCGCGCCGCTTTACAGCCTCATGCAGCTCAATCTGCGCTATGACAATCGCGATCCCGCGGAGGTGCTGCGGCTGATCGCGCGCGAGAAGCCTGACATCATCACCCTGCAAGAGGTCTCGGCGCAATGGCAGCCCCGGGTAAAGCTTCTGGAGGGGAGCTATCCCTACCGGCAGCACTGCAAGAACACGCCCCTCGCGTGGGGCGTGGACATCCTCTCGCGCCGGCCCTTCGCCGAAGGCAGCCAGGCGGGATGCATCGGCAACGGGCTGATGGCGTTCGCCCGCTTCGACCTCGGCGGCGCGCCGGTTTCCGTCGTCGCGCTGCACCTTTCATGGCCCTGGCCGTTCGGGCAGCCGAGACAGATCCGCTTCCTGCTGCCGCATCTGGCGCGGTTTGACGAGCCCGTGCTGATCGCGGGCGATTTCAACGCCGCGCCGTGGAGCCATGCCGTACGCCAGATCGAAGCGGCCTCGGGCACGCACCATGTCTCGGGGATCGGGCCGAGCTGGCTGCACCGGACGCTGCCGGCCAAGCTTGCGCGCTATATCGGCCTGCCGATCGACCAGGTGCTGGCAAGCGGCGGCATCGATATCGCCAGGATCGGCACGCTGGGGCCCACCAGCTCCGACCATCTGGCGGTTCGGCTCGATTTTTCCGTGCCGCAGCCAAGGCGGGAGCCCGAGGGCGGAACGCGGATGGTGATGAATTGAGGAATTTGCGTCACCAATCAGTTGGCGCGCGTCTTCTCACCCCCCTCTGGCCTGCCGGCCATCTCCCTCTCTCTCGCTCGTCATCCTCGGGCTTGACCCGAGGATCCACGGCAAGGGGGCGGAAACGACTTTATCATCCGCGAGGGGATCGTAAATCATCAAGACGACTATATTGTTTGCGCTTGCTGGAATGCATCGATCCGATGGAAACGTCAGCGCTCCTCTAGTCGTGGATCCTCGGGTCAAGCCCGAGGATGACGAGCGGGAGGCGGGGGAGATGGGCGGCAGGCCAGAGGGGGCGCGCCTGGCGCTTCCATTAAAACCGTAGCCGAACCTAACCACCTCCTCACATATTCACATAAACCGGCCCTTCCCCACCCTGGGGCGGGACCCAGTTGATGTTCTGGTTGGGATCCTTGATGTCGCAGGTCTTGCAGTGGACGCAGTTCTGGGCGTTGATGACGAAGACATCCTTGCCGTCCTGCTTCACCCATTCATAGACGCCGGCCGGGCAATAGCGCTGCGACGGGCCGGCATAAACATCGAGCTCGGAGGTCTCCTGCAGCTCCATGTTCTTGACCTGGAGGTGGACCGGCTGGTCCTCCTCATGGTTGGTGTTGGAGAGGAACACCGAGGACAGGCGGTCGAAGGTCAGGACGCCGTCGGGCTTGGGGTAATCGATCTTCTGCGCGTCTTTCGCCGGCTCCAGCGTCTTGTAATCCGGCTTGCCGTGGCTCAGCGTGCCGAAAGGCGACCAGCCGAGCAACGTGTTGAGCCACATGTCGAGGCCGCCGAGGCCAACGCCAAGCACCGTGCCGAAGCGCGACCAGAGCGGCTTGACGTTGCGGACCTTCTTCAGGTCCTTGCCGATATCGCTGCCGCGCCATGCATTCTCGTAAGCTGATAGTTCGTCATGGGAGCGGCCGGCGGCGATCGCCTCCGCCGCGTGCTCGGCTGCGAGCATCCCCGACAGCACCGCATTGTGCGAGCCCTTGATGCGCGGCACGTTAACGAAGCCGGCCGAGCAGCCGATCAGCGCGCCGCCGGGGAAGGAAAGCTTCGGCACCGACTGGAAGCCACCCTCGGTGATGGCGCGCGCTCCGTAGGAGAGCCGCTTGCCGCCCTCGAAGGTGCCGCGGATGGCGGGGTGCGTCTTGAAGCGCTGGAATTCCTCGAAGGGCGAGAGCCAGGGGTTCTTGTAATTGAGGTGGACGACGAAGCCGACGGCCACCAGATTGTCTTCCAGATGATAGAGGAACGAGCCGCCGCCGGTCCTGCTGTCGAGCGGCCAGCCGAAGGAATGCTGCACCAGGCCTGGCTTGTGCCTGGAGGGATCGACCTGCCAGAGCTCCTTGAGCCCGATGCCGAATTTCGCCGGCTCCCTGCCCTCGTCGAGCTTGAAGCGGCTGATCAGCTGCTTGGCGAGCGAACCGCGCGCGCCTTCGCCGATCAGCACATATTTGCCGAGCAATGCCATGCCGCGCGTATAGCCGGGGCCGGGCTCCCCATTCTTCTCGATACCCATATCGCCGGTGGCGACGCCGATCACAGCGCCCTTGTCGTCATAAAGCACTTCGGTCGCGGCGAAACCGGGATAGATCTCGACGCCCAGCGCCTCCGCCCTGGTGGCGAGCCAGCGGCAGACATTGCCGAGCGAGACGATGTAATTGCCGTGATTGTTCATCAGCGGCGGCATCAGGAAATTCGGCAGGCGGACCGCTCCTGCGGGGCCGAGCACCAGGAAATGGTCGTCGGTCACCGGCGTCTTGAACGGATGATCGCTGTCCTCGCGCCAATCGGGGATCAGCCTGTCGATACCGATCGGATCGACAACGGCGCCGGAGAGGATATGCGCGCCGACCTCGCCGCCCTTCTCAAGCACCACGACGGAGAGATCGGGATTGACCTGCTTCAGGCGGATCGCCGCCGCAAGGCCGGCAGGCCCCGCCCCGACGATGACCACGTCGAATTCCATGCTCTCGCGTTCAGGAAGCTCGTTCGCCTCGCTCATTCATTCCTCCGTGGCAGCCTGTTCCCGCGACCGTTCTTGGTTTCACTCTACCGTGTTACAGAGTTGCACGGCAGGTCATATGCGGCCAATTGTCCGGGTCAATACGACATGGGGACTTTATTATTTTACCTTGACGTAAACGTCAATAATGCAGCGGTTTTTCAGACGGCCCTTGCAATGGATGGCGCAATTTGCCACCTCACGCTATGGAGATGTCATTCGCCATGGCAAGTGAGCAGGAACCGATGGATCTGGAAGGGCTGATCCGCTTCTATGCGGAGGCGGGCGTGGATAGCCCCTTGTCCGACGAACCCGTCGACCGCTTTGCCGAAAACGCAAGGCCGAAGGCGGCGTCGCAGCCGCGCGCCGAGGCGGCAGCCGCGCGCCAGCCCTCCAGCGCGGCCAACCCGCCGGCGCCGCCCTCCCCCGCACAGGCGCGTGAGGCGGCTGCGCCAGCCGCATCACGCGCAGTCGTGCCCGACGAGGCACAGGTGGCGATTGCCCGCGAAGCGGCAAGCACGGCCAACACGCTGGAGGAACTGCGCGAGCGGCTTGCGGCCTTTGACGGCTGCAATCTGAAATTCACCGCCAAGAACATGTGTTTCTCCGACGGCGATCCCGCCTCCGACCTCATGTTCATCGGCGAGGCGCCAGGCCGTGACGAGGACATGGAGGGAAAACCCTTTGTCGGACGTTCCGGCCAGTTGCTTAACCGGATGATCGCGGCGATCGGTCTGGAACGGCAGGACGTCTATATCGCCAACACCATTCCGTGGCGTCCGCCCGGCAACAGAACGCCGACGCCGCTCGAAACCGAACTCTGCCGCCCGTTCATCGAACGCCAGATCGAGCTTGCCGACCCGAAGGTGCTGGTGGCGCTCGGCGGGCCGGCGGCCAAGGCGCTGACGGGCGCGCCGGAAGGCATCCTGCGGCTGCGCGGCAACTGGAAAACGCACACGACGCCGGCGGGCAAGGTGATCCCGGTGATGCCGACGCTGCATCCGGCCTATCTGCTCAGAAGCCCGGCGCAGAAGCGGTTTGCATGGCGGGATTTTCTTGCCGTGAAGATGAAATTGCGGCAGTTGGGGTAAGTCGACCAGTTCTGAACCATTGATGCGATGGAGAAGCCGAGGCATGGATTCCAGTGACAAGCACTGGAATGACGGGGTGGAGAGGCTTTCACCCTAACCGGAACCGATTTTCACGCAGAAAATTTGGGATTAGCAGCAAACAGCCAAACTGCCGTCATTCCAGTGCTTGTCACTGGAATCCATGCCTCGACGGTGCCTTGTCGCTACTATTAAATATAACTCCCCTCGCCCGCCATCCATCCGCCACAGCCGCCCGCTAGGCCGCATGTCGGAATTGAGCCATCGGCTGCGTCGCAATTTCTCGCGCGGCCGGCGGTTTCTTCCTCTATCCTCGTTCATCAACATTCCGAGGTTTCTCATGGCTGGCCAGATCCTGTCGATCGCCGCGCTCTTGTTCAGCACATTCCTCATGCTGGTGGGCGGCGGGCTCGCCGGCATCCTTTTGCCGTTGCGCGCCGGCCTGGAGGGCTGGTCGCCGACGACGATCGGCTGGATCGGCACGACCTATGCACTGGCCTTCACCGCCGGCTGCCTCATCGTTCCCCGGCTGGTGCGCCGCGTCGGGCATGTGCGGGTGTTCTCGGTGCTGCTGACGCTTCTCAGCATGTCACTGCTCCTGCACGCGCTGGTGATCGAATCGGTGGCCTGGATGATGTTCCGGGCGATCGCCGGTTTCTCACTCGCCGGCGGCTACATGATCGTGGAAAGCTGGCTCAACGAGCGCGTCACCAACGATACGCGCGGCATGGTGTTCTCGATCTATATGATCGTCTCGATGGTGGGCCTGCTCGTCGGGCAATATATCCTGCCCCTCGGCGATCCGGCGACGCTGACGCTGTTCATCATCTGCGCGCTGATCTATGCGGCAGCGCTGATCCCGACCGCGCTTTCCAACGCGCAGTCGCCCAATCCGCTGACGCAGGTCTCGCTCGATCTGAAGGGGCTCTATCGCCGCTCGCCGGCGGCCGTGGTCGGCTCGCTGATCGCCGGCATCATCGCCGGCTCGTGGAACTTCCTCGCCGCCGTTTATGGCGAGGCGATCGGGCTTTCTACGCTGGGGATTGCGACGATGCTTGCCACCGCCATGATCGGCGGCGCGATCTTCCAGTATCCGCTCGGCCGCGCCTCGGATTTCACCGACCGGCGCTATGTGATGGTGGTGGCCGGCATCATCGGCCTCGTGCTGTCCTCGGCGATGGTCCTCGTCCATCCCGGTCCGGGATGGACGATCTATCTCCTGATGTTCCTGTTCGGCTCGGTGCTCTATCCGATCTACAGCCTGAACGTCGCCCATGCCAATGATTCCGCCGATCCGAGCGAATTCGTGGAGGTGTCGAGCGGGCTCCTGATCGTCTATGGCATCGGCAGCATGACGGGGCCGCAGGTCGCGGGTCGCCTGATGGACGCCGTCGGCCCGCAGGGCCTCTTCATCACCATGGCAGTCTGCTTCACCATCTACGGAGCGCACGCCTTCTGGCGCATCCAGCGGCGCAGCCTTGCGATAGCGCCGGACCAGAAGCCGGAATTCCAGTTCCAGGCCTCGGAAATACAGCCGACGCCGGAAACGATGCAGCTCGATCCGCGCAGCGAGGCGGTTCCGGATTAGAGAGTATTCGAGGATGAACGCAGCGACAGGACATCACCCTCTCTCCTTAGGATTGTCATCCTCGGGCTCGACCCGAGGATCCACGGCGGAGGGGCGGAAGCGGTCCTGTCATCTCCGACAGGATCACAGGAACGGGCAATAAAATACAACGATTAACGCACAATATTGAATTGCTCCGCATGCTGGAACACACCTCCACCGACGGATAGGCCAATGCTCCCCTGCCGTGGATCCTCGGGTCAAGCCCGAGGATGACGTCAGGGAGAAACGGAACCGCTTTACGACATCCGTCCTGCACCCAGGGCCCGGCGGTTGCGCTCGGCCACGGCCAGCCGGTGCTCGCGATAGATGATGAAGATGCCGGCGCCGATGACGACCACGCCGCCGATCAGCATCTCGATCGTCGGAATATCACCGAAGACCAGGTAGCCGATCGCGAGGCTGAGCAGCATCGAGGTATACTCAAAGGGCGCGATGGTCGACATCTCGGCATAGCGGTAGCACTGCGTCAGGAAAATCTGCGCGATGCCGCCGGCAAACCCCGCTCCCACCAGCATCAGCGCCTGCGCCGGCGTCGGCATCACCCAACCGAAAGGCAGGGTGAAAAGCGCAATGACGCTCGAGGTGATCGAGAAATAGATGACGATGGTGGGCGTGCGCTCGGTCTGGACGAGACGGCGCACGAGAAGCATGGCGATGGCGCTCAAGCCGGCGCCGGCGAGTGCCGAAAGCGCGCCCAGCGTCTCCTCCATGCCGAGCTCACCGCTGGAAAAGACGGTCAGCCGCGGCCAAAGGATGACCATCACGCCGATGAGGCCGACCACCACCGCGCTCCAGCGGTAGATGCGCACCGTCTCGTGCAGCAGGATGGCGCTGAAGACGACGACGAAGAGCGGCGAGGCATAGTTGATGGCGATCGCTTCCGGCAGCGGAAGCCTGGTCAGAGCGAAGAAGCTGCAGCACATGGCCGAGACGCCGACCAGCCCGCGCCAGACATGGCTCAAGCGCTCCCTGGTATGGAACACGCCGGAGAGCTGATGCGTGACCGCGAGATAGATGACGATGGGGAAGATCGCGAAAAACGAGCGGAAGAAGACGAGCTGGCCGAGCGGGATGCCCTCCGCGGCCTTGAGCAGGCTGGACATGGCCACGAAGACACAGACGGACGCAACCTTGAAGCCGATGCCCCGCATCACCTTGGATTCGGCGGGGCTTTCGGCACGGCTATCAGCGGGCTCCGGTCGCAAGGGAGCGTTCAAGACAGTGATCCTCAAGGAACATACGACGTGGCGGGTGGTCATTCCATAGGCCGCATTCGACAAGAATACCAGCAGTAATGTTGTGCGATTGGACGAAGCGGGATAGGAGAAAATAGAAACCCCCCAGCAGGAAGCGATCGACCCATGCGCACGGATACAGGCCAGCTCTTCCGCCTCGAGGATTATCGTCCGACGGACTATCTGATCCCGCAGATTTCGCTGGCCTTCGATCTTCATCCGGAGCGCACGGTCGTGCGCGCCGTTCTCTCCGTCGAGCGCCGTGAGGGCGTGGACGCCTCGCAGCCGCTGGTTCTCGACGGGGATGACCTCAAACTCGTCGGCCTGACCGTCAACGGCGCCCTCCTCGGCGACAATGGCTACCGGGCGACGCCGGAGCGGCTGGAAATCGCCGAACTGCCTCATGAGGATCGCTTCACGGTCGAGATCGTCACCGAGATCAACCCGACCACCAACCGCCAGCTGATGGGGCTCTACCGCTCCAGCGGCGTCTATTGCACGCAATGCGAGGCGGAAGGCTTCCGCCGCATCACCTATTTTCTCGACCGCCCTGATGTCCTCTCCGTCTATACGGTGCGCATCGAGGCATCGAAGGCGGAAGCGCCGGTGCTCTTGTCCAACGGCAATCCGGCGGAGGCCGGTGATCTCGCCAATGGCAGGCATTTCGCCGTCTGGCACGATCCGCATCCCAAGCCCTCCTATCTCTTTGCCCTCGTCGCCGGCGATCTCGGGTCCATTACGGACAGCTTCACCACCCGGTCAGGCCGCAAGGTCGATCTCGCCATCTATGTCGAGCATGGCAAGGAGGCCCGCGCGCTCTATGCGATGGATGCGCTCAAGCGCTCGATGAAATGGGACGAGGACGTCTTCGGGCGCGAATATGATCTCGATGTCTTCAACGTCGTCGCCGTGTCGGACTTCAACATGGGGGCGATGGAAAACAAGGGGCTCAACGTCTTCAACGACAAATATGTGCTGGCCGATGCCGAAACGGCGACGGACACGGATTATGCCGGCATCGAGGCCGTCATCGCGCATGAATATTTCCACAATTGGACAGGAAACAGAATCACTTGCCGCGACTGGTTCCAGCTCTGCCTGAAGGAAGGGCTGACCGTCTTCCGCGACCATGAGTTTTCCGCAGACATGCGTTCGCGCGCGGTCAAGCGCATCGCCGAGGTAAAGACGCTGAAGGCGCATCAGTTTCCCGAGGATGCGGGGCCGCTGGCCCACCCGGTGCGCCCGCGCCAGTACCGCGAGATCAACAATTTCTATACCGCGACGGTCTACGAGAAGGGCTCCGAGGTCGTGCGCATGATCCGCACCATCCTCGGGCCCGAACTCTTCCGCAGGGGTATGGACCTTTATTTCGAGCGTCATGACGGGGAAGCGGCGACAATCGAGGATTTCGTCAAGGCATTCGAGGATGCCTCGGGGCGGGATCTGAGCCAGTTCGCGCTCTGGTACGAGCAGGCGGGCACGCCGAACCTCTCGGTCAGCTATGATTATGACCCGGCCGAGAAGACCTTTACCATCGAGCTTGAACAGTCGCTGAAGGCGACGCCCGGCCAGAGCCGGAAGAAGCCGATGCATATCCCGATCAAGTTCGGGCTGATCGGCGCCGGCGGCAAGGATATTACTTCCGCATCCACCGAGGGCGCGGAGGTGACGGGCGATGTCATCCATCTGCGCAAGCGGCGGGAGACGGTGCGCTTCGCCAGCATTGCGGAACGCCCCGTCCCCTCGCTGCTGCGCGGCTTCTCCGCGCCGGTGACACTGGCCAGCGAACTGCCGCAGGACGATCTGAAATTCCTGGCGCTCAACGACGGCGACCCGGTCGGGCGCTGGCAGGCGCTGACCAAGCTTCTCACCGGCGCGCTGATTGCCGGCGTCAAGCGGGTGCGCGGCGGCAAGCCGCCGGCCATCGATGCCGATCTCGTCAGCCTTGTCGGCCGGATCGCGGCCGACGAGACGCTTGATGCCGCGTTCCGGGCGCTGTGCCTGACACTGCCTGGCGAAAGCGACATCGCCCGCGAGATCGGCGACAATATCGATCCCGACGCCGTTCTGGCGAGCCGCGAGGCGCTGATCAAGGCGATCGCCGAAGAGCATGCCGGAGCATTCGCATCGCTTTACGACGGGCTCGCCAACAAGGGCGCCTTCTCGCCCGATGCGGAAAGCGCCGGCCGCCGGAGCCTGCGCAACAGCCTGCTCGACTATCTGAGCGTGGCAGAGAACGATCCTTCCCGCGCGACGGCGCAATTCCGTGCGGCCGACAATATGACGGACCGGGCGGCGGCGCTCGGGGTGCTCGTCCACCGCTTCGGCGACAGCGAAAATGCGCGTGAAGCGCTTGGCGCCTTCGAGGAGCGGTTCGGCGGCGATCCGCTGGTGATGGACAAATGGTTCGGCGTGCAGGCGACGCGGCCCGGCGCCGCCACGCTCGACCGGGTGCAGGCGCTGATGCGCCATCCGCTCTTCTCGCTTCATAATCCCAACCGGACCCGCGCGCTGATCGGCGCCTTCGCCACCGCCAACCAGACCGGCTTCAACCGGGCGGACGGCGCGGCCTATGAATTCTTCGCCGACACGATCCTGAAGATCGATCCTGAAAACCCGCAGCTTGCGGCCCGGCTGCTTACGGCGCTCCGCTCCTGGCGCTCACTGGAGCCCACACGCCGCGAGCATGCGCGTGCCGCACTTGCAAGGATTGCTGCCGCGGAGAAGCTTTCCACCGACGTGAAGGACATCGTCGAGCGGACGCTGGGGTGAGCGCCGGTGGGGCCGGCAATGGTCAGGCATGGATCCTCGGGTCAAGCCCGAGGATGACGGGTTAGAGATGGTATGACAACATTGACCGCCGCGTTTGCCATTAGCCAAAACCGTTCTACAGCCGTCATCCTCGGGCTTGACCCGAGGATCCATGCCTGAACAACGCCGCCGCCGCATCATTTCCAGCTGAAGAACGAAAAGGCTCAGACACCGGCAATCCGACTCCAAAAAGCCGAATCGCCGCGAATCACCTTTTCCATTTTGATTAAATTTTAACGAAAAGGCTGGACAGGCCGAATCACTTTTGATTCATTGGCGATGGTTCGGATGTGCGGCGTCCCGAATCACTTTCATCGGAAAGAGTAAATGCGAGAGGGGCCACAGGATGGCAAATGCGGACGCGTATAACGCGCCGACGGAGAGGTATTATGCCTCCGGCAAGGCAAGACGGAAGACCGGACTCTCCGGTCATGCCGGTCTGCTCGCCGGCCCCGCTTATCAGAAGCTCCTGTCGCTCGAGCCGTGGCTGCGCCGCTCGATCCCGACGCTCATCATCATCTTCCTGATCATTCTCGCCATCGCCCGGGTACTGTCGCTGATGGCGTGGCGCGATGATATCGAGCGCAACACCCGTTCAGCACTGGCGCTCTCCACCAGCCATATCTCGGCGATGATCGACCGCATGGCCAATCTGCGCAGCGAGGCGGGAAGCACAGAGGGCCTGTCGGCGATGGAGCTGCAGAACCTGATCGTCGATTTCCGCTCCAAGGGGCTGATCTCTCCTGACGTGCAGATCGCGGTCGCCGACGGCAATTCCACCGTCATCACCGCCTCCGGCATGGAGGACCTGCCGGGCAAGAACATCGAAAGCGTGATTGCCGACGGCCAGCCGCTCTTCCTCTTCGGCGAGCGGGCGGGCGTCATGCAGATCAGGCTCAACGGGCAAAACGCCCTCGCCTCGCTCAACCGCACCAGCAAGGACAATCTCGCCGTCTTCGCGGCGGAGCCGACCGACACGGTTTATGCGGAATGGCGCCGGATCGTCTCGCTCAACGTCACGCTCTTTGCCGGCACGGCTGGCGTGATGATGGCGATCCTCTATGCCTATTTCAGCCAGGCGGCGCGGGCCAGGGACGCCGACCAGATTTCCGAGCAGATCCAGAGGCGCATCAATCTGGCGCTGGCGCGCGGCCGCTGCGGCCTCTGGGACTGGGACATGGCGCGCGGGCGCATGTACTGGTCGCGTTCCATGTATGAGATGCTGGGCTATGAGGCGCATGACGCCATTCTCTCCTTCGGCGACGTGGCGGCGATCATCAATCCGGAAGATGGCGATCTCTATGCGATCGCCACGCAGGCGGTGGCAGGCGATATAAGGCAGCTCGACAAGGTGTTCCGCATGCGGCACGCCGATGGCTATTGGGTGTGGATGCGGGTGCGCGCCGAGATCGCCGATGAGGACGATCTGCATCTGGTGGGCATTGCCTTCGACGTCAGCGAGCAGCACCGCTTCGCGCAGCAGACGGCGGAAGCCGACATGCGCATCCGCGAGGCGATCGAGAGCATCTCGGAGGCCTTTGTGCTCTGGGACGCCAATAACCGCCTGGTGATGTCGAACAGCAAGTTCAACGAATATGCCGGCCTGGCCGCGGAAGCGCTGGCGCCGGGCGTGACGCGAAGCGAGATCCAGCCGCTGATCCGCCCCGTCTCGTTCGAGCGGCGGATGGCCAATGCCAATGATCGCAGCGGCGCGCAGACCTTCGAGCGGCAGCTGGCGGATGGGCGCTGGCTGCAGGTCAACGAACGGCGCACCCAGGATGGCGGCCTCGTTTCCGTCGGCACCGACATCACCCAGTTGAAACTCCATCAGGAGCGGCTGGTCGACAGCGAACGCCGCCTGATGGCGACCATCCACGACCTGAGCCTTGCGCGCAAAGGCGAGAAGGACCGGGTGCGCGAACTCTCCGAACTCGCAAGCAAATATGCGGTGGAGAAGGAACGCGCCGAGAGCGCCAACCGGGCGAAATCGGAATTCCTCGCCAACATGTCGCATGAGTTGCGCACGCCGCTCAACGCCATCATCGGCTTCTCGGAGATGATGAGCCAGGCGACATTCGGGCCGCTCGGCTCGGACCGCTATGAGGAATATGTGCGCGATATCCACACCAGCGGCGCCTATCTCCTCAATGTCATCAACGACATTCTCGACATGTCGAAGATCGAGGCGGGGCATTTCTCGCTCGACCGGCAGGAAATCGACCTCTGCCCGCTGATCCAGGAGACCGTCCGGGTGATCTCACTGCAGGCGCAGGAGAAAAAGATCGAGGTGCAGACCAGGATCGCCGAGACGATGACGCTGAATGCCGACCGCAGGGCGATCAAGCAGGTGCTGATCAACCTGCTCTCCAATGCGGTGAAGTTCACCTCGGAAGGCGGGCGCATCTCGGTGCGCGCCCGCAAGACCTCCGGCGCCCTGGTGATGACCATCGAGGATACGGGCTGCGGCATCCCGAAGGCGGCGCTGAAAAAGATCGGCCAACCCTTCGAGCAGGTCGAGAACCAGTTCACCAAATCCCATGCCGGCTCTGGCCTGGGACTCGCCATCTCCCGCTCGCTGGTGGCCCTGCATGGCGGCGCGCTCAAAATCCGCTCGACCGAGGGCGTAGGCACGATCGTGTCGGTGCGCATTCCTGTGCAGCCGGCGGAGGGCGAGAGCGAAGTGGCGTGAGGTTTTGAGACCGTTACGTGTGTTGACACACCGGTCCATGTGCGCAGACTTTTCTTTCAATGTGGAAGCAACGGCAATGTCGAGGCATGGATTCCTGTGACAAGCACAGGAATGACGGAGAAGAGGAATCGCCTCGCCTAATCTGTGCCGTTCTGTAGACGGGAAACGTGGATCATTGAACGCCAATGGCCAAACACCCGTCATTCCTGTGCTTGTCACAGGAATCCATGCCTCGTCTTCTCCACCGCAATAACGTCGCAGAATAACTCTCTACACCTTCCGCAACGTCTGCCGCATCAGCGCATCGAAATGTCCGCGCACGCCCTTGGCGACCTGCTCCAGATGGCTCTCGACGCGTTTCAGGTCAGGCAGCTCGGCGGCGCGACACAAGAGGTCCGCCAGCCCTGGCGGAAGATCGTCGCTCTCCACCTCGCCGGTCAGGCAGAGCCGGATCGTCTGGCTCAGGCGCGTGTAGAGCCGGTGCGCGTCGACGAGCTCGTCCGAGACCGACGGCTCGGCGAAGGAAGGAGCGAGATGGGCGAGAACATCCTCCGTCGCCGTAGAGCGACGCTTCGTCTCCACATTGCCGGTCAACGCAGCAAACTGCGCGATGAATTCCAGATCGATGATGCCGCCCGGCTTGAGCTTCAGATCCCAGAGGTCGCGCGGCGGCTTTTCCTTCTCGATCAGCGCGCGCATCTCGACGACATCCTTCGCCGTCTTCGCCACATCGCGCGGGCCGGCCAGGATGGCGTCGATCTCCGATGCGACATGAGCCAGAAGCGCCTCGTCGCCCGCCACGGGCCGGGCGCGCGTCAGCGCCATGTGCTCCCAGGTCCAGGCGTCGGTGCGCTGGTATTTGCCGAACGACGCTACATGGGTGGCGACCGGCCCCTTGTTGCCCGAGGGGCGCAGGCGCAGATCGACCTCGTAGAGCACGCCTTCGGCGGTCGGGGCGGAAAGGGCTGATATCAGCCGCTGTGTCATGCGGATATAATATTGCGAGGAAGGCAAAGGCTTTTCGCCATCGGATTCCTCGGCAGCCTCGTCGTGGTCATAGAGCAGGATCAGGTCGATATCCGAGCCCGCCGTCAGTTCCCGGCTGCCGAGCTTGCCCATGCCGAGAATGCCGACCCTGCCGCCGGCGACCCTGCCGTGGCGGCGGCTGAACTCCTCCAGCACGGCGGCGAGCGCCTTGCCGATCATCAGGTCGGCGAGATCGGAAAACGCCCTGCCGGCGCGCGGCCCGTCTATGGCGCCCGTCAAAAGGCGGATGCCGATCAGGAAACGGTGCTCGTCGGCGAAGATGCGCAGGCGATCCAATATCTCTTCATAGGCCCGACCGTTGCCAAGGAATGTCTCCAGCCGCTCTTCGAGATAGGCCCTGGTCGGCATCTCGGCAAAGATCGCCGGGTCGAGCAGGCCGTCGAAGACATGGGGCTTGCGGGTGATGATATCGGCAAGGCGCGGCGCGGCGCTCATGATGAGCACCAGAAGGCTCAGCAGGGACGGATTGGACTGCAGCAGGCTGAAGAGCTGGATGCCGGCCGGCAGCCCTTTCAACAGCTCGTCGAAGCGGAGCAGCGCCTCGTCCGCCCGCTTGGTCTCGCCGAAGGCCTTGAGCAAGGCCGGCGTCAGCTCGGTCAGGCGCTCGCGCGCCTCGGCCGACCGGGTCGCGCGATAGCGGCCGAAATGCCAGGTGCGGATGACGCGGCAGATATCGCTCGGGCGATGGAAGCCGAGCTTCGACAGCGTTTCCAGCGTGCCGGGATCATCCACATCCCCGGTGAACACCAGATTGCCGGTCTCGGTGCCGAGTTCCGGCGCCTGCTCGAACAGCGCGGCATAATGGTCCTCGACGAGCGCAAGCGCTGCGAGGAAGTCCTTCGAGAAATCCTCGGCCTTTGCATATCCCATCATATGGGCGACGCGCAGGAAACCTTCGTCATCCTCGGGCAGGACATGGGTCTGCTCGTCGGCGACCATCTGGATGCGGTGCTCGACATCGCGCAGGAAGACATATTTCGCGGCCAGCGCATCGCGCGCCTCGGGCGTTATCCAGCCCCGCTCGGCGAGCTTGCCCAGCATGGCGACGGTCTCCGACCCGCGCAGCTCGGGAAAGCGGCCGCCGGCGATCAATTGCTGCGTCTGGACGAAGAACTCGATCTCGCGGATGCCGCCGCGCCCGAGCTTGACGTTATGGCCGCGCACCGCGATGTCGCCCAGCCCCTTGTGGGCGTGGATCTGGCGCTTGATCGAGTGCACGTCGGCGATCGCCGCGTAATCGAGATATTTGCGCCAGACGTAGGGTGCGAGCTCCGCCAGTACGCGGCGGCCGGCCTCCATGTCGCCGGCGACGGGCCGCGCCTTGATCATGGCCGCGCGCTCCCAGTTCTGCCCGCGCCCTTCGTAATAGTGCAGCGCCGCCTCGACCGGGATCGCCAGAGGGGTGGAACCTGGATCGGGCCTCAGCCGCAGATCGGTGCGGAAGACATAGCCATCGGCCGTACGGTCCTGGAGGATGCGGACGAGCCGCCGCGTCAGCCGGGAAAAGGTCTCGACGCTTTCGAGCGGATCGCCGATCGCTTTGCACGTCTCGTCGATGAAGACGATCAGGTCGATATCGGAGGAATAGTTGAGTTCATGGGCGCCGAGCTTGCCCATGCCGAGGATGATCCAGCCGCAACCCTCTTCCGGCCTTGTTCGATCAGGAAGACTGATCTTTCCCGCCGCATCGGCATCGCGCAACAGGAAAGCGACCCCCGCCCGAATGCAGGTTTCGGCAAGCCGCGTCAGCCAGCCGGTCGTTTCGGCGGTTTCGAAGAGCCTGGCGAGATCGGCGAGCGCGATCAGCACATGGGCTTCCTGCTTCGTCCGGCGCAGGGAAGCCATGAGGGTGGTTTCGGTGACGTCATCGCCTTTCCAAGCGGCGGAGATATCGGCGAGAAGCTGCTCAAGCCGCGTCTCCAGCGGCATTTCGCACAGCGCCTCCAGGATCGCCGGGCGGCGTAGCAGCACCTCGCGGATGAAGGGGGAAAGCTCAAGGACGGCGGAAAGGAAGGCGGCCGAGGCCGGATCGGAGAGCTGCTTCAGGAGTTTCGGGCAATCCGCCGCGTTCTCGCGCAGATCGGCCAGAAGCTCCTCGGCCTTCTCCGCATCGATGGGCAGGAGCGGCTTTAGCTTTTGAGTGAAAAATGGTTCCTCCCGTGCGGCCAAGATGGCCCTCCCTCTCAAATGTTTTCTTCTTAATCGGATATGTTGGCGGGACAGCGCCCCCCTCTGGCCTGCCGGCCATCTCCCCCGCAAGGGGGGAGATTACGCTGCCATCAACATTGCCGCCAATCGCAGACGTTGCAAGTAAGCATCGTCAGCAAAGCAAGCCAATCTCCCCCCTTGCGGGGGAGATGTCCGGCAGGACAGAGGGGGGCGCCTACCGCCACGTTCCCATCTGGATACACAATATCACCCACCATTCTCCGGCACCGGGAACACCAGAACCGCGCGAAGGCCGGGCTTGTTGTCCTCCAGCTTCAAGCTGCCACCGTGCAGCTTCATCACCGCCTTGGCAAGGCTCAAGCCAAGGCCCAGCCCCGGCTGGGTGCGGCTTTCCTCCAGGCGGACGAAACGTTCGGTCACCCGGTCGTGGCTCTCCTCGGGAATGCCGGGGCCATTGTCGGCGACGACGATCAGGACGTTCTTCTCCTGCCGCTCCATGGAAAGGGTGACGGTCGCGCCGCTCCCCTCCCCGCCGGCATATTTGATGGCGTTGTCGACGAGGTTCGATACCGTCTGGCCGACCAGCTCGCGATTGATGCGCAGCGGCGTTTCGTCGAGTTCGCCCAGCGCCAGCGAGACGCCCGCATCCTCCGCCACCGGCTCGTAGAGTTCGGCGACATCGCGCAGGATCGGTGCTGCCGGCATGATCTGCATGCTTTCGCTGGAATAGCCGGCCTCCAGCCTGGAGATCATCAGGATTGCGTTGAAGGTGCGGATGAGCTGGTCGGATTCGGCGATGATGTCTTCGAGCGCGTTGCGATAATCCCTGGTCAGCCGGCCGCTCGTCAGCGCCGCTTCGGCACGGTTGCGCAGGCGAGTCAGCGGCGTCTTCAAATCATGGGCGATATTGTCGGAGACCTGCTTCAATCCGTCATTCAATTCCTGGATGCGGCCCAGCATGGCGTTGAGGCTGCCGGACAGGCGGTCGAATTCGTCGCCCGAACCGCTGATCGGCAGGCGTCCGGTCAGGTCGCCATCCATGATGCGCTGGGAGGCGGAGGAAAGCTGATCGATATGGACCAGCGCGCGGCGGCCGACGAAATACCAGATAAGAAAGGCGCCGACGCACATGATGCCAAGCGCCAGCATGAGCGCGCGGCGGACGATATCGCGGAAACGCTCGGGCTCGCCGAGATCGCGGCCGACCAGCACGCGCATGCCGTTGGGGAGCGCGATGACGACGGCGATCGCCTTGTGGACCTCGCCGGTGCTCTGCTCTCCGTAGCGTTGATAGGTGAAGGAGCGCTCGACCATGCCGTCGGTATCGAGAACGCCGGGCTGCAGGCTTTCGACATTGCCGGCCAGAATCCGCCCCGCCGGATCGGCGACGAGATAGAGATAGGCGCCCGGCTGGCGGGAGCGCCTGTCGATGGAGCGCACAAGGAGCGAAATGCCGCCACGGCTATAGGCGGCGCCGATCGACGCGACTTCCTCGTTCAGGGATTGCTGGGTCTGGCTGGTGAGAAGCGAGGCCGAGAGGTTCGTCATGTAGATGACGAGCACCACGGCGCCGAGCATGAAAAGCATGAGGTAGAGCGCCGACAGGCGCGCCGCCGTCGTGCGCATCAGGGCGGCGAAGCGGCTCATCAGGCGTCTCCGGCTGCTTTCAGCATATAGCCGGCGCCGCGCACGGTATGCAGAAGCGGCGTCTTGAAGCCCTTCTCGATCTTGCCGCGCAGCCGCGAGATATGGACATCGATGACATTGGTCTGAGGATCGAAATGATAGTCCCAGACATTTTCGAGGAGCATGGTGCGGGTGACCACCTGCCCCGCATGGCGCATGAGATATTCGAGCAGGCGGAACTCACGCGGCTGCAGGATGATATCCGTGCCGCCGCGGCGTGCCGTATGCGCCAGGCGGTCGAGTTCCAGATCTCCGACGCGATAGATGGTATCGGCTTCACGCGGGCTGGAACGCCGCTGCAGCACCTCGACGCGCGCCAGAAGCTCGGAGAAGGCATAGGGTTTCGTCAGATAGTCGTCGCCGCCGGCACGCAGGCCCGTGACGCGGTCATCGACCTGGCCCAGGGCCGAGAGGATCAGCGCCGGCGTCTCGATGCCCCTGGCGCGCAGGCCGGCGATGACGGCAAGGCCATCGCGCCGCGGCAGCATGCGGTCGATGACCAGCACGTCGTAATTGCCGCTTTCGGCCAGCGCATAGCCGGTTTCGCCATCGCCGGCGATATCGGCGGCGTGACCCGCCTCGGCGAAAGCCTTCTCCAGGTAGCGGGCGGCCTCGCGATCATCTTCTATGACGAGAATCTTCATGGCCCTGAACAGTGAGTAGTGAGATAGCGAATAGTGAGATAGTAGACGCGGAGTAGTAAACCACAGTTCACTATCTCACTACTCACCATCTCACCACACAAGACGGGCAGCGGATCGATTGCGACCCGCTGCCCTGCATTCCGATACGCTGCCCAAACCACACAGGCAAGAAATGCCGGAAACGGAAGACTGGAATACGGGTCTCCGGCTCTCCCGTGCTCAGCCCTTAGCGATCGGAAGTGCGACGAAGCGGCTCTGGTCGTTGGTCTGGACCTGCATCAGCACCGCCTTGCGACCCGCCTTCTCGGCGTCCTTGATCGCACCGTTGATGTCGTCAACGTCCTTCACCGACTTGTTGTTGACGGTGACGATGATATCGCCTGACTTGATGCCCTTGTCGGCAGCATCGCTGTCGGGATCGACATCGGTGACCACGACACCCTTACCGTCATCCGAGGGAACGACGGTGAGGCCGTAATCATCGAGGCTTTCGCCATCGCCGGGCTGCTGGGACTGCTCGTCCGTGCTCGCCTGCTGCTGATTTTTCGGCATGGAAGCGATCTTGACCTCGATGGTCTTGGCCGCATTCTTGCGCCATACCGTCAGTTCCGCATCGTCTCCGGGCTTGATGGCGGCAACCTTGCGGGCGAGATCGCGCGGACCTTCGACCGTCTCGCCATTGACGGCGGTGATGACATCGCCCGCCTCGACACCGGCTTTCGCGGCCGGCCCGTCATCCTGCGGCGAAGCGACGATGGCGCCCTTGGCCTCGGAGAGACCCAGCGATTCGGCGATCTCCTTGGTCACCGGCTGTATCTGCACACCGATCCAGCCGCGCTGGACGGAGCCGGTCTTGATGATCTGGTCGACGACCTGCTTTGCCGTCGATGCAGGGATGGCGAAGGCGATGCCGACATTGCCGCCGGAGGGCGAGAAGATGGCGGTATTGATGCCGATCACCTGGCCCTGCTGGTTGAAGGCCGGGCCGCCGGAATTGCCGCGGTTGACCGCCGCGTCGATCTGGATGAAATCGTCATAGGGGCCGGCGCCGATATCGCGGCCGCGTGCCGAGACGATGCCCGCCGTCACCGTGCCGCCGAGGCCGAACGGATTGCCGACGGCAACCACCCAGTCACCGACGCGGACCTTGTTGTCATCGCCAAAGGCGACATAGGTGAACTTGCGGCCCTTGGGATCGACCTTGAGGACGGCGAGGTCGGTGCGCGGGTCGGTGCCGACGAGCTTGGCATCGAGCTCGGTGCCGTCGTCGAGGACCACCGAATAGGCATCGCCGTCGGAGACGACGTGGTTGTTGGTGACGACATAGCCGTCATCGGAAATGAAGAAGCCGGAACCCTGCGCCACCGGGCGGATGCGGCCCGGACGATGTCCCTTGCGCGGCTGCCTGCCCTGATCAGGGCCGCCCCACTGGCCGCCGCCGAAATCACGGAAGAAGCGCTTCAGCGGATGATCGTCGGGAAGCTGGTCGAAGCCGGGGCCGGAAAAGAAGCTCGGCCCATTGTCGGAGGTCGTCTGCACGTCGCTCTTGACGCGCACGCTGACGACGGCGGGGCTGACCTTCGACACCACATCGGCGAAGCCCGGCTGCGCGGGACCATCGACGCTGACGGGATCGGCAAGGGCTGGAACGATGGCGCTGAGCGGCCCGTTCGCCAGGACCGCACCGGCGAGCGCCGAGGTCATCGCCACGGCGATGAGGCTCTTGCGGTATACGGAGGGGGATTTTTCTTTGGGCATCGGAATCTCCTTGGGCATTATCAGGGCGGCCGAACGACCGTTGGGGACCTAGATGGGTACTAGATGAGTACCAGAGATAATGCCGACAACCTTACCGGTTAATTTCCGCAACATGAAAGTTTGGTAAGGTTTCGGATTTCCTACGCTTCCCGGTTGTTCATGAGCTCGGCCAGCCTGCGGCGCTCCTCATCGGAGAGCGGCGCCACCTGGGCGGCCGATTTGCGCCGCGCCGAGACGAGAAGAAATCCGCCGCCGATCAAGAGGATCGCGATCGGAAAGCTCCAGAGAAGAATGGTCTTGGCTTCCAGCCGCGGCTTCAGGAGAACGAACTCGCCATAGCGCGCCACGACGAAATCAAGCACCTCCTGATCCGTATCGCCGGCCTTCAGCCGCTGGCGCACGAGAACGCGGAGGTCCTTCGCCAGATCGGCATTGGAATCGTCGATGGACTGGTTCTGGCAGACCATGCAGCGCAATTCGGCCGAAATCGTGCGCGCGCGCTTTTCCAGCGCGGGATCGGGGAGGATCTCGTCGGGTGTGACGGCATGGGCTGTGGTGGCAGCGACAAGGAGTGCGAAGACGAGGAGGAATGGTTTCACTACTCTTACCGTCATCCTCGGGCTTGACCTGAGGATCCATGGCAAGGGAGCACCAATCTTCTCGCCGCACTGACGCATTCCAGCGAGCAGGAACCGCCCGATATCGCTCTTGATAATCATATAATCCTGTCGCGCATAATAGTACCGCTTTCACCTCCTTGCCGTGGATCCTCGGGTCAAGCCCGAGGATGGCGGCGGGAGAAAGTGGAGATGGCCGGCGGGCCAGAGGGGGGTGTCTGGAGCCAGCGTTTCCATCAAACCAATGCCTCCGCCGGGCCGGAGCGTGGCCTTTTCGCCCTCGCGGGCGCGCCGACGCGCAGGCGGCGGTCGAGCAGCGAGACGAAGCCGCCTGCCATCATCGCCAGCGCGCCGAGCCAGATCAGCGTGACGAACGGCTTCCACCAGATGCGCACGACGATGCCGCCGCCGGCGATATCGTCGCCGAGCGAGATATAGAACTGGTTCACGCCATGGGTGACGATGCCGGCCTCGGTGGTCGGCATGCGGCGCGCCGGATAGAAGCGCTTGGCCGAGACGATGGTATCGACCTGCCGCGCGGCGCTGTCGAGCAAGGCGAAGCGCCCCTGCTGCTCGGTGTAGTTGGGTCCGGTCGCCGGGGCGAGCCCCTCATAACGCAGCTGATATCCGGCGACGGGCAGCGTATCGCCCGGCTTCATCGCCACCACCTGCTCGGTGCCGAAGGTGGTGACGCTGACGATGCCGAGCAGGGTGACGCCAAGGCCGAAATGGGCAAGCGCCGTGCCGAAAACCGAGCGTGGCAGGCCGATGAAGCGGGCAAAGGCGGTCGCGGCGGACACCTTGCCGATGCCGGCCTTGAGCGCCAGATCGGTCAGGCTGCCGGCCATGACCCAGACGGCAAGGCCGATGCCGAAGGCGGCGAGCACTTGTTGGGCTGACGTGCGGTAGAGGATGAAGCCGGTGGCAAGCAGCGCCAGGGCGAAGGCCGTCATCAGCCGCTGGCCAACGCCGAGGAGATCGCCACGCTTCCAGGCAAGCAGCGGGCCGAATGGCACGGCCGCCAGGAGCGGGATCATCAAGGGGCCGAAGGTCATGTTGAAGAAGGGCGCGCCGACGGAGATCTTGTCGCCAGTGAGAGCTTCGAGCAGCAGCGGGTAGAGCGTGCCGACCAGCACCGTGGCGGCCGCCGTGGTCAGGAACAGATTGTTGAAGACCAGCGCGCCCTCCCGCGAGATCGGCTGGAACAGGCCGCCGCTCGACAGGCTTTGGGCGCGGAAGGCAAAGAGCGTCAGCGAACCGCCGATGAAGAGGGTGAGGATGGCCAGGATGAACAGCCCACGGCCGGGATCGGTGGCGAAGGTGTGGACCGAGGTCAGCACGCCCGAGCGCACGAGGAAGGTGCCGAGCAGCGACAGCGAGAAGGTGAGAAGCGCCAGCAGCACCGTCCAGATCTTGAGCGCCGAGCGCTTTTCCATGACGAGTGCAGAATGCAGGAGCGCCGTGCCGGCGAGCCAGGGCATGAAGGAGGCGTTCTCCACAGGGTCCCAGAACCACCAGCCGCCCCAGCCGAGTTCATAATAGGCCCAGTAGGAGCCCATGGCGATGCCGCCGGTCAAAAACATCCAGGCTACAAGCGTCCATGGCCGCACCCAGCGCGCCCAAGCCGCATCGATGCGGCCCTCGATGAGGGCGGCGACGGCAAAGGAGAAGCAGACGGAAAAGCCGACATAGCCGAGATAGAGCAGCGGCGGATGCACGGCGAGGCCGATATCCTGAAGGATCGGGTTGAGATCCTGCCCTTCCAGCGGCGCCGGGGTGATGCGCGTGAAGGGATTGGAGGTGGCGATGATGAAGAGGAGAAAGGCCGTGCCGATCCAGCCATGGACGCCGAGCACATTGGCTTTGAGCGCGGGCGGGAGATTGTTGCCGAAAAAGGCGACGAGCGCGCCGAAGAAGGAGAGGATCAGCACCCACAGGAGCATGGAGCCTTCGTGATTGCCCCAGACGCCGGTGATCTTGTAGAGAAGCGGCTTTTGCGAATGCGAGTTCTCGACCACGTTGAGGACCGAGAAGTCCGAGACGACATAGGCGTGGACCAGCATCGCGAAAGCGAGGGCGATCAGGGCAAAGACCGCAAACGCCGTCGGCACCGCGACCGCCATCATCCTGGGATCGCGCCGCCGGGCGCCGGCGATGGGCAGGACCGACTGCACCAGCGAAAGCGCCAGCGCCAGGACCAATGCGAAATGGCCGATCTCCACCGTCATCGTGGAATTTCCCGGCTGGAGGGCGTGACGACGAAACGGAAATGCCGGCGGGACAGCGCCCCCCTCTGCCCTGCCGGGCATCTCCTCCGCAAGGGGGGAGATTGGATGACACCGCGCTCCGCCCCCATTCTACGCCGTTTGCGATCGGTGCCGGCGTCGATGAAGGCATAATCTCCCCCCTTGCGGGGGAGATGGCCGGCAGGCCAGAGGGGGGCGCCTAGAACCAGCATTTCCATGTTAACCTCTAATTCCCCTGCCAGACGCCCTTTGCCTTCAGGCTGTCGGCAACGTCCTTGGGCATGTAGTTCTCGTCATGCTTGGCGAGGACGCTGTCTGCGACGAATGTCCCGTCCGGCCGGAAACGTCCTTCGGTGACGACGCCCTGCTCCTCCCGGAAAAGATCGGGCAGGATGCCATCATAGATCACTTTCACGCTCTTGATCGTGTCGGTGACGGAAAATTGAACCTGAGTGCCGGCGCCGCGCACCACAGTGCCCTTTTCTACCAGGCCACCGAGGCGGAACCGCGCGCCGGATGTCATGTCGGCGGCGGTCAGGTCCGCGGGCGTGCGAAAATAGCGTATATCCTGACCGAAGGCGACCAGCACCAGCGCCACCGCAAGCGCCAGCACTCCCAGCGCGCCGATGATGACAGCAAGACGTTTCTGTTTACGGCTCATGGCTTCGGCTCCGTCAACTCCAGTCCAAGTCCCCTGGCGAACGCCATGAGATCGCCATGCTTTTCCCCGGCCAGCGCATCACTGCCGCGCTTCAGGGCGGCAAGCGCATCGTCGCGGCGGCCCAGAACCAGATAGGACCGGACGAGCCGCTTCCAGCCCTCCAGATCGTCAGGATTCTGCTTCAGCCGCTCGTCGAGACTGGCAACCATCGAATTGATCATTTCGTTGCGGTCCTGCGAACTCATCTTCGCGGCCGCCTCGACATCTCCCTGGTCGGGTCCGTTCGCTGGCGCGGGAGGATTCCGGATCTCGGTGATGGCGGTCTTCAACTGGTCGCGCCAGGGGGCATCGGCAGGCGCCTTGTCGAGGAAGGCCTGCAGCATGTCGGCCGCCTCCTTGTTCTTGCCCTCCTGCATCAGGCCACGGGCGATCATGAAGCGCGGCCGGATATCGCCCGGATCCAGCGCCACGGCACGCTCGAACATGGCCTGCGCATCGCCGGGGATGGTCCCGCCGGCAACGGTCGCCAGCGCCTCGCCGAGACCGAGCATGCGCTCGGCCGATTCACCCTGCAGGCGGATCGCATTCCTGTAGGCGGTGACCGCGTCGTCCGGCCGCCCCAGGCGCAGGTAAACCGGCGCGAGCACGTCCCATCCTCGCCCGTCATCGGGGTTCTGCGCCAGATGCGCCTCGGCCCGGGCGATCAGCTCGCTCACCGAGCCGTCCGCCGGATTCTCCGCCATGCGCGCAGCAAGGGGCTGTGCCGGCATGTCCGGAGAGCCGATCACGGCATAGACGCTCCACGAAATGAGCGGAACCGAGAGGACTGCCGCAAGGATGGCCCAGCGGGCGCGCTGCGTGCTACGGCCGGCGCCGCCCTGCCCCGCCTCCTGTTCGGTCTTCAGCATGCGGCGGGCGATCTCGGCGCGGGCCTGCTCGGCGCTTTGCGGGTCGATCAGGCCGCGGGCTGCATCGGCCTCGACCTCGCGCATCTGGTCGCGGTAAACTTCGAGATCATATTGACGATCAGCGGCATCCGCTATCCTCCGCCGCGTCAAGGGCAGCAGGACCGCAAGGGTTGCAGCAAATGTCAGAAGGACAGCGATCAGCCAGAATTCCATGCGCGCAGACATAATCTCCCGGCGACATGAATCCAATCGGGAACCGTTGAATAGGGCAATTCGCCGCAAATTTGCGGTCGATCAATGCGGATAGCAATTTTGCTGCGCCGGCGGGACGGAAACCTCTACGTCAGCGGCGTCCAGCTTCCGTCAGGATTGCGGCAGGCGGTGCCGCGTGCGGTCTGCGGCGCGCCGTCTATCGTGAAGGTGTGCGTATATTGCCGGCAGTTCTGCGAGCCCACCTGATAGGGCTGGGCGGCAACCACCTGTCCCGACTGGGCACCGGAGGCGCTTTTCCAGCTCGTCGCCTGGCCAACCGGGGCATATTCCAGAGCCTTGTACTCGGCCTCAAGCGCCTTTCTGCGGTCGGCCGGATCGAGCCGGCCCGCCGATGTGCCGAGAAGGCCGTTGCCCAAGGCGCCCAGCACGCCCGAGCCGACGCCGCCCGCCGATGGCGTGTTTGCCGGGGTTACGGTCAAAGCACCACCGGGGCCCACGGCCGGCCCCTTACCGGAAATGGTACTGCAAGCGGACAAGCCGAACAGGGCAATGGAAAGCGCGAGCGGTGCAACGATAGGTTTCATGATAGTCCCAATTTGATCTGGTGATGAATAATCGAATGTTTGGCAAAGCTTATGTCAAGCGTTCTAACGATCCCGGCACTGAAGACAATGGTCAATTTTCAACAAGGGGTAGAACGATCCGCGCGGCAAGGCCACCCAGCGGCGATTTCTCGAGCCGCAATGTGCCGCCATATTCGCGTACCGTGTCCTGCACGATGGACAGGCCTAGGCCGGTGCCGGGCTTGGTCTCGTCGAGACGGTGACCGCGCATCAGCGCTTCCTTGATCTTTTCGGGCGCGAGGCCCGGACCGTTGTCCTCGATGGAGACCTCGAAGCCGGCATGCGGCGGCATATCGGCCTTCGCCTCGAAATGCGCCGGGGCAAGGCTGACCTTTATGGCCGAGCGACCCCATTTCGCGGCATTCTCCATCAGATTGCCGACGATCTCCTCGAAATCCTCCCGCTCGCCGGCGAAGATGGCGTTGGGAAGATTGTTGTCGAAGCTGATCTGGTAGTTGGGGTTCAGCTTGGTGGTGACCCGGATCATCCGTTCCAGAACCGGGACGACGGGCGTGCGGAAGACGACGCTGTCACGCTGGGCGGCGATGCGGGCGCGCTGCAGATAGTGCTGGACCTGGACCTGCATGGCCTGGCTCTGCTCGACCACCACCCTGCCCTTCTCGCCGCCGATGCTGCGGCCTTCATTGACCAGGACGGAGAGCGGCGTCTTCAGGGAATGTGCGAGGTTGCCGACCTGGGTGCGCGAGCGCTCGACGATGCGGCGGTTGTTCTCGATCAGCGCATTCATCTCCTGCGCCAGGGGCGCGATCTCCGTCGGCAGCGCGCCGTCGACGCGCGCCGACCGGCCTTCGCGGATATCGGCCAGCGAGGCGCGCACCCGGTCGAGAGGGCGCAGGCCGAAGAGGATGATGGCCGCGTTGATGAGAATGCTGCCCAGGCCGAAAATGCCGAGATAGGTATAGAGCGTGTTGCGGAAATCGCGGATTTCCTTCTTCACCTCGCTCAGATTCCCCATCACGCGGAAACGCGCCACGCGGTTCGCCGCGTCGAGCACCACTTCCGTTTCGACCACGGAAAGCTCCTCGCCCTTCAGTCCCTTCTCCGTATAGGTTCTTGTGAAGGACTGGTCGAAGGGAACCGTGGAAAGCGGCATCTGCGGGATGGTGTGGCCGGCGAGCGACGGCGATTCAAGCCTGCCTTTCAGATTGTCGGAGACCGGCTCCACCGACCAGTACCAGCCGGAAAGCGGGCTGGAATAGCGGATTTCGCCCAGTTCCGGCCGCCCCTGCAATTCGCCGTCGGGAGAGACGCTGACGGCGCCGACCAGGCTGAAGAGATGCGCCGAGAGAAGCCGCTGGAAGCTGCGCTCGCTCGCCTCGCGATAGAGCGCGGATATGACCGTGGCGACGACCACGAGCGCGATGATGACCCAGACCGTCGACAATGTGACGACACGCAGCGCCAGCGAGCGCCAGGTCGGGATGAAGCGGAGCACCGTCAGTTTGCAGCGTCCTTCGACTGGTTAGCCCTGATGCGATAGCCCATGCCGCGCACGGTCTCGATCAGGTCCAGCCCCATCTTCTTGCGCAGGCGGCCGACGAAAACCTCGATCGTGTTGGAATCGCGGTCGAAATCCTGGTCATAGAGATGCTCGACCAACTCGCTGCGCGAGACCACCTGGTCCATATGATGCATGAGATAGGAAAGCAGGCGGAATTCGTGCGAGGTGAGCTTCAGCGGCACGCCGTCGACACTGACCTTGGAGGACTTCGTATCGAGGCGCAGCGGCCCGCAGGTGAGCTCCGAGGAAGCATGGCCGGCGGCGCGGCGGATCAGCGCCCTCAAGCGAGCCAGCACCTCCTCGATATGGAAGGGCTTGGCGACATAATCATCGGCGCCCGCATCGATGCCGGCGACCTTGTCGCTCCAGCGGTCGCGCGCCGTCAGCATCAGCACCGGCATGGTGCGGCCGTCGCGGCGCCAGCGCTCCAGAATGCTGATGCCGTCCATCTGCGGCAGGCCGATATCGAGAACGACCGCATCATAGGGCTCGGTATCGCCGAGATAGTGCCCCTCCTCGCCATCATAGGCGCGGTCCACCACATAGCCGGCCTCGACCAGGGCTTCCGAGATCTGCCGGTTGAGATCCTTGTCGTCCTCGACGATGAGGATACGCATGGCGTCGCTCCCTATCGGTCCCTTAGTTGGCGGGAACCGCGACCTCGACGCGGCGCGGACGCTCACCGTTGCGGCCGGGGACCAGCACCACGACGACGCAGACGTCCTTGCCGTTCTGCACGGAAGGGGTCGCCTTGGTCAGGGTTCCGCCCTGCTGGGCTGCTACCTGCTGCCCGATGGCAACGCAATCGCCGGCCACACGGGTCAGCAGCGTCCCCGTTCGCGGAGCCGTCAGCGGCAGGGTCGCCGCATGCGCAGCCGATGCGCCGACAAGCGCGGCGAGAGCGGCAAGAAATTTGGGAGCAGAAAGATGTTTCATCATGGCGCCTTCTATAGCGCTTTTTAGCTGAACAATGAATGAACGGTAAAGGCCCCGACAGCCCTTGCCGAGGCCTTCTACCGTATATCGTTAAACAGTTGCTTACGAAATCCTGGAATCCGCGTTGAAGCGGCCGACGATGGCGACGAGTCCGGAGAGGGCCGTGACGAATTGCATGATGATCTCGACGAGCGACGGCTGGTCGATGGTTTCGGTGGAGATGCCGAGCAATCCCGCGATCGAGACGGCGAAGGTCACTGCGGAAGCCCATATGGTCTTGGAGAGATACCAGGGTTTTACGGCGTTCATGCGGGTTCACCTTTCTGTGGTTGTGATTTTTTCGATAGGAAGCATTGGGGAACGACGTCCCCTTTGCCTGTGGCCGTCTCGCCCATCCAGTTGCCGTCATCCTCGGGCCTGTCCCGAGGATCTGCCAACAGTGGAGCGAGAAGCTGGGGTGCCGATACGCGCAATCGGGAGTTCATGATGAGATGTCGGCAGATCCTCGGGACAAGCCCGAGGATGACGGAAGAGATATCCGGGCGAACCTGCCCGCCCCGGTTCTGGCGCTGACCATCGCCACCGCCAATTCGAACGGTTCGTCAGGACCGCCGAAATCGGCGGTTCGCTCCTGCGCACTGTAGCGCCATGAGGGCTCACTCACCTCGGCCCGGCGGACGAGCGACCCTTCCCGCCGGACCTCGACCTGATAGAGTTCCCGCTCCTCGCCCAGCGGAATATCGGCGCCGAGCCAACTGTCGGCATCGATGCGGCCGCGCCTGATCCAGCTTGCCGCGACGGCGCCGTCCGGCAGATGCCGGGCGGTCAGATGAACCGGGCTCAGGGGCTCGAGCGCCCGCAGGCCGCCGGCGGCAGCGATGGTGTCGAAATAAATCTCCGAGAAATCGCGCCCTGATGTGCCGACCCGCCAGTTGAGCGACAAGCCGATCTCCGACGCCTTCAGGCCTGCGGGGACGACCGCCTCGTTGAGCAGCACGAATGGCGTGCCGGCCGGCTTCGGCATCGAGGCCTCCCCCTCCGTGCCGAGCTGACCACGCAACAGGCGGGTCAGCCGCCATTGGCTGTCGGCCGTTTCCTCCGCTTCGAGAAACTGGAAGACCTCCCAGCGCCCATCCGGCGCCTGCAGCAGGCCGGCATTGGCGCCGTTGAAGAGCTGTGCCATGGACTGGGAACGCAATTCCCCGGAATAGAGCAGCACATCGACCGCCTGCCCGACAAACCGGCCGCTATCGCCCTGCGGCAGCGGCGCGGTCAGTTCGCCGATGGTGGCCCTGCTGCCGGCAAGCGTACGCAGGGAATAGCCATCCGCCTGTGGCGACGCATAGGCGCTGACGCCGCGCCATGGCCTGGCATAAGCGGCAAGGCGGAGCTGGTTCTCCGCCGCCTCGGCCCCCGGCCAGGCGGGCAGGTCGATCAGGTGGAAAAGCGGCTTTCCATCGTTCAGGGCGGGATTGCCGGGCGGCGCCGGCGGCAGGGCTCCCGCATCGGGGAAACGCACATGCGGCGCGATGGCGACGGCCTGGACATTGCGCGCCGTGCCGTCCTCCAGCGCCGTCACGACGAACTCCGTCTCGGCGGCGTCGCCGGAAAGGCGTATCCGGTCGCCGACCGCAAGGTCGGCATGGTCCCAGGGAATGGAAAGGCTGCGCGTGCGGCGCTCCGCCCAGCGCCTGCGCAGCCAGTTTTCCGCCAGCGCCCTCGCCTGCCCGGCCTCCATCGAACCGGCGAGCGTCAGCGTCTCGGTGCCCTGCCCGCGGCCTTCGGTCCTGGCCGCGACCGCACTCCCCGCCTGGTAATCGCGCAGCGGATCGGAGAAGAACACTTCCACTGCGCCCGGAAGCTCGTTGCGGTCCTCGATCACGGATATCAGCGAGGCCGCTTCATCCGGCAGGACGATGTCCTCGACCATGCGGGCCGGGGAAAACCGTGCAGCACTGCGGAAGACGAACCGGCCGTCCGCTTCGAAAGCATGGATGCCGAAGAGCTCCAGCAAGGGTTCCAGGACCGAACGCGCGGTCGAGGGCTCGCCGATGACGAAGCCGGAGAGAGTGCCATCGGCGGCAGCCGTATCCGGCGTATCGAGGCCGAAATCCCGGAAGATGGCGGCGATCAGGTCATCAAGCGCAATGCCGCTCAGCCGCCCGTTCAGCCAATGGCCGAGGCGCCAATTGTCGGCATCGCCCCAGAGATCGCGTTGAAGCGGGAATTCAGGAAAGGGACGAGTGTCCCATGCCCAGAGATAGATGCGGCTCGCATCGAGCATCCGCCCGCCATAGAAGGGCGAGACGGGATTGCCGGCATTCTCCGTCCGGTTCCAGTAATCGAGATGCGCGCCCAGGAAACGGCTTTGCGCCAGATCGGAACGCGAACCATCCGAGAAATAGGGAATGGCGTTTTCTGAGGATTTCGGGTCGGGGAAGACATTGGGCTGGTTCGGCGCCTTGTCCACGGCGGGGCAGCCGAGCTCGGTGAACCAGAACGGCTTCGATTTCGGCTGCCATGCGGTGGGCACCGCGCTTTCCGCGCCATTGATCCGGTTATAATGCGGGTTCTCCCACCAGCCCTTCAGATCCTTGTAGCGGAAGACCCATGGCTTGCCGGCGAGGCCGTCGGTGATCGGCGTGCGAACCTGGTTCCGGCGATCCTCATCACTGGCATAATACCAGTCGAACCCCTCTCCGCCCGCGATATTGCCGATAAGGCCTTCGCTGTCATAGGGGCCGGAGATGTTATCCGGCGAGAGGCGCCTGTCGTCCTCGTCGCGCCAGTCCGAAAGCGGCATGTAATTGTCGACGCCGACGGCATCGATCGCCGGATGGGCCCATAACGGATCGAGATGGAAATAGACGTCGCCGCTGCCGTCCTGCGGATGGTGGCCGAAATATTCCGACCAGTCGGCGGCATAGGTCAGCTTGCAGTCCGGCCCGAGATTGACGCGCATTTCGGCGGCGAGATCGCAGAGAGCGGAGACGAAGGGAAAGCCGTTCGTTCCATCGCGCAGCGTGGTGAGCCCGCGCAGCTCCGACCCCAGGATGAAGGCATCGACGCCGCCGGCCTTCGAGACCAGATCTGCGCAATGGCGGATGAAGCGGCGATAGCCCCATTCGCCGTCGAGAAAGGCCGTGATCTGGCCGGCTGCCGCGGCCGTGCAGTCGGCGCTTGCGGGGTGACAGGTGATGCGGCCGCGCCAGGGATAGGCCGGCTGGCTTTCCCCGCCATAAGGCAACGGCAGGCTGTTGCCGGCGGCGATGTCCATCATGACGAAAGGATAGAAGGTGACCTTGAGACCCCGCGCCTTCGCATCGCGGATCGCGGCGATGACGCTGTCGTCGGACGGCGTGCCGCCATAGGCGGCGCCCTCGCCATTGCGCGAAACGAGATGTGCCTCGCCGCGCTCCAGCCCGGCAACCTTCCATGCCCGGCTGGGCTTCCTGGCTGTCCGCTCCACCACGCCCGGCCGGATGCGGCATTCGCCGGCGCGCAGATCGTCGCCGAACCAGGGCACCACCAGCGCCACATGCTGGAGGTTGGGGCAGAGCGCCTGAAGCTCGTCCATCGCGGCGCTCCAGTCGCTCTGCGCACGCAAGGCATTGCGGTTGAGCGCGCGCGTCTCGCCCGGCTTCGGCTGGTCCGTCACCAGATCAGGCGAGAGGCCGAATTCGGTCGAGCCGGGGATGAACGCGACCGCCGTCACACGCCTTGCGAGAGCGCCGACGGGCCGCATCACCTCGAACTGGATCTGCGGCAACCGGTTGCCATATCCATCTACGGCCAAACGCTCGAAGACGACATAGGCGGTGCCGCGATAGGCGGGCGCGTTGCCCTCGCCCTGCTTCGCCTCGATCAGCGGATCGGGCAGCTGGTCCCCGGTGCCGCGATAGACGCGCATTTCCACCGTGGTCTGGTCGAGCTCCTTGCCATCCATCCAGATGCGGCGGATGCCCGATATCTCGCCTTCCGCCACCGCATAGGCCGCATTCGCGAAATAGCTGTAGGTGGTGCTCTTCGCCCCGCCCTTGCCGCCCTGGCGGGTGGTCTTCGACGTCTCCTCGAAGCGGGTCGCCCAGATCAGCGTACCGGAGAGACGCGCCGTGCCATAAACAAAGGGAAGTGCGGCGCCCTCCTCCGCCGTCGTCGGCTTGGCCCCGGCAAGGCGCGGCCCCTCCACATGACGTGTGGAATTGATGAGCGCGGTGTCGACGAGATAACCGCCCAGCGCGCCCGCCGCCGCACCGATTGTGCCGCCGAGCGTACCGAAAAAGCCGCCGAGATAGGCACCGGCGGCCTGGAGAACGAGTGTCGCCATGGAGATTCCCTTATTAAAACAGTGCCTCGGGCAACACCCCCCTCTGGCTTGCCAGCCATCTCCCCCACAAGGGGGGAGATTACGCCTTCATCAGCGTTCGGCTTCAATCGCGGATGTTGCAAAACGGGGGTGGAGAGTTGTGTCGGCCAATCTCCCCCCTTGTGGGGCAGAGGGGGGTATAGCCGGAAACGCAAACACCCCCGCCACTCTTCTCCGCCATTGCGGCACCAGCGCCGAGGCCATCACGCGGTGGCCCTCATAGGCGTGGATGAAGCGGTTTTCGGGCGCGAAAATGCCCAAATGCTTGGCGGCGACGGATGGGCGCCAGCGGAAAACCAGGAGGTCGCCCGGCTCCATCGCTTCAACGGGCTTTTCGGCCATGTGCCGGCGCGCCGCCTCGATCAGCGGATCACCGCCTCCGGCTTCGGCCCAGTCGGGCGCATAAACGCCTGGCGCTTCCGGCTCCTCGCCATAAAGCGCCCGCCAGATGCCGCGGACGAGCCCCAGGCAGTCGCAGCCGACGCCCTTCGTCGATCCGCCGTGGCGGTAGGGCGTGCCGATCCAGCGCTCCGCCTCAGCCAGGATTCCATTCATGGGACCAGCGGGCCTCCGTCGAATTCGTCGTCACCGCTGACATAAGCATAAGCCGCGTCGTTGCCGGGCAGATGCGGAAAGCCGCGAAAGTTGACGCTGTTTGCAAACTTCGCCTTGCACTGCGCAAAGCTCTTGTCGCAGCCGGCGACGATGCGGAAAGTGTCGCCAACCGCCACAGGATCCCTCGGGATATCGCGCAGCACGAGGCGGCTTGCCGCATGGCTGACGACGACCGCCGTTTTTCCTGCATTCGCTCCGCGATCCCAAGTCAGGCGGCCATTGTCGAACCAGCCGGACTGGAAATGCTCCAGACCTGCGGCCAGAAATGCAGCATCGCCGGTTTCGGTCACCATCCCTTCCGCGAAATAGCGCGGATCGGCGGCGTTCACCCCGCAACGCCGGTCGCCCAGCTCCGCATCGCAATTGCGCATCACGCGGCGGCCGTGGATTTTGTCCAGGCCGGCGGCGGCGCCTTTCAGCTCGGCGGTGAACTTGCCGTCGGATGACGTGATCTTGCCTAGGCTCGAACGGCGCAGGAGCGCATGGTCCTGCGGCGAGGACCAGTTGACGAGATAGGTCTCTACCGTCGCGCCATCGTAAAGGCCGCGCTCGATATCCGCCCGGTCGATGGCAAGCGAGGAGAGCGCACTTTCGATCTCGGCGCCGTCGATGGAAAGGCCGAGCGCCGTGCTCGCCTCGCTGCCGGTCATCCCCGTCTGCGGCTCGCATATGACATCCGAAACGAGCAGTGGCCGGTCGTGGTCGGTGAAGCCGAGTACGACGCCGTCCTGCCGGCGGATGATCCAGACGAAACAATGGGTTGTCACCGTCCCCTGCAGATGTGATTCAAGGGCTTGCGGAATGGGGATCATGATGGGAGCCTTCCGTTTTTAAGCTATATTGCTTCCTGAAGGTCACTCCCCTCTGCCCTGCCTGGCATCTTCCTATCCCTCTATCGTCATCCTCGGGCTTGACCCGAGGATCCACGGCAAGGAGACGGAATGGTATTATCATCCCAGACGGGATCATGGGACATCAACCCGGATATCCACGATACGCGCTTACTGAAATGCGCCGATGTTATCGCAAGGTCAGCGCCCCTCAGCCATGGATCCTCGGGTCAAGCCCGAGGATGACAATGGGAGGTGCGGAGATAGCCGGCAGGCTGGAGGGGGGTGTAGCAGCACTTCCGCTTAGGTTTTAACCTCGATAATCGGGATCGAAGGTATCTCTCCGGCCTGGAAGGAGGCGATGCTGGCGGTGAGCCGGTCGGTGTCGAAACGCACGGGAACATCGAAGATAAAGCCGGCGGTGATGGAAGCGCCTTCGGTCGGAATGGCCTCGGCGGCGAAGGTCACGATGCCGGTGAGGCTATCGATGGTGAAGGCCTCCCCTTCCACCATTTCCACCCCGGCGACGGCGATGCCGACCGAGCCCGCCACCGGCTTGGTGATCGGGCGGACATAGGTCCCCTCGCCGTAGCGCTTGACCAACTGGAAATCGGCCGTATCGCCGTCGCCCGTGCCGATCAACTCATCCTTCGCCTCCTGATCGAACGGATCGCGGAAGCGGAAGGCGTGGAGCGAGCCGTGCCGCGCCTCGAAGAAGGCGAGCACGTCCCGGAGATCCTGCAGCGAGCGCAACCCCGTGCCGGCGTCGAAATGCCGACGGGACTGGGCCCAGCGCGCATTGCGCTTCTCATGGCCCGATGTGAGCGTGACGATCTCGTTGCGCCATTCCGGCCCGCCCGTCGCGCCGAAGGAGACGCCGAGCGGAAAGCGTACGTCGTGGAAGGAGGAAATTTCGGGCATCGGGTTCACAAGCTCCTTGTTCCGCGCCGGGCGGCACGCGCCAGCATGCCGGAAACCTGTGCCTCCGACTTGCGGAAGGAGGCGGCGTCCGGCGTCGAGACGTTGAAGACGACCTGCATGGGTTTCGTCCTGCCGCCCGCCGCCACGCCAAGACGGCCGTCGGCGCCGCGGGCCAGCGGCAGGATGGCCTCCGCGCCCGCCTCGCCGGTCAACCCCAGCGAGCCGTTGCCCAGGCCGAAATAGGTGGGGCTCGACACGACGCCGCCCTTGGCGAAAGGCGTGACGCCGCCGATGCCGCCAAGCAGGCCGGAGAAGAGCGAGGACATCAGCCCCTGCAGCGGCTTCATGCCGGCATCCAGCGCCAGACCAGCCAGACTGGTGGCCAAGCCCCGCAGCACGTCGTCGAGGCCACGGCCGCTGACGGCCGCCCCCTTCAATGCCGCCGTCAGGCTGGCACCGAAGCGGCCGGACTTCTTCTGCAGATCGTCGAGCGCCCTGTCGAAGGCGCTGGTGTCGGCGTCGATCGCGACGGTGACGTTTTCGTTTTCGGCCATGGAATGCTTCCTGTTCTGTCGAAATCCCCCTCACCGTCCGCTTCGCATCCACCTTTCCCCACCACGTAGGGGAGAGGAACGCGAGGGCTGGATAGGTGGGCGCTCCTCGCTCCCGCTTTGCGGGGGAGAGGTGGCCGCGAAGCGGACGGTGAGGGGGAATAGCGCTGTCATTTGCGATTATCGCCAACAGCGCTTTGTCTCATCTGTCGGGAAATGCCCGCATGAGGACGTCCAATGCCTGGCGCGAGGGTGCGTGTGCCGCCCGCGCGGCAAGGCCCAGAGCCGCCGCCAGCTCGCGCGGCGTCATGGCCCAGAAAGTTTGGGATGAAAGCCGCAGATGCCCCAGCCCCGCCTGCATGACGGCGTCCCATGGGAATGGAGGTGCTGATTCAACTGCGGCACTCAAGGGTTTGGCGCAGAATCGCTTTCCGGCTTTGATGTCGTCCCGAAAGTGGCGGTCAAAAGCTCGCTGACGATGCGGGCGAAGCCTGCCGCCCCGCCATCCGCCTGCATCTGCGCCACGTCATCTTCGGTGACGCCATGGCCGCCGCCGCGCAAGCCGGCGGTGATGATGCGGATCATGTCGCGCGCCGACAGGCGGGCGGAGGAGAAGCGTGCGATCAGCGCCGTCAGATCCTCTGCCTCGAAGGCCGCTTCCAGCTCGGCGAGAGCGCCCAGCGTGAGGCACAGCGCCCATTCGCGGCCGTCGAGACTTGCGGCCACCTCACCGCGATGCCGGTTGACCATCATATGAGCTCTCCGAAGGTGATTACCCCCGCCGATTCCAGCGCGATCTCGAAGGTGACCTCCGCATCGTGATTGCCGCCATACTCCAGCGCGGTGATCTGGAACGGCCCGTCGAGCGTGCCGAAATCGGGCAGGACGATCCGCCAGGCGAGAATCTCGCCGTTGAAGAAGGCGGCGCGGGTGAGCGCGTCGGACGCCGCATCCTTGAAGATGCCGGAGCCGGTGACGGAGGCGCGCTGCACGCCGCTGCCGCCGAGCAGCTGCCGCCACCGGCCGGCGGCATCGGCGTCGGTGACATCGACCGTCTCGGCATTGAAAGCGATGCGCTTGGCGCGGAGGCCGGCGCAGGTTTCATATCCCCCGTCGGGACGGGCGAGTTTCAGCAATATGTCCTTGCCTCTCTGGGCGGGCATGGGGATTCTCCTGTAGTGGGAAGGGATAGAAGGGTGGATTACCCATCCTGCTCGCAGCGCCGCCATCGAGGCGGCTTGCGCGCCACCCCTCATCCGGCCCTTCGGGCCACCTTCTCCCACAAGGGGAGAAGGAAGGTGCATGGCACGGGGCTCGCTGCCAATCTCCAAAGTTTGCGATTTTCGGAAGCGGAGATGCAGGTCTCCAGCCTTCTCCCCTTGTGGGAGAAGGTGGCCGCGCGAAGCGCGGTCGGATGAGGGGTATCTTGCGCTATGCTTGCTCCGTCACCGCGCGATACCTCAGCAGCCCGTGATAGCCGTCGCGCTCGTCGTCATTGCGGGCCTGCGAATATTGCAACGCCATGTTGACGAGCCGGTGTCCGTCGAGCGTCAGGATGGCGCTCTGCATGCGCGAAACGATCAGCTCCATGATCTCCAGAACCTGCTTCCTGCCGCCGGCGCGTGCCCAGACATGGATGGTGAAGAGATGCTCGTCGCCAACCTCGCTGTCGGTGCTCCAGTCATAGACCGCGGTCTGGCCGAAGGTGACGTAAGGGAAGGCAGCGGCGGCGGGCACGTGATCGTAGATATTCGGGCCGCCCAGCTTCTCCGCCAGCGCGGCATCACCGGAAAGGGCGAGATAGACCGCTTTCTGCAGTTCCATATTGGCGCTGGTCATCGGCTTCGTCTTCCTTCCTTGCATCCGTCCCGGGTTTCAGCACCTCTTCCCGCAGCTCGACAGCGCGCCAGCGCAGGCCGCGGATCAGGCCATCCATGGTGAGAGCCATGGAGAGCCTCATCGCCCCTCCTCCCTCACCCGGGCGAGACAGTAGCGGCCGCTTTCATCGGGATCATGAACGGTGAGGATGATGAAATGCCTCGCCGCTTTACGCAGCCGCATGCCACTTGCGATGTCGTCGCGAAAGCGCATCGTGATGCGATGGGTGATCTCCTCGAGCGGCTGCGCTCCGAAAGTGCGCGTGGCATCGGAGACAGGCTCGACGCGTGCCCAGAGGGTCGCCACCTCCTCCCATCTCTCCGCATAGCCGCCGATGCCGTCGGGGACGGGCCGGAGGCGTTCGAGCGCCAGTTCGCTGGAAAACCGCCCGGCATCGATGAAGACCGTGTTCATAGCGAAACCCTGCGCCAGATATCGACGAGCCGGTCGAAGGCCGGCGGGAAGGAGACCGGCTGTGCCTCGCCGTCGAACGCGCCGCGGAACTCATAGAGATGCGCGGTCAATGTCAGGATGGCGTGTTTGAGTGCGTCCGGCACCTCCGCGCCGGTTTCGCCGAAGCCCGCGACGAAATCGATTTCCAGCCCGCCGAGCGAGGACGATCCCGCGCGCTGGCTGAGATAAAGCCGCTGCGGCCGCGAGCCCTTGTGCAGGTGGCGCTCGCCCGGGCCGATCTCCACCGGCGTGCCGTCGGGCGCATAGGCGGTCACCGCTACGATCTCCCGCACGGGATAGCGGAAGAGCGCGATGCGCCCCGAACGCGGCCAGCGGTCGAGATGGAGCCGCCAGGTCTGGCTGATCAGCGACAGCCCGGTTTGCGCTTCCACCACCTCGCGCGCCGTGCGCAGGAGCTGCTCGATAACGGCGTCCTCGCTCATGGAGGAAATTTTGAGAAAAGCGCGCGCGTCGGCGAGCGTCACCGGCTCCACCGCCGGCGGCGTGATCAGATGCATGGTCATTGGGGAGTCCTTGGAACATGTCGAGTGATTACCGGCAGCGCCAGACACCCCCCTCTGTCCTGCCGGACATCTCCCCCACAAGGGGGGAGATTGAGCCTTCATCAACGCCCACTATCAACCGCAGACGCTGAAGGATGAAAGACGTGGTTTGTGTCAGCCAATCTCCCCCCTTGTGGGGGAGATGGGCGGCAGCCCAGAGGGGGGTGTTCGAAAAGCGAATTATTCGACCAATCTTCGTATTACATCCCGAACTTCAACAGCTTGATCGCGTCGAAATCCTGTACCCCGCCGCCGACGCGCTTGGTCGTATAGAACAGCACATAGGGCTTGGCGGAATAGGGATCGCGCAGGACGCGGACGCCGGTGCGGTCGACGACCAGATAGCCGCGGGCGAAATCGCCGAAGGCGATGGCGCAGGCATCGGCCGCGATATCGGGCATATCCTCCGCCTCGACAAGGCCGAAGCCCATCAGCGATGCCGTCCCGCCAATGGTCGCCGGCGGCTGCCAGAGATAATTGCCGTCGCGATCCTTCAACTTGCGCAGGGTGCTCTGCGTCTTGCGGTTCATCACCCAGCTGGCATTCTGGCGATAGCCGGATTTCAGGGAATAGACGAGGTCGATCAGCACGTCGGAGGCGTCCTCGTCGGGCAGCGCGCCGGCAACGCCGGTGGCAATCGTACCGAGCCTGCCCCATTGCCACTCCTCTTCCGCAACAGTCCCATAATCCAGAAGTCCGCGCGGCTTGTTGACGCCGTCGCCATTGACGAAAGCGGCACTTTCCTGCTCGGCGAAGGCCGCCTCCACCTCCGAGGAAATCCACTGCTCGACATCGACCGCCGCATCGTCGAGAAGCGAGGCGGTGGCGGCGGGCATGGCGTAGAGCTCCATCGTGGGAAACTGCAGCTCGGCGAGCGTGCCGGACGCGGTTTCCGGGCGCTCGTCCGTCTCGCCGACCCAGCCGACCGCTGGCCCGCTGATCGAGAACGGCTTCTTCAGCACCGCGCCGGAGACCTGGCGCACGGAAGCGATGGAGCGGATCGGCGAGAACCTGGCAAGCCGCCTGCCGATCTCGGTTTCGAGTTCGGCCGGCACGAGATAGCCGCCGTCCGGACCCGAGCCATAGGAATGGGCCTTCGCCTCCAGCCCGCGCAGCGCCTGCTCGTCACCGCGGCGCACATAGGTCTCGAAGGCGTGTCTGTGCTCGAGCGTGGCAGCCGGGCTGCCACGTCCGAGCGCCGGGCGGGCCTGTTTCAGGAGCATCTGGTCGAGCGCCTGCTTCTGCTCCTCCAGGGTGCGGTTGATGCGATCGACCTTCTCGACGGTCAGCACATCGGGCGCCATCCGTTTCTCGATCTCAACGAGCCGCTCGTCATTGGCCTGCTTGAAGGCGTCGAAGGCCGACATGAACTCGTCGAACGCCTCGGCGATGTCCTGGCTATTGCCGAGCGCCTTGATCTCAACGCCCTTCGTCTCGGATGGGAGAGTGTCTTCCTGCATCGATGGTTCCTCTTGTTTCAAAACTTCTTCGCCGCGGCGCGGATGCGCCGGGCAAGGTTGGTGAATTCCGGGATGGCCGGCGGCCTTCCCCGCTTGACGCTCGCGATGCGGGCGGCGGGCTGCATGGGAAAGGTGACGACCGAGATTTCCCAGAGATCCGCCTCGATGATGCGGCGAATGCCCGTCTGCGCCTCCTTGCGGGCCCGCACGGTGCGAAAGCCGATGGAAAGCCCGTCGAGGGCGCGAGCGCGCATCAGTTCCAGCGCGTCGCGCGCTCTCGGCACACCCTTGGCCAGGCGGCCTTCCACATAAAGGCCGCGCGCGTCCTCCCGGATCAGCGTCCAGACGCCGATCGGCTCGTTGGCATCATGCTGCCACAGCATGCGGATGCCGGATGTGCCGCGCGCCTTCAGCGATTTCGCGAAAGCGCCCGGCTCGATGATGTCCCGGCCGAGATCCACCTCGCCGAAGAGACTGGCATAGCCGGAAAAGCTGCCGTCATTATCCACCTGATCAAGCGCCAGCCCGGCCAGTTTCGTCTCAAGCTGCAGCTTCGGCCGCAGCCTGGCCTCGTCAGACCTCATCGCGGTTCTTCCTTTCCTGTCGTTCTGGGATGAAACCGGGAAGCGGTGCATCCTTCATGCGCTCGGTGAAGCGATTGAAGATGCCGAGCGCCGACCAGGCCGCCAGGCTTGCGGCGGCCGATCCCATCAGCATCAGCTCCGCCTTGCCGAGGCTGCCGTCGATGGCGAGCTCCTCGGCGATCTTGACGCCTGCCGCGCCGCCGAAGACCAGGCCGCAGATGATGCCGACGGCAAACCGGATCGCCGCCTCCTGCTTGCCCCGGGGCAGCATATAGGCGAGCGACACGGCGGACCCGGCAACCGCGCCCGCCGCCTTCGCCAGCAACACCCATGCCGTATCGCCCATTTCCTGAAATGCGCTCATGGGGGTTCCTCCATTGTCGTTGAAGCCCCCCTCACCGTCCGCTTCGCGGCCACCTCTTCCCCGCAAGCGGGGGCGAGGAGCGCGCGGCATCCGGCCTTGGCGTTCCTCTCCCCTACGCAGTGGGGGAGAGGTGGCCGCGAAGCGGACGGTGAGGGGAACCTGGCGTTGACGTTTCCGGATTAATACCCCACCGCCTGCCGCTTCTCGTCATCGGTCAGGAAGGAGGCGTTGGAGATGCGCTGCCAGAGCGCGTCGCGCTCAGCCGACAGCCCCTCGATGCGGTCGTAATCATGCTCCAGCCGGAGATCCGGGCCATAGAGCGGCCCGAGCCAGTTGCCGAGCGCCTTGGCGGTGCGCGCGATCAAGGGCAGCACGGTCAGCCGATAGAAGGCGCGGTTGGCTTCGGCGTAGTTGGCATACGTATTGTCGCCGGGGATGCCGAGCAGCATGGGCGGCACGCCGAAGGCGAGCGCGATATCGCGGCTCGCAGCGTTCTTCGCCTCGATGAAATCCATGTCGCGCGGGGAAAGCCCCATCGCCTTCCAGTCGAGCCCGCCTTCCAGCAGCAGCGGTTTTCCCGCCCCCGCAGCGCCGGTGTAACCGTCCTCCAGCTCGGCCTTGAGCCGCGCGAACTGCTCCTCGGTCAGATTGCCGCCGTCCCGGGGCGCATAGACCAGGGCGCCGGAGGGCCGCGCCGAATTGTCGAGCAGCGCCTTGTTCCAGGCGCCGGCCGCATTGTGGATATCGAGCGCCATCAGCGCCGCTTCGAGGGGCGCGAAGCCATAGTGATCGTCCAGCGGGTGGAAAAGGCTCAGATGCAGCGCCTGCCCGCCCGCCGGACCATCGAGCGGCACGACGCGCTTCACCGCGCCGCAGCGATAGGTAAGCGCCTGCGGCCACCCCTCCTGATCGGTCTCGACGGTGACGCGTTCGGGGCGCAGCAGATGCAGTTCGCGCGCGCCATTCGCCGTCTCCACCCGCTCGACATAGGCATTGCCGGAAAGGAGCAGATGCCCATAGAGCATCTCGAAGAAGGCCGTGCCGTTCATCCCGCGCCGCGGGCTGGCGATGAGATCGAGCAGCGGGTGGGTCTCGTGCTCGGTCGAACCCTCGTAGAGGAGCCATGGCACCGCGCTCGCCGCTTCCGCGATCATGCGCACCGCGCGATGGACGATCGGGTTGCGCATGAAGCCCTCACGCGCCAGTGTCGGATAGTCCCGCGCGATCCAGGACGCACTGCGTTCCACATGCAGCGCGACGAAGCCGGTCGTGGATTTCTGTTCGCGTGCAGGTGCATTCGCGGCGCGGCGGCGCCACGGCCAGGGGATGGGCATGGTGGGGATTCCTATCGTGTTGTGAAAATTAACTGAGATGTCGGCGGGACAGCGCCCCCCTCTGGGCTGCCGCCCATCTCCCCCTCCTCCTTGTCATCCTCGGGCTTGACCCGAGGATCCACGGCCAGGGAGCGGAAGCGGTGCTATCAGCAGGGACGGGATCATGGATTACCATCCCGGCTATCGATCATATGCGCCTGCCGGAATGCCTCGATGTGGTGGCAAGGTCAGCACCCCTCAGCCATGGATCCTCGGGTCAAGCCCGAGGATGACGATAGGGTATTGGGGGAGATGCCCGGCAGGGCAGAGGGGGGTGAGAAACGAGTGCTTTCCGTCGACAGGTACTCTTCCTACTCCAACCGCCTGATCCTCGGCACCTTATCCCTCCCCAGCATCAGTTCATTCAGCGCCCAGACCAGCGCATCCAGCCGGTCGGGCGAGCGGCCATTGGACAACCCGCCCGGCGCGAAATCGCACATCTCGTCTTCCAGTGCCGGAAAGCGCCGGGCGTGGCGGATGCGGCCCTGCTCGTAGAGGGCGGCGACCGGCTCGGCGCGCAGCCATTTGCCGCGCATTGCCCTGACGGGGCGGACGGGCACGCCATGGTCTTCCGAGGCGATCACCGCCTTCACCATGTCGCCGCCCTGATTGACCTCGGCGATGATCACATCCGCCTCCAGGCGATGATAAAGCGCGATCGCCGCCCGCGCCCATTGATAGGGCTTGGCGCGCGGCAGGCTTTCGTCGGCCAGCACCCAGCCGAAGCCGTCATGGTCGATGCCGGCGGCGACGATGCCGCAGGCGTCGGAATTCCGCCCCGCACTCGCGGGCGGGTCGACGGCGACGACGATGCGCTTCAATGGCGGCACCGCCTTGCAGACGACGCTTTCGATCAAACCGCGCGACCAGAGCGCATCGGGACGATCCTCGATCAGCTCGCCGTCGAGCTCCTGTCGCCCGAGCCGCGAGCCGGCATAGCGGCTCTCGATCATGTCGACAAAGCCCGGCGCGAGATGACCGGCATTCTCCGCGGTGCGCATCCGCGTCACCGGCACTGAATTATCCGCAAGGAGCGCCCGCAGCAGGGCGGTGGGGCGCGGGGTGGTGGTGACGATCTGGCGCGGAGCGTGCCCGAGCCTCAGGCCGAATTGCAGCATGTCCCAGGTCTCCTGCGGGTGCTTCCACTTGGCGAGCTCGTCGCACCAGGCGGCATCGAATTGCGGCCCGCGCAGGCTGTCGGGATCCTCGGAGGAGAAGAACGACGCCACCGCGCCATTCTCCCAGACGAGCCGCCGGCGCGTGGCTTCCAGCCGGGGACGCTCGCGGCGCGCGACGGAGAGGATGCCCGAGGGCCCCTCCACCATCACCTCGCGCACATCGGCGAGCGTCTCGCCGACCAGCGCTATGTGGCCGCATTTTCCCGAGGCAATCGTCGGCAGGCCCAGGGCCATGCCGATGACCCATTCCGCTCCGGTGCGGGTCTTGCCCGAGCCGCGCCCGCCGAGCACAAGCCAGGTGCGCCAGGGCATCAGCGGCGGCTGCTGGGCGTCACGCCCCCGGCAGAACCACTCCCGTGTCAGCGCCATCGCCAGCGGGCCGCTCAAGCCGGCGTCGGACAATCTCGGCTGCGCGGAGATTTGCAAGTTCGTCGATCCTTCTGTCGATGCGCGCCAGCGCCTCGCTGAGTTCCTCGGGACTGACCGCCGCCGGAGCGGCTTCCGCGACAGGCCGCGGCGTGCTCTCACGCGCCAGTTCGATGACCGTCTTCAGCGCCCGCGCCAGAGCGGTCAGCGCATCGGCCGCGCCCTTGTCCGGCACCTTGCCGCCCTCGGTGAGGCGCGCCAGCTCGTTGCGGATGTTGGCCAATATCTCTTCGATGTCGGGAAGCCGGTCTGAGCGCATGGCCGTGTTGGGATCGACCCCTGACTGGCGCAGGCGGCGGAGATAGGTCTTCTCCTCGATGTTCAGAAGAAAGGCGATATCCGCATGCGGCACGCCATATCTGCGCGTGACATGATAGCCCGCGCGGGCGCGCCCGCTGGGATTGGCTGGTGCTGTCATGATGATATCCGTGAATACCGGAGAGGCACGGTGCCACGAAACGGCGGGACTGTTCACCCGCGACGGCGGCGCCGGATACAATTTTGTGACGATAGCTGGACCCTAGCAAAGCACCGTCACGGCGTCAAGGATTATTTTCCTATCCGTGTACCAGCCATAGCCGAAACCATCTAATACCTCATGGAGACGTAACAGGCTGAGCATGCCAAAGAACTGGGGTAAGCTCTTGGAATCCAAGCCAGAACAAAACCTTATGGATGACGAAATTGTCTGCTCGTGGCATATTGTCCTCCGTTTCTGGAGGAAATGATGCCGCGTGTACCCGATCAAATTTTGAATTGCGTTGTTTACCTCTATCCGAGCGAGGCAGAGGCGGAGGATGGCAAAAGCTTGGGAGGCAGCGGTTTCTTAGGCTCGGTAGAACTGGCAAAAGGCTTGTATATGCTTTTCGTTGTTACGAATAAGCATGTAGTAGATGGCGGAAGTGCAGTCGTAAGACTAAATACGCGAGGTGGTGGAGTTGATATAATTCCTCTAGATGGCGAGACTTGGTATGACCATCCTGACGGAGACGATCTAACTATCTGTCCTATTGGGTTGGACCGAGATCGGCATGAGATACACCATATCCACAGCGAGCGGTGGATTGATCGTGATTTCGCGTCTGAAATGGATATTGGAATTGGCGAGGATGTGTTCTCCGTGGGTCGATTCGTTAATCGAGAGGGCCGACAGAAAAATACTCCGGCCCTACGGTTTGGAAACATCTCGCAAATGCCGGGAGAGCCAATTCGCTGTGACGGCTTCACCCAAAATGAGGCGTTCTTGGTCGAAATGCGGTCGGTGGCCGGGTATAGCGGCTCTCCTGTTTTCGTGGACGTTGTTAAGTACGTCCCTTATCCCCCAGGTATTCCTAAGGAGAAGTTCTACAAGTACGGTGGGTTGCGATTAGTAGGGGGTAACCTCCTCCTTGGAATCAATTTCTGCCACATCCTAGGAACGGAACCCGAAACAGCTGTCAACGGGAACTCTGTGCCTCAAGAACGGCGCGTCCAAATCAACTCAGGAATGGCTGGCGTTATTCCCGCTTGGCGACTGGTGGACATTCTGGAGAGAACCAAGTTGAAAGAGCACATCGAGAATCTAAAGGCGAAATTAACTGCCCAAATGGCTAGGAAAGATGAGTCAGAGCCGGCTTTGGGTTCATTATCCAACGATGAAACCGCATAGGTTCCAGGATCGCAGATTGCGCCTCGTGCTGAACACTTCCCCCCGAAAACGAGAGAAGAATTAGTCTTTCGCCTTCGGCTGAGTGCAAACGCTAGTTGATGCTGGGTTTTGGACTTGCTCAGTCATGCACGATTTTTTACCGAAGACAGCCTTCCGAAAACGGTTACCATGTTCCTTCATCATGCTTGCCGTTTTGGCTCAAATGCGAGACAATTGGGTTGTGGCGGTGTGGCTCATCGGCGCGTTTAACGCGATGTCGCCCACACGGATGGAGCGAAAGGCGGCATTGAGGCGTTCATCATGAACGACACTCGCCGAGACCAGAGTTCATGCGTGATTTCAGGCAGAAACAGCAGAAAGCGCGCGCGCCGCGCAAGCCGTTCCGCAGCCCGCGGCTGATCGGCATCGACGCCTTTGTCGACAGCGCGCTCTACAATCTGCGGTTTGCGCTGGCCGAATTCTGGGAGAACACGACAATCTTCTTCCGCCGGTTCCGCGTGCGCGGCTTCCGCCGGCTCGTGGTGGAGGTGCTCGACGAGGGCTTCACGCTGGGCGTCGGCGGCTCGGTGCTGATGCTGGCGCTGGCCCTGCCCGCCTTCCAGGAGACGCGCAAGGACTGGCGCGCGCAGGACGATTTCGCCGTCACCTTCCTCGACCGCTACGGCAACGAGATCGGCCAGCGCGGCATCATCCACCGCGACGCGGTGCCGATCGACGAATTGCCTGACCATGTGATCAAGGCGGTGCTCGGCACGGAGGACCGCCGCTTCTTCGACCATTTCGGCATCGATTTCCTCGGCCTCGTCCGCGCCATGACGCAGAATGTGCGCGCCAACAGCGTCGTCCAGGGCGGCTCGACGATCACCCAGCAGCTTGCCAAGAACCTGTTCCTCTCCAACGAGCGCACCATCGAGCGCAAGGTCAAGGAGGCCTTCCTGGCACTGTGGCTGGAAGTGAACATGAGCAAGAAGCAGATCCTGCAGCTCTATCTCGACCGCGCCTATATGGGCGGCGGCACGTTCGGCATCGCGGCGGCGTCGGAATTCTATTTCGGCAAGAGCATCAAGGACGTGTCGCTGGCCGAAGCGGCGATGCTGGCCGGGCTTTTCAAGGCGCCGGCCAAGTTCGCGCCGCATGTCAACCTGCCGGCGGCGCGCGCCCGCGCCAATGTGGTTCTCTCCAACATGGTCCAGAGCGGGTTGATGACCGAGGGACAGGTGGTCGCCGCCCGGCGCAACCCGGCCGATGTGGTCGACCGCGGCAAGGACGAGAGCCCGGATTATTTCCTCGACTGGGCCTTCGACGAGGTGAAACGGATCGCCGCCAACCTGCCGCAGCATTCGCTGATCGTGCGCACGACGCTCGACCGCAACCTGCAGAGGGCGGCCGAGGAGGCGATCGAGTTCCATCTGCGCCAGTACGGCAAGGAATACCAGGCCTCCCAGGCGGCGGCCGTCATCCTCGACAATGACGGGGCGGTGCGCGCCATCGTTGGCGGGCGCGACTATGGCGAGAGCCAGTTCAACCGCGCCACCAAGGCGCAGCGCCAGGCGGGCTCGTCCTTCAAGCCCTATGTCTATGCCGCGGCCATGGAAAAGGGCCTGACGCCGAAAAGTGTCGTCTCGGACGGGCCGATCAGCTGGGGCAACTGGTCGCCGCGCAATTACGGGCGCTCCTATGCCGGCCGGGTGGATTTGACGACCGCCCTGGTCAAATCGCTCAATACGGTGCCGGTGCGGCTCGCCAAGGATTATCTGACGACGGCGCCCATCGTCGCGCTGACCAGGGCGATGGGCATCGAATCGCCGATCTCCTCGCACAAGACGATGGTGCTCGGCACATCGGGGATGACCGTGATGGACCAGGCGACGGGCTACAACGTCTTCGCCAATGGCGGTTTTTCCGGAACGCGCCATGGCCTGACACAGATCATGAGCCAGCGCGGCGACGTGCTCTGGGACTGGGCGCGGGACGGCGAGAAGCCGCGCCGCGTGCTCTCGGAAAAGGCGGTCAGCGAGATGAATTCGATGCTGGTGCAGGTGCCGGAATGGGGCACCGGCCGTCGCGCGGCATTGCCGATGACGCGCGTGGCCGGCAAGACCGGCACGACGCAGAGCTATCGCGACGCCTGGTTCGTCGGCTTCACCGGCAACTACACCGCGGCGGTCTGGTACGGCAATGACAGCTTCGCCCCGATGAAGAACCTGACCGGCGGCGTTCTGCCGGCCATGACATGGCAGCGGATGATGAACTACGCCCACCAGAATATCGATCTGAAGCCGATCCCCGGCATCGACAATTCCTTCCCCGATCCGGCCAAGGTTGCTTCGGCCAAGGGCGCGAAGGACAAGACGGACCAGGCGGAGGATCAGCTCCCGATCGAGCGGCCGCGTGTCCTCTCGAGCGCCACGACGAAGGCGCTGAGGGAATTGCACGAGCTCTTCAAGACGGCGCCGCCCCTGAGCGCGCCGACCGTGCGCACCCGGCTCTCGGCGCTTTGAGTGATTACGATCAAATCATTCGAATTATCCTTTAGGGACGATCATGTTTAAACGGAATGCCTTTCCTGGCCGTCTCGCTATCCTCTCCAGTTCGTCATCCTCGGGCTTGACCCGAGGATCCATTCCTGGACGGTCCAAACGGAAAACCGCTCGCAGTTTCGGCGCCACGCTCGAAGCTGCGATAGATTGAAATTTGGCTGCGCGACGAATCCCTTGGCCTTGATGTTTGACGGCTGATGGATTGGCGATTTTGGAATGGATCCTCGGGTCAAGCCCGAGGATGACGATGGAGAGGATTGGGAGATGGCCGGCAAGCCAGAGGGGGGGATAACCTATGCGCCGGTTGATTAACCCTGCAGAATAGCTCAAATGCTTTCACCAACATATGATCCGCTCCCATGCTCCGAACCGTCCTCCTCACGCTCCTGACCCTCATCGTCGCCATCGGCGGCGGGGCGGCCAGTGTTCAATATGCGCTCGACCGCTTCGAAGGTTTCGGCGCGCTGGAGGTGGGCCAGTGGAGCGCCTATCCCGAGGCGGGCACGCCGGATTCCGACCCCTATGCCAAGGCGCGCGGCGCCAGGAACGGGACGCTGGCGCTGGGAGCGGCGGAGGGGCTGATCTTCCATGCCGGCCGCGACGCGCAGGGCCGGGAGCTCGACCGCAACTGCACCTACCGCATCACCGGGGCGACGCCCCCTGCCCGCTTCTGGACGCTTTACGCCGCCGACCGATCCCTGCGCCCCCTGCCCGGGCAACCCGGCATGCTGTCCGCGCTGCACTCGCGGGAAATCCTGCGCGGCGAGAACGGCAGCTTCAGCATCACCGTCTCGCCGAAGGCGCAGCCCGGCAACTGGCTGCCGGTGGAGGGCTCGGGGCCGTTCGTTCTGGTCATGACCTTCTACGACACGCCGGTCGCCAGCTCCTCCGGCCTTTCCGATCTCGTCATGCCGAAGGCAATGCGCGTGGAAGAGGCGAGCTGCCGTGGGTAGGCTGTTTCACGCCCTGCTGCTCGGGCTGATCGGCGCGGGCATCGTCCACGCCGCGGTGCTGCTGCTCGTTCCCGTCTATTCGGACCGCAACGCCTGGTCGCGGATTTCGGCCTATGGCGGGCCCTATCGCTTCCATCTGCTCGAAACGGAGAAGGACGGGCGCGGCGGCGCCCATGATCCGCTCTTTCAGGAGGCGGCGTGCCGCTTCGACCTGACCGACGGGCCGGTGCGTGTCACGGCGGCGGGCAACGTGCCCTTCTGGTCGGTCTCGATCTATAATCGCAGCGCGGAAAATCTCTACAGCCTCAACGACCGCACCTCCACGGACGGCAAGCTCGACCTGGTGATCGCCAATCCGGTGCAGATGCTCAATCTGAAGAAGGATCTGCCGGAAGCGGCGGCGCAATCGATCCTGATCGAGGAGGATATCGGCGAGGGCATCGTGGTCATCCGCGGTTTCACGCCGGATCAGAGCTGGCAGCCCTCGGTGAGCGATGTCCTGAGCAAGGCTGCCTGCGGCGTGCTGGCGATGTGAGGCATATTTCAAATTCACCACGCGAGAGCGTTTCAGATTGAGGTGGAGACGCCGGCAGCCCAGAGGGGGGCGCCTAGAGCCTTTCAGGTTTTGACGGAAGCGTATCCGGCGCTTTCAAAGTAGTTTGCGCATTCTGCTGGTTCGATGGTGGAGACGAGATGGCCGATGTGGCGCCAGGTATCGTCGATGGTCCGCTTCTGTGCCGCGCGCATCCAGTGCTTGATCTTGGCGAAGGCTTGCTCGA